>ERZ506905.136-NODE-136-length-40886-cov-5.90735_pt1 | contig 40886 bp, 30 predicted proteins | sample MGYA00513175_ERZ506905 | MGnify/ENA metagenome assembly ERZ506905
GCTCTTCCGATCTCGGGCGCGCTGCCCATGTGGTGGCAGGTCGCGCAGGTCGTCTCGTCGTCCGCAAAGGCAGCGACGTGATCCTCCCGGAAGGAGCCGTCGAAGTCGACGCCGTGGCACGCGCCGCAGGGCTGGACATTTTCGCGCGCCTCCGCCGATTCGTGATGGCAGGTTTCACAGGCTACCTTGTAGTCTTCAGCGTGCCTCCGGTGGTCGAACACGACCCGTCCCCCGGCGTTTTCGAGCAGGAGGCGGACAGGCGTTTTCCCAACCGTGTCATGAGTATAGCCTACGACCGCCACCAAGGCCATCAAACAGCAAAAAACGGTGACAAAGACATGACGTCTTGGCATGACAAATATTCCTTACCTTAAAATACGAGGGATCGATAAGGCCGCGGAGTACCGGGGCAGGGTCCCCGGAAAAGGGGACGGCTGACGGTGTTGATACCGTTTTCATGTTAGGCGGCATAGCCGAGGCGGGCATTGGATATCTATGCCCGCCCCCTGCGGTTACGCACCGCCGTTCCGGTGCGATGTCCCGAGCCTATTCATCGTATGGATAGCCGGATGCGACGAACTCCTTAACGTGACGTGAATTGGGGTATACTCCTTTCGCGGTCAGTTCCTTGAGCGCGCCGGATTTGTCAAACCATTTGGTATGCAACAGTTCTTCCGATTTGTGGCCGAGCGGCTTGCCGAGGTAGGATTCGTACAGTGTCCGTACTTGCGCGTTGTCTTGGGAAGCTCTTTTGGAGAATTGTTTGTCGGCACCGTAGACGCCATTGATACGATCTCCCATGTACTCCTTGAATGCTTTTACCGCAGCCGCGGCCTTGCCGGTCATACGGATACCGAGAAGGATTCCCCCTGAAAGCATACAGGCTCCCTTCAGAAAACCGCGCCGGGTCACAGTGGCGAATGACATGGCCTTTCTCCTTTAAACGTTGGCAGATTGGGCGAGACGTTTCCTGAATCCAGCGAAGAAACCGAGGGCTTTGCGTTCAAGCGAGGCGAACAGGGACGGCATAAGCGGCTGCCCTCCGCCGCAGACGCATCCCCCGGGGCAAGCCATGAATTCGATGAAATGGTACGGCGAGTTCCCCGCCTTCACCTGCTCGCAGATTTCGGCGAACCGTTTGGCTCCATGCACGACGGCAAGGCGGAGTTCCGTGCCGTTCAGGGTCACGGTATATTCCTTGAGGCCGCTCAGCCCACGGACCTGTTTGAAATCCCATGAATCCGGGCGGATTCCGGTAACGGCCTGATACGCGAAGCGCAGTGCCGCCTCCATGACGCCGCCGGTCACGCCGAAGATGGTGGCTCCGCCTGTGGATTCTCCCATCAGGCTGTCGCGTTCTCCGTCCGGGAGGCTGGCGAAATCAATGCCTGCCTTACGGATCAGGTAGGCCAGTTCACGGGTCGTCAGGGTGGCGTCGATGTCTTGCTGTCCGCTGGAATTGAGTTCCGGACGTAATCCTTCGTATTTTTTTGCGATACATGGCATGATGGACACAGTATAGATGTCCTTGGGAGCGTATTGCATCCGCTGCGCGCCGTAGGTCTTCGCCAGCGCACCGTTCATGCCGATGGGAGACTTGCAGGACGAAAAATGCGGCAGCAGTTCCGGGTAGAACGTTTCGGCGTATTTCTGCCAGCCGGGGCAGCAAGATGTGAACTGGGGAAGATCTTTTTGGCCGCCCAAGCGTTCCACAAACTCAGACGCCTCTTCCCATATGGTGACGTCCGCCGCGAATTCCGTGTCCCAGCAGTGAGAGAAGCCCAATGCCTTGAGGGCGGACAGCATCTTCCCAGTAGTCACAGTTCCGACAGGCAGGCCAAAGGCTTCGCCGAGCGCATAGCGCACGGACGGAGCCGGCATGGCCACGCATTTCACGTGGCTGTCCTTGAGTTTCTCTTCCAGTTTGGGGACCCATGATCGAACCTCGTATATCGCCATCGAAGGACAATGGGTCAGGCACTGCCCGCAATTGATACAGAGCTCTCGGTATTTGATGGTATGCGGCTCGAACGTTTCCCCGTAGATGGCTCCAGTAGGGCAGTATTGTTGGCACGTATCGCACCCGATGCACTTTTCCTGATCGATCTCAACAAAGGTCAGTCTGTCAGGTTGTACCCCTGTTTCGGGCACATTGAGTTCGTATTCGACATGTTCCATAACGACACGTGTCATTCTATCCTCCTGTCGCTCATAAGGTTACAAAAAACTGCTCCACCCCCAGCGCGTCATGATGACATCCTCCCTGTGCCGCATGGAGTTTGGGGAATGGAGTGTTGGCTTTCCATGAGCATGGTTGCCTCCCCGCAGAACTGGCGGCTAAAACCTGAAATCTCGCTGCCCGGTCGCGATTTTCTCCAGACGTTCGGTCGCGATGTGCCTGATCCTCTCGTTCGGAATGTTGCCCAGTTCTCTCCGGATCAGCGCCGAACCGGTACGTCGCGCCTGTTCGGAGGCGTAGTCCTCCAGATACTCCTTCAAAGTCATCAGCGCGTTGGGATGACAGCAGTCGGCAATTCTGCCGCTTTTGCACAGCGCCATGAATCGGTCTCCCGTCCTGCCCTCCCGGTAACAGGCCGTACAGAAGCTGGGAATGAAGCCGAGCTCCATCAGCCAACAGACGACCTCGTCCAGTGTCCTGTTGTCGCTGACGTCGAACTGGGCCGAGTTTTCCTCTTCGGGGGCCGGAGAACCGTACCCGCCGACGCTGGTTTTCGACGCGCCGCTGATCTGGGATACGCCGAGCCGGATGACCTTTTCCCGGGTGGCCTTGCTTTCGCGGGTTGAAATAATCATGCCCGTATAGGGGACGGCAAGCCGCAGGCAGGCGCAGATCTTGGCAAAGGTTTCGTCGTCGATGCCGTTGCCAAACTCGGCTGGATCGATGTCGTCAGCCCGCTTCACCCGGGGGACGCTTATGGTGTGTGGGCCGACGCCGTGCACGGCTTCAAGGTGCTCCGCGTGCATCAGCAGCGCGGCGAACTCGTAGCGATACCTTTCGAGGCCGAACAGGACACCGATGCCCACATCGTCGATTCCACCCTGCATGGCTCTGTCCATCGCTTCGGTATGATAGGCATAATCGTGCTTCGGCCCCGCCGGGTGGAGCTTCTCATAACTCTGCCTGTGATACGTTTCTTGGAACAGAATGTAGGTCCCGATTCCGGCGGCTTTGAGTTTTCTGTAGTTCTCGACGGTGGTTGCGGCTATATTGACGTTGACCCTGCGGATCGCCCCGTTCCTGTTTTTGACGCTATATATGGTTCTGATGCTTTCCAGAATGTATTCAATGGGATTATTGAGGGGATCCTCGCCGGATTCTATGGCAAGTCGTTTATGCCCCATGTCCTGAAGAGCCGTCACTTCTCGGACGATGTCTTCCTGCGTTAGTTTTTTCCGCGCAATATGCTTGTTTTTCGCATGATATGGACAGTAGGAGCAGCTGTTTATGCAGTAATTCGACAGATACAGTGGTGCGAACATCACGATGCGGTTGCCGTAGATATCCTGCTTGATCCGCTCAGCAAGCGCATAGATTTTCTGAACTTTTTCCGGCACATCGCAGGCAAGAAGAACGGATGCTTCGCGATGAGAGAGCCCCTTCTTTCGTTCCGCCTTTTCGATGATGGAATCGACCAGCCCGAGGTTGTTCCTGTTCTCTGACGCGTATGCTATCGAGGCGAGGGCTTCGTCGTGGCATATGAACTCTTCGGCATTCAATGACGACGGATTATACATGGCTTATGTCCTTGTCATGGTGTTTGATGAAACGGTATTCCCATAATGTCTGTTTGATGCCGGACCTTGTCTGTTCCGCAACTATCTGAATATAATGAATATAAAACACTATTAAAAACCCTATGCCTGCGTGTTACTTTTGTCAATATAATGTTACGAAAAAAGCGATTACGTTCTCCAATTCACAATGGCTGACTCGTGGAGCAAGTATCCCAATGGAATCACTGGATGTCGGCCAACCTTTTTTTACTTTCCAAATAAAATTGAAGAAAAGGAAAGAACCAAAAGACGGTTGAAAGAGCAAAGCGATGGAACAGGCTGGCATACCGATGGGGCCGAGACAGACCTGGATCACATCTACGTCCCCTGTCTCATCTGCACCAAGCCATAAATATATATTTATATAAATATGTAATTACATAAAAATATAAAGACAACGCGAAGAAAGGACTCTTTCTTCGCGTTGTCTTTATATTTTAGCTGATTATTTCCTTATCACCAGTTCTGGGTATATTGCTCTGGATATGGGTTTCCCATTACATTCTATCCTGTTATCTCTAGCAGAAGGTCATAAGCTGGAAGGCCAAGTAATCACTGTTCCAACGAGGATCGAAGCGCCCACGTTTTTGACGAACTTGTGTAGGATTAAAGCTGATTCCATTAGCAGCCAGACCCGGCAAGGAGTCCAATTTTTTGTTGCAACTTGTCTGGTTTTATTTCATCTTTTTGATTTATGCTGACCGTAGGATACTTTTGGACATGCAGTCGTCACGAAAAAGACATCCGTTGAAGGAGGTAAAAACACATTTGCAATTGTTTGTCATAGCAGCTTCTTCGTATCATTTTTCTGGGTCGCCAACCAACTGAGAACGGACCCTAGGCCAACCATACCTACGCCGAACCAGAAAGAAGGTACTGGAAGCACGGAGAGCCACAAGCAGGTGAACAGAGTGGAAAAGATGGGCGTGAAATAGGATACTGTGGCGAGAAACAAGATATTTCCGTGTTGTATGCCTACTTCCCATAGGGTGTATGAAGAACCAAAGCATATCGCGGTAATCAGGACGTTCAGAAAGGCTTGAGGAGGTACGGAGGGGAAAGGTTCTCCAGAGACGAAGCTGCGAAGCCACAATACGATGGCAATAACCAAAAAGAAGATATGCACGATATTGCTGGATTGTGTGAACAGTCTTGCCACGTTGCAGTAGAGTCCCCAAAAGATGGCGGCGATGAAGGCCAGAAGATAGGGAATGGGGTTGGAGGAAACATGTTCCATGAAAAGAGCGAGGTCGAAAGCCCCTCCGGAAACGCACCAGACGATTCCCGAAAAGGAAAACAGCAGGCCCGGGTAAAGATAAAAACGCGCTTTCTGCTTTAGAATGATCAGAGAAAAAAGCACAATCAGGCAAGGCCACAGGTAATTGACAAGCCCGACTTCCAGCGTTTGCTGGCTGTCATGGGCAAGCCCGATGGATTGGGAGAACAGTAGTTCATAGGCGACGAAGAAGAACCCGCCGATGAACAGATACGGCTTGGAAAGTGTCTTGAGGTCAGGAATGCCCTGTTTTAGAAACAGCAAAAGCGCGCCGAGGCTATAGACCAAAGCGGCGCCTAGTGTTGCGCCGAAGACTTCGGTTACGCTGCGCATAAGCGCAATTAGCATACTCCATATCAAAATGGCGCAAAGGCCGCACAGGGTTGCCCTTATTGAACTCATTGTTTGTTTTTTCCGTATGATGAAACAAGTCCGGTACACGGAATGAGCGTGTACCGGAATCTGTTTTTATTTCCAGATGGATTCGGCAATTTCCTTTATAAAAGCGATCTTAGTCCATTGCTCCTCTTCTGTCAGCAGGTTTCCTTCTTCCGTGGATGCAAAACCGCATTGAGGGCTGAGGCACAGTTGGTTGACGGGCAGATAGTCCGTAGCTTCCCGGATCCTTTCAATGATGGACTGCTTGTCTTCAAGTTGCCCTGTCTTGGATGAAACAAGTCCCAGAACGACCTGCTGGTCTTTCATGAATCGGAGAGGGCTGAAATCTCCAGCCCTGTCGCTATCGTATTCGAGGAAAAAGCCGTCTACCTTGGTATTGCTGAAAAGGATCTCCGCTACGGGTTCGTAACCGCCTGAAGAGAACCATGTGCTGCGGAAATTGCCACGGCAGATGTGCATGGTGACGGTCATATCCACCGGCCGCTCGGAAAGAGCCTCGTTGAGCATGGACACATAATCCCGTTCGAGGCGATCCATGTCGAAACCGCGGGCGATATACCCGGCTCTTTTTTCCTCCGAGCAGAATTCCCCCCAGCTGGTATCGTCGAATTGCAGATATCGGCATCCCGCCTCGTAAAAGGCCGCGACGGCCTTCTTATAGGTGGCGGCGATGTCCGCAAGAAGCGTGTCATTGTCTCTATATCGCTCAAGGGGCTTGTACTGCTGATTCCGGACGGCGGTAATGAGGTGAAGCATGGACGGGGAGGGAATGGTGAACTTGGCCGGAGAGTCCCCGGCAAATGTCTGTACAGCCTTGAAGTCTTCAATAAAAGGATGACCGCTGAAGCCGACTTTGGAGACGATTTCGATGGTTTCCGCCTTGGTCTGACGTTCCTTGAAAGCAATGGAGCCTTGTTCAGCCGCAACTTTCCGGACGCCGTCGAGGTTCCAGAGGAAATCGAGATGCCACCAGCTGCGGCGGTATTCTCCGTCGGTGACGGCACGGAGGCCGAGGGCCTTTTGTTTGGCTACGAGTTGGGCGATTTCGGCGTCTTCGACCTGGCGGAGCTCCCGTTGGGTTATCCGCCCCTGCGCAAAGCGCTTCCGTGCCTCTTTGAGGGCATCGCTCCTGAGGAAGCTGCCGACGATATCGTAACGGAAAGGGGCAACCGTTCTTTGGGATGCAGCGAAAAGGGAACCAGTCATTTGTGGAGTCTCCATTATCGGGTAACCTTGTTTTGCGTGTCCGAGTATTCCTCGCGGAGGACCCGCACGGCCTGTACCATGTTGCCAAGCGAAAGCAGCGTTTCAGGCCATCCCCGGGTTTTGAGCCCACAATCGGGATTCACCCAAAGTTTTTCCGGGGCGATAAACCGTAAGGCCTGTTCGAGGCGCTCCAATATTTCTTCCAGGCCGGGAACGCGGGGGCTATGGATATCATAGACGCCAGGGCCGATTGCGCTTGGGTATTTGAAGTCCACAAAAGCCTGTAACAGATCCATGTTGCTGCGGCTGGCCTCAATGCTGATGACATCGGCATCCATGGCGGCGATCCACTTCAAGATGGCATTGAACTCGCTGTAGCACATATGCGTATGAATTTGTGTCGTATCCTCGACACCTGAAACGGTCAGGCGGAAGGCGTCGATGGCCCATTGTAGATATTTTTCCGCCTCATCCTCCCTCAGAGGAAGGCCTTCGCGGAGTGCGGCTTCGTCGATCTGGATGATCTTTAGCCCGGCCCGTTCCAGATCGAGCACTTCGTCGCGGAGGGCAAGCGCCAGCTGGCGGCAAACCTCCTCGCGTTCCAGATCATCACGCACAAAGCTCCAGCACAGGATAGTCACCGGCCCGGTGAGCATACCCTTCATGGGTTTTCGGGTGAGGCTCTGTGCATAGGCGAGCCATGAAGCGGTCATTGGCTGCTTTCGGGACACGTCGCCATAGAGGACGGGCGGCTTGACGCAGCGGCTGCCATAGCTCTGCACCCAGCCGTGGTCCGTAAAGCAGAACCCTTCGAGCTGTTGGCCGAAATATTCCACCATGTCCGTGCGCTCCGGTTCCCCGTGGACCAGCACGTCAAGCCCGAGGGCCTCCTGATGCCCGACGATTTCCCGGATGGTATCTTTCAGGAAAGCTTCGTAGGCGTCGGGGGAGAGTTCGCCCTTCCGGTATTCGCGTCTTGCCTTGCGGATAGCCTCCGTTTGTGGATAGGAACCGATGGTCGTGGTCGGGAACAACGGTAGATTGAGGGCTTCCTGCTGTTTCCTGTACCGATCGGCATAGGGGCTTTTCCGGTTGAGCATCTCTGGGGTGACGTTTCTGCACCGCCTGCGGACGGCGGGATCAAACGTTTTCATGTTGAGGTGTCGGCTTTCGTTGGCCAGCCGGTTTTCGTTGAGGCACTCCGGAGACCACTCGCCGTCGATCGTTTGTCCCAACAGGGCGATCTCGCCGCACTTCTGAACGGCAAAGGCCATCCAGTTCTTGATTTCGGGATCGAGACTGGTTTCCAGTTCCAGATCAACGGGCACATGCAGCAGCGAGGAGCTCGAACCGACGAACAACCTGTCGCTCCCGAGCTTCAGTGCTGCGTTCCGTAAAGAAGAAAGCGCTGCGGCGCAATTGGTCTTCCATATGTTGCGGCCATCGACGACGCCGAGCGAAAGGTGCATATGCTCTGGCAAAGCCGCCAGTACATCGGAAAGCTGAGCGGGTGCCGCGCACAGGTCGAGATGCAGCCCGCTGCATTCGGATGCCAACGCAGTATCGAGGTTATCCCTGATGGAACCGAAGTACGTGGTCAGAAGTGTACGGGCGGAAGGTGACCCCTTACGGAGCTTGTGGTACGTCTCTCGGAATGTCTTCCGCAGGCTTCCCGATATATCCGTGCACAGGATCGGTTCGTCGATTTGTATCCAGTCGCACTGCGGGGCAAGACGTTCCAGAAAACTGATGTAGATTTCCGTAAGTTGCGGCAGGCTGTCCCAGCGGGAAGACTCCGTCCCGCCCTTGGAGAGCGCGAGGTAGGTGATGGGACCGAGCAAGACGGGTTTGGCACGAAATCCAAGTTGCCCCACGCGGATGACATCGTTCTCCAGCCATTCAATGGAGGGCTTGAAGGATTGGCCAGCGGAGAGCTCCGGGACGATGTAGTGGTAATTGGTGTTGAACCACTTCGTCATTTCCATGGCCGGGATGTTGCGGTTGCCGTCGCCCCTTGCCATGGCGAAATACGTGTCGAGAGCAGAACCGGCGTTCTGGAAACGGTGCGGGATGGCTCCCAGTGCGACGGTCAAATCGAGTACATGATCGTAGAGGGAGAAATCACCTACAGTGACGAAGGAGAGCCCCGCATCATGCTGGAACTTCCAATGCCGTTTTTTCAGCTCGTCCGCGGTTTCGTGGAGCTGGTTTTCGGAAAGCTCCCCTTTCCAGTACCCTTCAAGGGCTTTTTTGAGTTCGCGGTTTCGCCCGATACGGGGAAAACCTAAAATGTGCGTTTGCATTGCGTGTCCCTTTCTACTGTTGAAGTTGAAAAGTCCACGACCCCATCACCTCAGAAAACGGCGCAAGATACCTGAGAAGGCAATTCCGGCGTCACTGTCTGATCGCGAGACAGTCGTGTTCCAAAGCATACAAGGCGTCTCCTGGCTTCTGATCCCGTTCTGCTAAGCCTTCCCACAAATGCAGTGACGTTAGCGGGTTATATCAGTTACAGTGGCGCGTCCGCGACGGATTTGCACCGTCTTCCGTTTCTTGTATGCATAAATCAAGATTTCTTTATATAAATTTAGATCCTCTGTCAATAGGGGCGTTTGCCCTGAATAAAAAATCCCGGCTCTTTGAAAAAAGAAGCCGGGAAATCAGATGGAGTGAGCGTATTCTAAAAAATGTGATTTTGTGTAATTATATGCTTATAGTTCTTTCTCAGTCCTGGTTGAAAGCGTAATCAAACGTATAATAGGTTAAAAAGTATTTCTGGTGAACTTCAAAAGACCAATGCTCATCTCTGAAGATGCTGACGGCGGCGATCCTGTTTCCTTTTTTAAGAGAATCGATGAAGCGCTGATGCTCCTCAAGATGAACGTTTTTCCATTCTAGGGAATAGCTCCGGCGGGGAAAATCGTACTCCCTAGCGGCCCCAAAGCGTGCTATGGTTATTCTACCACTTAGAATTAAAAGCTATTAATGTATGGGCATAGCGCCTACGAAGTGATCGCCATTTGACAAAAGTGGAGCAAGCAGCATGAGTGAACCAATACACCTACCTGAACTTAATGATTCTCTCAAAGAGAAATTGTTGAAATGGCTCCCTGAACAATCCAGGCTGGAAACACCCATTCCAGGTTTGGCCTTAACTCGTCATGATGAAAACACTTCTGCAATAAGATGTTTTTATACACCTATGATTGCATTGGTCGTTCAAGGGTTCAAACGTTCCATGATTGGCGACCATGAAGCGAATTATGGCGAGCTTCACTGCGTAACCGTCGGCATTGATATGCCCGGCGTCTTCCATATTACGGATGCTTCGCCTCAAGCGCCTTTCCTTTCGCTCTCCGTAAAGCTGGACAGGCGCATTATCACTCAGTTGATTACGGAAGTCCCTTCCATAGTTACCGCCCAAGAAGGAGAAGTGACTCCTATCGTAGTGGACGAGGCGGGCAAGGATCTTTTGCAGGTATTTTCCCGCCTTGTTGAACTGTTGGATACACCTTCACGAATCCCGGTTTTAGCTCCCATGATTATTCGGGAAATCCATTACTACCTGCTCTGCGGCAGTCAGGGGAAATGCCTGCGACTTTTCAACACGAACGGAACACAGGCAAATCAGATCGCTCAAGCTATCTCTTGGCTACGGGAAAATTACACGTCACCGCTTCGCATGGAAGAGCTGGCTCGGTATGTCAACATGGCCCCCTCAACGTTCAATCGCCATTTTAAGGAAGTAACCAGCCTCAGCCCACTCCAGTTCCAAAAACGACTAAGGCTTTATGAGGCTGAACGACTTATGTTGCTTGAAGGAAAAGATGCCGGAACGGCGGCGCTTATGGTCGGCTATGAAAGCGGCTCACAGTTCAATAGAGAGTACAAGCGTCAATTCGGAGCTCCACCTCGCAAGGATATAGCTAAAAAGCGTTCATAACCTGTTGACTCATTTCATAAAGATAAGCGGGAAGCCCATTTGATGGGCCTCCCGCTTATCTATTTTCAGCTTTTTCAAAAAGCAAGCACTTCCGAGCGAAATAGGCAAAGAATAGCTCGAATTATGTATAGTTTCTCGACCGAGGAAGTCTTACTTTGCCATCAATAAAAGGAAAACGTCTTGATACACATCAGCAAGGAGGTTCCAGTGTTTTCCAAGATAATTATGGCTCTTCTGGGTGTATGTTGTACTGTAACAATGGGATTACCAGCGACGGCTCATGCCGAAAGTACTCACTCCGTATCTGCATTGAGTAGCAAACAGCAAAGCATCATCCCTATAGCGGCTTTTACCGCAAAAGGCGATACGGAAAAACTGAAGGGCGCTCTTGCGGAAGGCTTACAAAATGGCATGACGGTCAATGAGATCAAGGAAGTCCTTGTCCAGATGTACGCCTACACGGGCTTCCCCCGCAGCCTGACGGGTCTGAACACCTTCATCGCCCTGCTTGACGAACGAAAGGCGCAGGGGATCGAGGATGAAATGGGCAGGGATGCCTCCCCGCTGCCCGACAATACAAACATTCGCGAACTCGGTACGGCGAATCAGACCACTGTCATCGGCAGGCCCGCCAGTGGGCGAGTCTATGAATTCGCACCCGTCATCGACACCTTTTTGAAGGAACATCTTTTCGGCGACATCTTCGGTCGTGATGTCCTCAGTTTCCAGGAGAGGGAGCTGGCCACGGTTTCCGCATTGGCCAGTCTCCCGGCAGAAGCCCAACTGCGCTCTCATTTGAACTGCTGTCTGACGGTCGGATGGAGCGAAGATCAGATGAAAGCCTTTGTCGCCGTCCTTGAGGCGAAAGTAGGCAAGGCGGAAGCGGAACTGGCGGAAAAGGCCCTGAACACCGTCTTACAAAACAGGATACAATCAAAATAACACTATAACATTTATGGAACAGGAGACAGTTATGAAAAAAACGCTTCTGACGACTCTGGCAGTGGCATCATCCCTTGCTTTTGCATGTGTTGCGAATGCGTCTGAAAACAATCCGTTTGGTCTTGTCTATAAAGGAGCCATCATGGAAAACGTCAAAGGAAAAGTGAACATCCATCCCGTCACCTATACTCTGAACGGCCTGAAAATTGCGGCCAACGTCTACACTCCCGCCGGATATGAGGCCACGAAAAAATATCTCGCCGTCGTGGTGGCCCATCCCAACGGAGGCGTCAAAGAACAGGTGGCCGGACTTTATGCCCAACGGCTGGCGGAAAAAGGCTATATCACCATCGCGGCGGACGCTTCCTATCAGGGAGCCAGTGAGGGGACTCCCCGCAATGTGGACAAGCCTCAGTTCCGCACGGAGGACATCCACGGCATGGCCGACTACATCAGCGCCTATCCCGGCGTAGACACCAATCGCATCGGCGCTCTGGGCATCTGCGGCGGTGGTGGCTATACGCTGAACGCCGCCAAGTCCGACAAACGGTTCAAGGCAGTAGCCACGCTGAGTATGTTCAATTCCGGGCAGGTGAGGCGTAATGGCTTCATGAACACGCAGCTTGATTCCATCCAGACGCGCTTGAAGGAGGCTTCCGACGCCCGCGCCAGGGAAGCCGCCACAGGGGAAATCGGCTATTCGGGCAACGTCGATTTTGACGCCTTGACGGACGAAAGCATCAGCAAGATTCCCACGGATCTCTACCGCGAAGGCATGATGTACTACGGGAAGACGCATCGGCATCCCAACTCCACCTTCCGTTATACGACTAGCAGCCTCATGGATTTGATGCGCTGGGACGCCACCGACAACATCGAACTTATCAATGTGCCGCTGCTCATGATGGCCGGGGAAAAGGCCGATACGTTGTACATGTCCGAGGAAGCCTTTGAGAAAGCGACGGGAACCAGGGACAAGGAACTCTTCAAGATTCCCGGAGCCACGCATATCCAAACCTACTTTGTACCCGAATATGTGGATCAGGCTGTTGCCAAGCTCACGGACTTCTACGGCAACCATCTGAAATAGCTTGTCGTCGACAACACGACTCATGGGGGAGGATGTTAATGCCCTCCCCCTGTCGCCGAACTTTTCACGGAGAATGCCATGAAACGCCTTTCCCTTTTCGTCCTTTGCCTTCTATTTTTTGGGGTTATGACCGTGCCCCCGGCTTATGCTGAAGCCCAGGGACAACTCGTGATTCCGGCAGGTTCCCGCCCTTCGTCCACGGCACCCGGACAGAATTTTACAGGTAATGTCCGTATTGATCCGGCTTTTGAAACCCAGGCACCACAGCGCGTCTACGGTTCCTACGTCACCTTTGAGCCGGGTGCGCGCACCAACTGGCACACCCACCCGTTGGGCCAAACCTTGCTCGTTACGTTCGGCGTCGGGCTGACCCAGGAATGGGGAGGCCCGGTACAGATCATCCGGCAAGGGGACGTGGTGCTGTGTCCGCCCAACGTCAAGCACTGGCACGGCGCGGCCCCGGATACCGCCATGACGCATCTCGCCATAGGCGAACGGCTGGACGGCAAAAGTGTGACGTGGATGGAACAGGTAAGCGATGAGCAGTATAACGCCCGGTAACAGCTTATAATATAAGGATACAACGATGCACATAAAGTATTTCATAACCGTACTGGCGCTTTCCGTCGGACTCTGCTTACCAGCGGGAGACGTCACGGCCAAGGAAAAGTTGCCCCCCTTGATGATTCAGGAGCAAGGGAGTTTCGCGGCAGGGGGAAAAATCGTCACAACGCCCGGTACGTTTGACCCCCGTACCCCGACAAATCCTGCGGGACAAACATTGCATGGAGATCATGCCTACGTCTTTTATCAGATTCCGGTAAACGCCCACAAACTGCCCCTGGTCTTCCTGCATGGGGCCGGACAGTTCTCCAAAACATGGGAAAGCACTCCGGATGGACGTGAAGGATTTCAGAATATTTTTTTGCGCCGAGGATTTGGAGTTTACTTGGTAGACCAGCCTCGACGTGGAGATGCCGGGCGCAGCACGCAGGAAACAACCATCTCGGCGACAACTGACGATCAGCTTTGGTTCGGCAACTTCCGCGTGGGGAACTGGCCCGACTTTTTTGAAGGCGTACAGTTCCCGCGTGATGCGGAATCTTTGAACCAATACTTCCGGCAGATGACTCCTAATACCGGCCCGTTCGACGTTCAGGTAGTGTCTGATGCCGTGGCTGCATTGTTCGACAGGGTAGGGCCGGGAATTATGGTTACACATTCCCAAGGCGGTGGGGGAGGCTGGTTTACCGCAATCAAAAGTGAAAATGTCCGAGCCATAGTATCATATGAACCGGGCAGCAATTTTCCTTTCCCCGAAGACGAAATGCCTCCGGCTCTGCCGAGTGGGATTGATACGCTGGAAGGTGTCCCTGTTCCACTTAAGGATTTCATGAAGTTAACTCGAATTCCCATCATCATTTACTATGGTGATTTTATTCCGGCAACGCGAAGTGAATTTCCCGGACCGGATCACTGGCGTACCCGCCTTCAAATGGCCAGAGTATGGGCTGATGCAGTTAACAATAAGGGAGGCGATGTCACTGTGGTGCATCTGCCGGAAATCGGCATCAAGGGTAATACCCATTTTCCTTTCTCAGACTTGAACAACCTCGAAATTGCTGACTTGCTGTCCAAATGGCTTCACGAAAAGAACCTTGATCAATGAGGAACTCATATGTCTAACCAGATAGTTCGTCGTACTTTTCTGAAATACTGCGTGTTGAAGGCAGGCTCCGTCGTCTCTGGAACGTACCTGCTGTCCTCTGCCTCTTATGCAGCACAGAGCGGCAAGCCTCTCCGAATTCTAGTCGTCTATTTTTCCATGCCGGAAACGGACAATCCTCACAACATGAGCCGTGAGGAAGAGAACAGCACCGTGGTCATCAACGGAAAGGTATTGGGGAATACACAGTATGTGGCACAGTTGATACAGGAAATGACCGGCGGCGACATCTTCCGCATCCTGCCGCAGAAACCGTATCCCACAGCCCACCGTACCCTTGTCGATTTGGCCAAGGAAGAACAGGACCAGGACGCCCGCCCGACCATTGCGGGAAAGATCGAATCCCCCGAAGCCTACGACACCATCTTTATTGGGTATCCCAACTGGTGGGGCGACATGCCGATGATTCTGTACACGTTTCTGGAGCAGTACGATTTCTCGGGCAAGACCATCATTCCTTTCTGTACCCACGGCGGCAGCGGTTTTTCCCGTACTATCCGAACCATGCAGGACAAACAGCCCGGAGCAACTGTGATACGCAACGGCTACTCCCTTTCCCGGAGCCGTATGGAACGGGCACCGTCCGGCGTGGCGGAATGGCTGAAGGAAATTGGACTGAAAAAATAAGGAAAAACCATGAGCAAACGCATTCTCATTCTGGCGGGCAGCCCGCGTAAGAACGGCAATTCCGTCGCACTGTGCCGTGCCTTTGCGCGCGGAGCGGAGGAAAGCGGCCACCAGGTGGAAACCATTTTTCTGCGCGACAAGAAAATCGGCTTTTGCCTGGCCTGCTACCACTGCAAAAAAAGCGGCGGCATTTGCATCATCAAGGATGATATGGCCGATATTCTCGAAAAAATGAACGCAGCCGACGTGTTTGTCATGGCCAGCCCCGTTTATTTCTATTCCGTCGACGCGCAAATGAAGGCGCTCATCGACCGCACGGTGGCGCAATGGCTGACCATCAAAAACAAGGAATTCTATTACATCATGACCGCCGCAGAGGAAAGCGATACCGTCATGGATTGCACGCTTGAATGTTTTCGCGGCTTGGCCAAATGTCTTGAGGGTTCCGTGGAACGCGGCGTCATCTATGGAAAAGGTGTGTACGGAGCGGGAGAGATCGAATCCAAACCGGCCATGCGGGAAGCTTATGACATGGGCCGCAAGGTATAACGGCAAGGAGAAAACATGAAAAATCGGACTTTAGGCAACGGACAGGCTGTTTCCTCCATAGGGCTTGGCTGCATGGGCATGGATCATGCTTATGGCAAACCTGCCCCCAGGAAAGACATGGTCAAACTGCTCCGCCATGCTGTGGATTTGGGGTGCACATTCTTTGATACCGCTGTTGTTTATGGCGAAGCCAATGAAGAACTGCTGGGCGAAGCTTTTTCTTCCGTTCGTGATCAGGTTGTGCTGGCAACAAAATTCGGCATAACAGGACAGCGCATCGAGGACGGCAAGACGGTCAATCTGCTGGACAGCAAGCCCGCGTCCATCCGCGTTCAGGCTGAAGGTTCGCTGCGCCGTCTGAGAACAGACCATATCGACCTGTATTATCAGCACAGGGTAGACCCTCATGTGGAACCGGAGGATGTCGCGGAAACCATGAACGGCCTGATCCGGGAAGGCAAGATTCTGGGTTGGGGACTTTCCAATGCGCCTGTGGACTATATGAAACGCGCCCATGCCGTCTGCCCTCTGGCGGCGGTGGAAAACCAGTATTCCATGATGTGGCGCGAACCTGAACAGGGGCTGTTCGACCTGTGCACGGCCATGAACATTGCTTTTGTCGCCTACAGCCCCTTGGGTAACGGTTTTCTGAGCGGGCGCTTCACTCGTGATACCGTGTACGGAGAAGGCGATTTTCGCGGTTTCATGGGGAGGTTCAGGCCGGAAGTCATGGAGCGCAATCAGGCCCTGCTGGAGCTTATCCGGGACATGGCCGAAAGCAGGCAGGCCACGCCCGCCCAGATCGTCCTTGCCTGGGAATTGGCGCAGCGGCCTTTCATCATCCCCATCCCCGGCACGACGAATCCCGTGCGGCTGGAAGAAAATCTGGGGGCGGCGCTCGTTGAACTCTCCAGGGAAGAGTTGGCGGATATCAATGCAGCACTGGTTCAACTTGGTGTGGATGAAACGTATTTTTAACCGCCTTTCATAACAAGACGATATCTTTATTCATTCGATGATGCTCAGGAGATTTTCCATGAAAAATGTGATGCTTTTGACCGGCGCAGGGCAGATCGGTATGGCCATAGCCCGCCGGGTGGGATACGGGATGAAGATAGTCATTGGCGACAAGCGCAGGGAGAATGCGGAAGCAATAGCCGACACCATGAACAAGGCGGGGTTTACTACCGTCCCTGTTGAAATGGATTTGTCTTCCCGTGCGTCAATCCTTGCGTTGATAGACTCTGCGCAACAGTACGGGGAGATTTCCATGCTCGTTAATGCGGCGGGCGTTTCTCCCAGCCAAGCCTCAATAGAAACCATTTTGAAAGTAGATTTGTACGGCACCGCCGTTCTTTTGGAGGAAGTCGGCAAGGTCATCAGCAAAGGCGGTGTCGGCGTGATTGTTTCCAGCCAGTCCGGGCACCGGATGCCTGCCCTCGGCATAGAGCTTGATGAACAACTTGCAACGGCTCCCACGGAAGAATTGCTTACCTTGGAAGCCCTTCAGCCCCAAAATATCAGAGATACGCTGCATGCCTACCAGATGGCAAAACGTTGCAATGTGAAAAGAGTCATGGCGGAAGCTGTCAAATGGGGAAACAGGGGAGCGCGAATCAATTCCATTTCCCCCGGCATCATTGTGACGCCGCTGGCACTCGATGAGTTCAACGGGCCACGAGGTGATTTCTACAGGAATATGTTTGCGAAATGCCCTGCCGGACGGCCCGGAACGGCTGATGAAGTCGCCAACGTCGCAGAGCTGCTCATGAGCGACAGAGGCGCGTTCATCACCGGCGCGGATTTTCTGATCGACGGCGGGGCTACGGCATCTTACTTCTATGGGCCACTGAAGCCTGAAAAATAAAACATGAGTACAGACAGAAAAACGTCGTTACCTCTAAAAAGCGCAGAGGTCTTTCCTTCTTTCATTCCCTGCATGATGAAGTTTCTCTGCCTCTTCTTTTTACTGATCGGAACAACGGTTTTCTCCGCCTCGACCGCTTATTCCGCGAAAGGCAGTATGGAGGAGGAAATGGACGAACCTGCATGGCTTACGGAATCAGATACTGTCGCCGATATGGTGAACCATCCCGCGTTTGCCGGATTTGGGGAACATCTCGTGCCGCGTCCCGGTGACGCACAAAGCCGTTTGCCTTTGCGTGAAGTCGGCAGGCTTATGCCCTGGCATAGTCATGTGCGGCCCAGCATTGTGACGGCTGCTCTGAACCGCATGATAAATGATGCCATGACCGGCAAGGCCGTGTTTTATCCTTTCTATACGGAGGGGGAAAAGCAGGAGCGAACCGGCTTGTTTTATTACAGAGGCAAGCCCGGTGCGCCCTTTGCCCTGATTTTTCCGGGTGGAGGCTTTAGCTATGTCGGTTCTCTGCACGAAGGGTTTCCGCTGGCGGATGTACTGAGCCGCAAGGGGTATAATGCCTTTGTCCTGCAATACCGCACCGGCAGTCAGGCCGTGGCCTATGAAGACATGGCCGCCGCGCTTTCCTGGATTTTCCACCATGCGGAAGAACTGGAAATATCCACGCAAGGCTATTCCCTGTGGGGCGGCTCGGCGGGCGCGCGCATGGCGGTCGACCTTGGCTCCTACGGCCCGGCGGCCTTCGGCGGCGAGCAGGTCCCGCGCCCGGCGGCCGTGGTCATGGGCTATACCGGGCATACCCGTTACACGGAGAGCGATCCCCCGACCTTTGCCGTGGTCAGCCTTGATGACCCCATAGCCTCCCCGCGCGTGATGGAACGCAGGATCACGGCTCTGAACGCGGCGGGCGTAGATACGGAATTTCATCTCTATCGGAACGCAGGACATGGTTTCGGCCTCGGTACGGGAACCGATGCGGAAGGTTGGATAGACTATGCCGTTCATTTTTGGGAACAGCATTTAACAAAGAAAAAGTGAGGAGATGTGGCGATGAAGTCAAAAACACTTCTTGCAGGACTTCTACTTACGGCGGGGCTTGCCACGGCGACGGTTGCAATGGCGAATGAAAGCAATTCCTCCCTATTAGTTATCAGAGAACAAGGAAGTTTTGCGGCGGGGGGCACGGTTATCCCCGCAAGGGAACCATATAACCCCTTGAAACCTCAGGCTGCCGGACAGACATTGCATGGTGACCACGCCTATGTGTTTTATCAGATTCCGGCAGATGCCAGAAAATACCCCCTGGTCTTTCTGCACGGAGCGGGCCAGTCAGCCAAGACGTGGGAAACCACACCGGACGGACGCGAAGGTTTTCAGAATATTTTTCTGCGTCGGGGATTCGGCGTTTATTTGATAGATCAGCCCCGACGCGGCGATGCCGGGCGAAGTACCGTTTCCGCCACTGTTGAGGCCAAGCCTGACGAACAATTCTGGTTCGGGCAGTTCCGGCTCGGCATCTGGCCCGACTTTTTTGAAGGAACGCAGTTTGCCCGTGGCGACGAATCGTTGAATCAATTTTTTCGCCAGATGACGCCCAATACCGGCCCCTATGACGCCGAGGTCATCTCCGACGCCATGACCGCCGTATTCGACCGAATCGGTTCCGGTATTCTGGTAACACACTCTCAGGGCGGCGGCCCCGGCTGGCTGACGGCAATAAAGAGCAAAAACGTGCGGGCTGTCGTGGCCTATGAACCCGGTAGCGGCTTTGTCTTTCCCGAAGGCGAACGGCCTAAAACCATCCCCAACGCCAGTTCTTTCGGGCCATTCACGGCTGCGGAAGTCCCCCTGGAACAATTCAAAGCTCTGACTCGGATGCCCATCGTCATCTATTATGGCGACAATATTCCAGAACACCCCGTTTCAGAACCTCATCAGGACTACTGGCGTGCAGCCATGAGCATGGCAAAACTCTGGGCGGATGTCGTGAACCGGCATGGCGGCGACGCTACCGTAGTGCATCTTCCCAAAATAGGAGTACAGGGAAATACCCATTTTCCCTTTTCCGATCTGAATAATATCAAAGTAGCCGATATATTATCCCAGTGGTTAAAAGAAAAAAAGGTGGACTGACGCAATGAATACCTGGTTGATTGTCGGATGCTCTTCCGGTCTTGGGAAAAGCCTGGCCAAAGCGGTTCTTGATCATGGGGATCAGGTTATTGTCACGGCCAGTCCCCCTGAAACAGTACAACTGTTCAGAGAACGCTTTCCGCAATCATATGTATTTCAGTAATTATATATTTATGTAGTTGTATATAACAAAATGCAGGACAATGCCGATAGAAGTTCTTTCGTCATTGTCCTTATATTTTGAGGTATTAACATTACAGATTCAGTGTACCCGGAACTGGCCGGGCTCATCGGGTGGAACGTCCCGAATTATCAGGGAGTGTTCCTCCGGGGATACGGTGGCCAAACCAGCTATCACTATGGCGCGGTAGGACACTGGAGCGCGGGGCTAGGCGAGCTGCAAGGGGATGGAATACGAGAAATATGGGGAGAACTTTCCTATCTGCCCCGAAGCCGCGATGGAGAAGTGGGCCAGTCCGGTTCACTGGCCTTTTGGAACGAAGGGCGGAATCAATGGATGAATGACGCGGGTAAGGCGCCATCAGGTGCAATGAACTTTTATGCGTCTCGCTCAACTCCGGTTGTTGGTGAAGTCCGTCCGGTGAACCGTGCGGTTCGCTACCTTATCCGGGCGCGGTGACAGTTTTTTCCTGTTCCTCTCAGTGTATCTGGAGTTAATTTTTCTAGTAGGTAGGAAAGTCCCTAACTATCGGAGATAGTTCACTCGTATCACTTTGATTTTCAATATTTATTTTACAGTCTAAAGCCACGAACGTTACTTAAAGGTAGGTGGACAGTTACGTTAGTACCAAAGATTCGTCCCCATGTATTTTCAACACCAGCGCTAGATATACTCAGGGATTCAGCCCGAATCGGCTAAAATTTATTACCATGCCAAAAAATGAACGTCTGCCATAAAAAAGCCTCCATTCTTGCCATAGTGGCAGAAAAACGGAGACTTTTCTTGAAAAAATATAAGATACAAGGGGAAATGCTAGGATAATTCCGTCAGGGGTGTTTAATTGAATAAAATAGATATTTAAAATGGAACATCATCTATGTCTTCAGGTGGAACAATTTTAATAGTTGATAGCCGATTATGAAGATTATCTAATAAAATCTGTTGCTTCCTCTGTGAAAGGCTTAATAAAAGTTGATAAAAATCTTTGACAGTCTGAACTTCTATACTCCTATTTATATAGTAGGTATAGCTATGACTCATAAATACTCTTAGCAACTCAGCAACATTCTGTATATATTCTTCTAAAATATTTACTGAAATTATAGTATGTAAACGTTCTAGTATTTTACTTATATCTCTTTCCATTTTTAAACTTTCATTAAATGAAACAATGACATCTAGTAAATTATATACAAAATTCTGATATGTTTTTCTATCAACTTGATCAAACTCTATGTCAGAAAATCCATTTTTATAAATATTTGTAAGTATTTCATCGAAGTTTTTATATCTTTTTTCAGGATCAATTTCAGTCATTTTTCTAATTATGTGATAAAATCTGAATGATGCAAATTCGGATTCAAGATTTATATGGGAAAATAATTTACCAACAAAAAATATTTCAGACTGTGCTGTATATATATGTTGATTGATAATTTCTAAAGGTTGCTCACTTACAGGCCAATTAAGGAATATACTTCCAGCTGCTTCTTTAATAGAAGATAATTTTTTACCAAATCCAAAATCAATAATTTTAATATTTCCATTTGTGTCAATGATTATATTTGATGGACGTATGTCTCTATGCAGTATTGATCTGTCTTCAAGATATTTAAATGAATTTATTGTGTCAATAAATATTTCATTTCAACTTTTTTCTTTATATGGTTCAAATTTGTCAATAGGTACACCATCAATGTATTCCATTTGAAGATATCCAGATTTTGTTTCTGGATATAAATAATAATTATATATTCTTACTATATTAGCATGTGATATATTAAAAAGAATTTTTACTTCTTGTACAAATCTGTAATAGTTGTCTTCTATGTCATTATTCCCTTTAGGTGAATATTTTTTAATTGCAAAAAATGTATCTGTAGTCTCATCCTTAAATAAAAAAGTGTCACCGGTCCCCCCAGCTCCTAAGGGACGTATGTACTTAAAATATTTTTTTCTATCGAACGCTATAATCTTTCCAGGTTCTAACATGCTTCCCCCAAAACTGTTATTTCTTATATTTTATCTTGTTTCTTTTCGTTTTCCAAGCGTTCGGAGATACGGTGACCACGTGGCCAAACTAGCTATCACTATGGCGCGGTAGAACACTAGAGCGCCGGACTCGGTGAATTTCAGGGCGATGGGATACGTGAAATTTCCGCCTCATTTTCGACAGGTGGTCAACACGGAATAGGAGGAGTATCAGGGAGCTTTGGAGTCACAGGGGGACAGGGGTACGACTGGAAATATGGGGGAACAGGAAATAGTTATTGGGGTGGAATAGATTTTTATGCTTCTCGCGTTACTCCTGTTGTTGGTGAAATCCGTCCGGTGAACCGTGCGGTTCGCTACCTCATCCGGGCGCGGTGACTTGCCAAATTCATCGAAAGTCCTTATCTTAAAAAGCAAGAGGGACGGCAAGTGCGTCAACACCTACCGTCCCATTGCGCGGGGTCTTTTTCGGGACTCCCCTGGTGACAAAACAGATGTTTTCCCACTAGACAAGCCCCAACAGTCTTGCTCACTGTTGGGGCTTTGCTTTGTCTAGCGGGCTGTTACTAGCTTAGGAAAGTATCCCACAGCCAATTAAACAGCCGGACAAGGGCAACCCAAACAGCGGCCTTTGCCAGCATACGGATGAATCCGTACATGTGGCATGGAACCTCCTTGTAGTCCCCCGCTGGTGACTGAGTAGGGAAGTCCCGGCCCGGAAAGTACACAGGTACGCCTCCTATGGCAAGGCTTCCAAGACTGGTTGTGCCGAAGGATTATTTTTGCTTTTCATATGATAAAACATATAAATACATATCTATATAACTATGTATTTATATAGATATATCGCCTAACCGCATCGAGAGTATTCTTTCGTATTTATATTATATTTTAATATGTTATTCTTTTTATGCCAGTGTATCCGGAACTGATTGCACTCGTCGGGGTGAGTGTCCCGGATTATCCAGGGATTTTTTTGCGCGGGTAATTCCGCGTAGCTTTCAAGTATTAGAGGGAATTCGAAATGAAACTCCCCTTGCCGTGCGTAGGCGTGGGGGCTCCATTCAATCATTTTTTATTGTGTTAGTTACGGATGAGGTACGATTTTGGCTCCACCATCGGCCTGTGCTGCAAAAAAAGAAAGCCTGTCCACATCACCGATCACAAACCCGTCGCGCGTACAGGCGGCAATCACTCCCAAGTCTTTCAACTTACGGATAGCCCGGTTGAGCGTGGTGCGGTGAACCCCGAAACGGTTGGCCAGTTCGGTCTGGCTTATGCCTAGAAAGATATCCCTGCTTTGGTTTTCCTTATAAAGGCGCAGGGCCAGACGGCAGAAGGACTGGAGCACGGCTTCCGAATTGGCCTGCGTGAAGGCGTTATGCATCATGAATGTCTTGATGCTCTGCTGCAAAAGGATCTCCGAAATGATATCGGGGTGTTCCATTATGAAACTGTGGTCCCGCAGGATATCGCCTGAAAATTTGTAGAGCTTGACAGCGCTGTGGGTATGGTAACGGACTTCATAGCAGCGGTAATTGGTAAACTGGTAGGCAAGAGCGCCGGAAATACCGAACAGGTTCCCCTGGCAGAGTTTCAGTATGTGCAGCGTTTTTCCGTCAGGCATATCGTGATATATCGATATGCTTCCGGAATGGATATAGAAAAACATATTTGCAATCTGGTCGCTAGCATACAGATCATAGTGCTTGGGCAATGTGCACTCACTGCCTATGGACAAAATTGTTTTTATCGCCGATTCGGATTTGGGCATGGTGGCCTGATAAAAGAACTGCGCGGGAATATCCATAAGCACTCCTTGGCTGCCGCTTTCGTTTGCCTTCCGAATATCCTGTTTTATTCATAGTGCCAATGGGTTTGAAATCCGTATGTCTTAATTATTACAACAAAAAATGTTTGGGAAAGGCCATACCCCGCCACTGTGCGATGACAAGGGGCGGGGCATGGAACAGAAAGCATCAAGGATCGACCTGTTGCTTTTTACATAAGGCCGAGCGGGGCCGCGATGAGATACATCAATGCCGTGGTAATGATGATCCATGCTATGGAAATGATGATGCCCGGTTTGAACATATCATACATCTTGTAGTACCCGGCCTGATAGGTGACCAGAGATACCGCGTCCAGAGGAAGCAGAACCGCCGCTGATACGCTGAAGCCCAGCGGAACGGCCAAAATAGCGGGGTTTATGCCCATGCTGACGGCAATGGCCACCACCGGAGGGAGCACTACAGTTACGATGGGCGTGTTTACCGGAATGACCAGATGAATAAGGATGGTGAACAGGGATACCAACGCAATGACCACGGTAAGAGGCAATGCGTTCAGCCCGCCAAGACAGGCATTGGCTATCCATGTCGCGGTGCCATTTTCCCACAGGGCCATGCCGAGGGAGCTGGCGGTGCCGACAAGGAAAAGAATATCCCAACCTATTTTACTGCGATCTTCTTCCCAAGTGATCAATCCGACTCCGGGCAGGGCGAAGAGCACGCACCCCAGCACGGCGGCGGTGGGCAGCGGGAGGCCGTGCGCGCCGGATGAACACCAGAGGAGCAGGTTGATGGACAGGAAGAGCAGAAAGCACTTTTCCTTGCGGCTCAGGGGGCCAAGACGGGCATAATCTTCGCCGATGGATTCCATCCCCACCAGATGCTGTATTTCCGGCGGGTATACCTTAATGAGGGCCCACCAAGCCACAGGCGTGAGCAGAAGCACCATAGGCATACCTATGGCCGTCCATTGGAAGAAGGAAACCGACACATGGGCGGCGTTTTCCAGCATGTTGATGGTCAATATGTTGGTTCCGCTGCCCGCAGGGGTGCCGACGCCGCCGATCAGCGCGGCCAGCGCGATGCCGAGCATGACGGCCTTGCCAAAGGGACTTTCGCCCACAGGGCATTTATTCTGCTGAAGCAGAAACAGGGCCACAGGAAACATCATGGCGACCACGGGAACATCCGCAAGGATGGAAGAAACCAGAGCGGTGACCATCATCAGCAAAAAAAGCAAGCGTTTGGGTTCTCCGCGTGACTTCAGGCTGGTCCAGAGCACGATGCGCCGGGTCAGGCCGGAATTCTGAAAGGCCACCACGATGCAGAACATGGCAAAGCAGAAGAAAACCGGTGGAATGGCGAAACGCTGCAACGCTGTGGGAAGATTGGCGGTGCCCAGCACAGACTGCAGGAAGAGGAATAAGGAGCAGGCCATAGCCAGAGGCAGCGCGTCGCTCACCCAGACAATAATGGCGGATACCATCAGCGCCAGCGATTTTTGCCCGGCCGGGCTCAGCCCTTCCGGTGCGGGCATACCCGCCAGTATGGCGTAGGCAACCAGGGCAACAACGATTCCGAGGGCCTTTTTGCGCCAGGTGTTTTCGTTGGCGTCAGGCATAGAAACTCTCCGTTTCCCGGATGGAGGTTTCGCTTCGCGGCTGATCCGGGTAGTCGAAATCGTCCATATAATAACGGTGCGGCTTAAAGGGATAATCTTCGATGGGGACATTCTTGACCTTCAGCCGTACCTTGCCATTATGGTTATCAAGCTGGATCCATGCGGGAGCGCCTGCGCGCGTGGGATAGTCCTCGCGGAAATGCCCGCAGCGCGACTCCTTGCGCATGAGCGAGGCGCGCAGGTACATTTCCGCCACCAAAGTCATACCCTTGGCTTCCATAAGCTTGAGCAGATAATGCGGATCCGAGGCGGCCATTTCAGGCACAAGGTTGTCGCGCACGGCTTCGAGCTTCTGAAGCGCCCGGTTGAGGCCCTGACCTGTTTTGAGAACCGACACGTCGGCCGGAACCATAAGCTCCTGTACCGCACGCACGACATCTTTGGGCGCAATGCCCGGCTTTTCCAGCAGGGAAAGAGTAGGCGCAAGCGTTTCCAGCGCATCGCTCCGATCGAATCTGGGCCGGGGCCCGTCCATGGCTTCCCTAGCGGCGGCGGCTCCGGCAATGTAACCGGTGGTGCTGGTAATGCAGGTATCCCAGCCGCCCATATAAACACCGGTATGCAGGCTGGCGGCACGGCCTGCGGCAAAGAGCCCGGGAACGCGCGTGCGGCAGTCGGTATCCGTGACCATTCCGCCGAAAATGTATTGGAACTGGGGCATCCATTCGGTTTTCATGCTGAAGAAATCAATGCCCAGCGCCTTGAGCTTGTTGGCGTTGAGCAGCATCCAGCCGCCGGTGGGGGTCATGGCTTCCACGCCTTCTGGGGTCATGGAACTGGTATCGAACCACAACGGCCCCTTGCCTGCCCGCTCTTCAAGCACCATACCGCGTATATTGTAGTGCGGATCCGATTTGGCGCCATGAATGGGCGAATATTTGCGCATGAAATCTTCACCTTCGCTGTTCACGAAGCGCGCACCATAGGGCAACATGCCGGTCTGGCCTTCCCAGGCGAAGGCACGGGGGCAGGTCCAGTTCTGGAGGAATTCCATGTTTCGGAATTCCGCACCTGCCTTGAAGCCCAGCATGGCCCCTTCGCCCACAGCGGTATTGCCAAGATAGGACATCTTGAACCCACCCGTATTGGTGCACAGGATCACCGCGCCGGCCTGAATCACCACCGGCATACCGCTGCGGGTATGAAAACCCACAGCGCCCACCACCCGGCCGTTCGTCCCGTCTTCCTTTATCAGTTCCACAAGCTGAACGTTGGAGAGCCTCCGTACGCCGCGCTGCTGCAATTGTTCATAGAGCGTATCGCAGGTATGCGGGCCGCCCTTGCCGTAAGGGTGGTAGAAATAGTAGCGAATGAGCTTGAGATCGCGTTGAAGGATGTAACGCATGGATCCGTCGGCATTGCGGGCGAACGTATGGCCCCAGCGTTCCAGATCGGCAAAGCGGGCATATGAGTTTTCCAGAACGCGGCGCGCAAGGGGCTGGTCGCATAACCCATCGTAATAATACACCAGTTCTTCCAAAAAATCGTCCACATTGCATTCATGGGGCACCACTCCCATATCCCCGCCGGACATCATCCCCAAGCCGCGCCAATCACGCGAGCCCTTGTCCACGATGAGTACGTCTCCGGCATGTTCGGATGCGCTCAGGGCCGCCCAGGAGCCGGAAAAACCTCCGCCAATGACAAGAACATCTGTTTTATGGAAAAGGGGCTTCATCCTAAAATCCTCCAAAATTGGTTTCCAGCGTATAGGGCAGGCGTTCCTTAAACGGATGTACGTCAATGGCCTCGGACGGGCAGCGTAATTCACAGAAGAAGCAGGTCATGCAGTCGTCACGGAAAGTGACTCGCGCTTTTGCTCCGCAGGTCATGCAACGCATACTTTCATCAAGAGCGTCAATATGATCAAGGCCGACACGACATTCCGCAAAACCAGAAAGAGCGCCGCATTGCCGCTCATGCCGGGGCGCGGGGCGCACGCCTTCACCAGGCAGTTTTTCCGCAACGGGACGGGTTTCCTCACGCTCGCTGTGCATGTGGGCGCCCGAGAGCAGGCGATCAATGGAAATGGCCGCCTCCCTCCCCCCTGCAATGGCGCTGATAACTGAAGACGGGCCGGTGACGGCGTCGCCCGCGGCAAAAATATTCCAGAAGCTGGTTTCAAAGGTGACGCTGTCCACCGCGATGCGCCCGCGCTCCACGGTGAGGCGCTCGGCAAAGGGGGTGAGATCGGCGCTTTGGCCGATGGCAAAAATAATGGCATGGGCTTCAAAAAGCCGCGTTTCTGCATCGTCGAATGTAGGGGCAAACCGGTGATTGGAGTCAAAAACCGAGAGGCAGCGCCGTACTATGATGCCGGATGCCTTCCCATCCCCTTCCACATGAAGCGGGCCCCATCCGGGATGAATGCCGATCCCTGCGGCTTTGGCGTCGTCTATGTTATGAGGAAAGGCGGGCATTTCTTCGGCTTGTTCCAGACAGATCATGTCCACCTGGTCAGCTCCCAGCAGCTTGGCCGTAATGGCGGCGTCCACCGCCACATCGCCGCCGCCTATGACCACAGCCCGGCCCGAAAGCCTGGGTGCGCGGCCCATGCGTACATCGCGCAAGAACTCTACACCGTGGAACACGCCCGTGAGCTCTTCTCCCGCGATGCCGGCGCGGCGGCTTACCCCATTGCCCGGCGCGGCGAAAAGCGCCTTAAATCCCAGCTCCGCCAAATCGTCAAAACCCACGTCGCAGCCCTTGCCCACGCGTGTGCCGCATTGGAATTCAACGCCAAGCGCCCTCAACTGCTCCACCTGTGCGTCCACCACGGAATCAGGCAGGCGGTAGGCCGGAATGCCGTAACGCAACATGCCGCCCGGTTCGGGCAAGGCTTCAAAGACCTTCACCTGATAGCCTTTTCGAGCCAGAAACCATGCGCAGGAGAGCCCGGCCGGACCCGATCCGGCAACGGCAACTTTCTGGGCGTGGCGTATGCGTGGTTTTGCCGGGGGTTCATTCAGGGTGCGATCACCGAGATATTGTTCAATGGCATTGATGTTCACCGCGCCGTCCACTTTGGCACGGCTGCACTCGCTTTCGCACTGATGGGGGCATACGCGCCCCGTGATGGCGGGAAAGGGATTGCGTTCGCGCAGTTTCGCCGCTGCTTCGTCAATCTTGCCCACCTGCATCAAATAATTATAGGCGCGCATATCCGTACCTGCCGGACATTTGGCCATACAGGGAGACAGCACGGGTTGCTCCGTATCCAGGCGGAACACATCAAGGCCGCAGGTTTTAAAACAGGTGCCGCAACCAGTGCATTTTGAAACATCAATAGAGTTGATCACCGCTTTCCTCCTTGTTTGCGTAGGCTCACAACGGACTTGTTGTCATCGAGAGCCATCGACATGCCGTGAAGTTTGTGCATGTCGTCACAATAAAGATAAGGAGGGGGTCATGTTGAGTAGCAAACGCTACCGATGGCAAAATAATGTTAAAATTGTATCAATGTCCGCTAACGCAGCGGGATTTCAAAAAGAGGGGAAGCCCAGAGACACTATGCGCTTGATGCAGTTGAGATTTACAGATGTTCTACCTCCTCATCACGGCTCCGAGAAGGTAAGAAAGTACCCCCTATACCATAGCAGCTCAGGGGTATACTCAGGACTGATCTCATATGTTGACCATATTTCAACCAGAGAAATGGGCGGTGGTGAGGGAAGTGAATTCATAGGTCGCGTATTTTTTGATTCCTCTAGGGTTGTCCCCACGGCTCAAGAAATCCGTCTAGTGAATCGTGCAGTTCTCTACCGCGAACCCTCTTATCTTAAAACACAAGAGGGACGGCAAGTGCGCGAACACCTACCGTCCCATTGCGCGGGGTCTTTTTTGGGACTCCCCCAGAGGTAAAACAGAAGTTTTCCCACAGGACAGCCCCTAACAGTTTCAGCCACTGTTAGGGGCTTGCTTTGTCCTGTGGGCTGTCTCTAGCTCAGGAACTCGTCCATCAGCCAGTTAAACAGCCGGACAAGGGCAGCCCAAACAGCGGCCTTTGCCAGCATAGGGAAATCCCGGCCCAGAAAGCACACAGGTACGCCTCCTATAGCAAGGCTTCCAAGCCTAGTTGTGCCGAAGGATTGTTTTTCGCTTTTCATATGAAAAATACATAAATACATATTTATATAAATATGTATTTATGTATTGATATATTGCCTAACCACATCGAAAGTATTCTCTCGTGTTTATCTTATATTTTAAGCTGTTATTTTTTCCATGCCAGTGTATCTGGAACTGGTCACGCTCATCGGGTGGAACGTCCCGAATTATCAGGGAGTGTTCCTCCAAGGATACGGTGGCCAGACCAGCTATTACTATGGCGCTGTTGACCACTTGAGCGCCGGACTCGGTGAACTTCAGAGCATTTCAACCCTAAAATCCCTACCGTACCCTTTTTCATCCCAAAAAGGAGTACGATGTGGCTGAACGTGAAGTACAGCGACTTGCTAAAATACTTGGAAATTCCATAGTTGACAGACGCAATGTTTTGGGAATGATGCAGATCGAACTAGCCAACTGTCTGGACATGGTTCCTGACGTCCTGTCACACATCGAAAACGGATACGTTGCTCCTCTGTTTAACCGGATTGAGGAGATGACGAAGGTACTAGACTGTTCCGTGACCAAATTCTTTCGGGAGAAAAATGACTCACTGAAAGCACGATCCGATTGTATTGTTGATATCATCAGCCCTCTTCTGCCAGAAAAGCAGGATGAAGTGATCAGCCTAGCTTCTCATTTTGTCAGCATTCTTAATAAATAATTTTTATTTAAAATAGATAATTTCATACTGAATTAGTATATTTTGTTTGGAGTAGATACTCATAGAAGGACTATTCCCCCATTGGTGTATACGGTTCCCCTGATTTGGGGTATAGGTGTTCCATCTTTGGATTACGCACCTGAACGCCAATTTCAGAAAAGTTCACTAGTAACACAGTATGATTTGGGAAGAAAACTATTCCCACACAAAAAGCGGCATTCCTTTTTTGAGGGAATGCCGCTTTTTATTATGCTGAATTACTAATAACTTATAGAAAAATAAGAAATAAAAAAGTTTTTTATCATATTCCCTGTTTCGTGGAACGCAGAAAATAGGCTCCCGCTTCCGTTCTGTTACGCACATTCAGCTTGACGTAAGCAGAGCGGAGGACCTTATTGACATTGTCCGAGGAGACGCCGAAGCGCGCGGCGATCTGGGCGTTACTGTTACCCTCTGCCGCCATACTCAGAAATTCCGCCTGTCGGGACGTCAGGACGCGGGATTCCACTGACAACGTTTTGCGCAGTACCGCCGTTCCCTTGGCCCAGCGGTGGCACAGGCTGAGGCATTCCTCCATCCGCTGACCGTCAAAATCGTTTTTTACCTTTTCCAGAAGAGGCAGAAGCACTCCACAGTGTTCGGCAAAGGGTAGATAGACTCTGTCGGGGAGCGCAATGGCAAGGGCTTCGCGCAGATACACGGCGGCATTGGTGTCGCGTTTTTCCTCCATTGCGGCCCGCGCCAGAAAAATCAGATGATAGACCTGCAACAAGGCAAAATGCATGGCTCGCGTCGTTGGTATCGTCATTTCTATCAGGGCGTACAGTTCAGCCCAACGTTTTTCCAGTAGCAGCATCCAGCAGTGCAGCATTATGGCGTGAGGCTGGGTCAGTCTATAAAAGGTCCGCCGGATGGCTTCCAGAGAGTGTAACCAGTCCGGTAAATCGTCCGTTTTGCCGAAAGCCAAATCGAGGTGCGCGAAACATATTTCGCTTTCGCGGGTGAGCGCCGTCTGCCGGGCCCGCTCCATTTCACCAACGATATCTTTGCAAGCCGTGGTGTAGAGCTTTTCATCGCCGCGCAGAATACCTATACGAGCCAAGGTGAGTTCCGCACACAAGCAACTGCTGGTCTGTCCCCTTTTTTGGGCGGCATACAGGGTTTTGTAGCAGAGAACTTCCGCCTCCAGGTCGTCACCTCGTACAAAGGCCGCTTCCGCGCGCATGGCAATCTCGCCGCCCGCGCCGTGCCCGCCAACCAGTTCCGTATAAAACGGCAAGCATTCGTCCAAGGCCGCCAGCATGTCCTGCAATTCGCCGCTTTGTCGCCAGTAGGCAGAGAGCACAGACGGAATTCCCGCAGCCCATGGTAAATTGCCTTCGAAAAGACGTGACCGTGGCGGAACGGAAACGTGACTCAAATACTCATGGGCCTTTTTGTGATGCACGTTCATGGCCACCACATCGTTGTAGCAGAGCATAAAACGCAGCATTTCGAATTCGCCCTTGACCCGGTAGAGTTCGCGTTCCGGCATCTCTGCCGGTCCAGGTGGGGTTTTAAAGAATTCCTCCATCAGCTGCAGGGCTCTGAGGTAGTCTTCCCGCATCCCCTTTTTATAAAACTGGATACCCACGGTGATGACCATCAGGGGATGCCTGAGCAGGGTTTTGGGCGGACATTCCCGAAACAGTCGGGAAAAAAACTGGATGATGTCCTTTCCTTGGTGATTGAAAAAATACTGATCAGTAAGGGGCATGGCGAGAATGGAATCATAATCCGCCACCCGCATAAAGAACAGCGCCGCTTGGCAATAGTCGCCTTCAGCCTGACATGCGGCGGCAGCCCTACCGAGCATGGTGTGCTTGAAGCTTTGAGACTGCCCGGCAAACTGCTCCTGTAGGTAATCCCGCAAAATGGCGTGCAGGAAATAGGAGTTTTTTTTGTCAGGCACACGGCGGACGAAAAAATCTACAGCCCGCAAATCCGAGGCCTCCTTCGGCACTGCGGCCCCGCCATTCATAATCACGGCCTGTTGCCGTGTGACGCCGTCTAGAAGCGACACGCCCAGCATGAATTCTTTTGCCTTGGCAGGCAGTTTGTTCCAAACCGCTGTTTCTACCAACTCACTGATGCCCTTGGGGCCCACAAGCCGACCGGTTTCCTGAAAGTGCTTCAGTTGCAGCCGGATGGCGGCTATCCAACCCTGACATGCCGCCTGGATGTGCTCAATCTTGTCCGCGGTAATGGCGATTCCTGCAAGCTGGCAGTAGTCGACAATGCCTGCTTTGTCGAAGGCGAAATCATTATCCGTGATAGTATGGTACGTTTCGCTACTATGCGTTGTTTTGCCAGCGTGGGACAGGGAAGCCAGATGTTGTGTGATGACGATAATGCGTAGTTTTTTGTTCTGATAGGCGGCAAACGCCGCGAGTAGCTCTTTTTGAACGGTGGTGGCGAATAACTGGTAATTGTCGATGACGAGATAGGCCATTTGAGAGGAATGATACTGTTGCAGCAACGCAGTAACATCCGGCAGGTTTTCCAGCGACGGAACTCCAAGGTCAGCCAGCGCGTCCGCCATTGCGCCGTCCTGTTCTCGGAACAGGTTGCAGATACCGGACCATGTTTTTTCGGGCGATTCGCCAAAGCAGGTATACCACCGTTTCAGTACCCTCTGCTTGCCTTCTCCCTTTCCGATAGACGCAAGATATTCACGCACCGCCGTGGTTTTGCCGAAGCCGGAGGGGGCTTCCACAACCGTTAACGGATAACGAGGAATCAGTGCCAACTGTTTTTGAATACGCGGAGAGAAATAATATTGCGGGTGTATTTTTTTCTTTGCCATATGATATCTGCTCACCCCAGCTGCAAATGTTCGTATGCCGCCGGAAACCTCTAATGATAAAAGTATAGGTGATGCACCATTTCGCAATCGTACCGTTCTCTACGGCTCGAGAAGATAGTGCGACAGCGTCAGAATGACATCTTGCAGAATCATGGGTTTCCCCAAATGATCGTCCATCCCCGCATCCATGCATTCCTGTATGTCCTCTGTAAAGACATTCGCGGTCATGGCGATGATTGGTATGGTCTGCGCCCGGGGGGAGTTAAGCTGTCTGATCATTGCTGTGGCTTGCAGGCCGTCCATCTCCGGCATTTGTACATCCATCAGGATCGCATCATACCGTTCGGGGGCCGCTGCGAACGCGTCCACAGCCTCTTGTCCGTTTTGCGCCGTGTCGATTGTGAGCTGCGTCGGTTCAAGTAAGGCTATGGCGATCTCCAGGTTGATGTCAATATCGTCGACAAGCAGGATCACCTTCCCTGAAAAATCAGCGCATTCCGTCCCGTTGGCCGTCTGGACGGCCTCCAGTCCAGCAGACACAACGGTTATATCGCTTTTGGGGATACCCAGCGGCACGGTGAAGGAAAAGCAGGAACCGTTCCCCGTTTCCGACTCTACCCAGATTTCGCCGCCCATCAATTCCAGAATGCGTTTCGAAAGCGCGAGCCCCAGGCCGCTGCCCCCGTATTTTCGCGTTGTCCCTACCTGCGCCTGCTGGAAGGCGTTGAACAGTTTGGCCTGTTCTTCTTCTCTCATCCCGATCCCTGAATCTTTGACGGATATACGGATGACGCAGGCATCGCAATCTAAGCTCAAAGCCGTTGCCGTGAGGATGACGGATCCCTCTTCGGGGGTAAATTTTGTCGCATTGGAAAGAAGGTTGGTGATGACCTGCGCCAGATGCTGGTCGTCACCGAATAACGTGTCAGGAATATTCGGATCCCGCTCAATGGTAAAATGCTGCTGCTTGTCCCGTATCTTGGACGTGCAGACGCTCAGCACTCTGTCCAGCATCTGGGTGAAGCTGAACACAATGGGCGACACTTCCATTTTGCCAGCTTCAATCTTGGATATATCCAAAATATCATTAATAATTCCCAGAAGATGAGTCGATGCGGTTTCTATTTTCCCAAACGCGTAGTTTTTGCGTTGCGGATCTTGCTCCTGCATACCGATGGCCGTCATCCCGATGATCGCGTTCATGGGGGTCCGGATTTCATGGCTCATGTTGGAGAGGAAGGCGCTCTTGGCTTTGCTGGCCGCCAATGCCTCCTCGCGGGAACGTTTAAGGTCTGTTACATCGTGGAACATCAGCATGATCCCGTTGCTGTGCTGCCGTGCATCTTTCATAGGGACGAGCAACCCCGCGAAACATTCCGCCGAGCCCTCCCGATCGAAATAAAAACGGGTGTTAAAGGTAAGCGAGGTATTTGTGCGAGGCACAGCCTGTATACGTTCCAGCAATGTTTCATGGGCTTCAGCATCGAAAAAAGGAGCAAGGATATCCTCCACTGCATGACCCTGCACTTCCGTCGCATCGTTGAATCCGGCCTTGGCGATGAAATATTCCGTACAAAATTCGATCCGGTTTTCAGGACTCAAAAACAGGATGATGTTGGGGGAATTGGCCAGCAAAAGCGCGAGGTACCGCTCCCGCTCCCGGTGAATGAACGTGCTGGCTTTGTGCTGGTTCAGCAGGGTGGTAGCAGCCATCTTTTCTTGCACGAGAGCGTTTTTTAAATGCGCGACGTCCCTACCTAGCTTGCGGTTTTCGCGCTCAAGCCGCACCATCCGGACAGACAAACCGCACTCTTCATCCTGTATGCTCGCGGCGATTTCCCTGGAGTGTGTCATGAGAGAACGCACGCACAAAATGAATAGTTATGAAACTGGTTGTGGTATTTTCCGTCATGCCCTTTTGTCGGGCAGATTTCGCCCCCCGAATACCCCATCATAAAAGGGAGCCCGCTTGTTGCAAGCCGGTCTTGTATCAAGCGGAGCTCACGCTCCTGATCGGGCGCGAGCATGATGTAGCGCGTCACGCAGGGAAGCAGCAAGGTCGCTTGCCGGTCTTTGCGTACCAATATTTGATGCAATCCGTCATTTGCGGAATCAAAAATGCCTTCAGCGTCAATGTTTCCCACCGCAAAGGATGTGCCAACAGGCATTTCTCCTCCGGACAAGAGAGAACCATCCTCGAATAACGTATAAAATCCCAATGCCACAGGTTTCACAGAATCATCATAATAGACCATCAGCGGTGTCGTTGTGACATTCTCGTCGGTGATTATCAGGCCGATATTGGCCAGATACTCCAATATCGGAAGATCATTGGCTTCACGCAAGACGGCATGTTCACTTTTGGTGATGATTGCACGGTTATTGGCAATATTGTGTTCTGGAATGGAAGAAACGATAAACTCCAGCTCAAGCGGTCCAGTTACGGACAGCATGGCTATTCCTGCGGGCAGGGCCTTTCCGTTGCAAATGGTCTGAACCGTTTGATACCTGAAATCCATATTGTTCGTGATGGATCCCCACAACGGAATGCCGTGGCAGGATGCGTCCATGGCTTTGACGACCTCATAGCCGGAGACATCAGGCATATACGGCATAAAGGCAAAAATCATTGCGGGATCACTTTCCGTCCGGTCGCGAATGCGCGTATACAACTGGTCAATTTCGCCCACATAATTGTCGTGGTCAATGCTCCTGGTCATGCCAGCTTCGAAGCTAACCTCATCACTAGTGAGCACTGTAAGGGTGAGGTCGAAAAGGCCGTACCCGTGCCCGTCCGCACTTGCCATGGAGGACATACCGATAACGTTGAATGGCAGAGCCCTGCAAAGGGCCTCGACCACGCCGCTGTCAACAAAATCCATATGGCAGAAAATTAAACCCGCTGAATTTTTTTTAAGCGCGGCTAAATCTATCTGGCTTGTGATTTCAATGACAGCGTCGCCTACTTCATCTGTCTCCGAAGTACGGGCGGTATACATCATAATCATAAATTGAACCTTCCAGGGTTATTGGGTTCATCCGTAGACTGTGAAATGATCCGAACCGCATCGGCATATGTGAGGAACAGGCCCACCAGATACGGGTCGAAATGCTTTCCGCTGTCGCGCTTGATAATACCAATGGCCTCTTCATGGGAGACAGCACTTCTATAAGGCCGTGTGGAAACAAGGGCGTCATACACATCCGCGATAGCCACTATTCTAGCGGATAGGGGGAGCTTTTTCCCTCTGTAGCCAAAAGGATACCCCGTTCCATCCCATTTTTCATGATGATAGAGAGCAATGTCACGGGCTACGGCGAGAAAAGGAGCCGATCCTTCCGCCCTCATAAACCGATCAAGAAACATTGCCCCATACAGCGGGTGAGTCCTTACCACGTCGAATTCCGCTGCCGTGAGCTTGCCGGGCTTCCGAAGGATGTAACCAGGGACGGCCATTTTTCCTATATCGTGTAGCTTGGCCACGAGTATAATGTTGTTCTCCTGTTCCAACGTCGGCATATACCCGTTTGGGTTATTGCGAATCGCTGTAATGAGAAAACGCACATATTCTGTGACGCGCCGTATATGGCCGTCTGTCTGTTGTTCACAATCCGTGGCCATGGCCAGCATGGTGAGCGCCAGAGTTTCTCGTAATAGTAAGCAGGTATGCTCATCTCGCGATTTCACAAAACTTTCCTTGTGGTGAATCCTCAGCCTTCAAGGCAAAGCTGTTTGCCAGCGGCGCCGACAAAAGCGTTCCATCCTTGGCTGCCAAGCGCGTCAAGAGAGATGCCAAGGCTGAATTTTTTAGAATCAAAACCAAGTAGATAAAATGCTTTTATATATTTTCAGCACAGATTAGAAAAAAAAGCTATTCCCACACAAAGTCTCAGCATTCCCTTTAAAGGGAATGCTGAGACTTGTTATAGGAAAAAGTTTTTCTTATTATACGGAATTATTTACTATTTATGGTAAAAAAAGGAAGGGTAAATTCTGTTTTTTATTGCTTTGTAGGTTCGTCATGTGTTCTTTTCGTCTTGCTAGGCACGTTTTACTTGGCATCCGTGATGAGTTGGGTTCCCGCCGCCGCGAGAGTTTAGAACGGCGGCGGGACGCTTTGAGGGCGTTTATACTCCCCGCCGCCTTTGCTGAGGGAAGGCGGCGGGGCTCTGGAGGAGGATTCGGCTTTTCAACTTTAGGGCGCTGGGCGTCAAAGGGATGCGGCACCTTTCATCGGACGCAGGCGGCCAGTATGGAAGAGCCGGTAACATCCGGGTATCCTGTGTTTACCCTGCCTGAGCTGCTCACAAAGACAACCCAGCGGTCGTTCAGGGGGGAGGGGCTCCAGTCTCGCGTCCAGAAGTCTCCTCCGCCCAACGTGCTCAGGAAGGGTAATGTCTCGCCGGTAATAAAATCACCGTTCGCCGATACATTTGGCACATTGGGACTAGCGGCAGACAACCCTGCGGTAGGCAATTGTCCGCCCTGATCTCTGCAAAAAGCATCTGCGGCATTTCCGGACATTCTTCTGGCAGGACCGGTAATAAAGTTGTTGCTGAAAGACGCCCCGCCGAAGCTTATAGTGTTGCTGGTCACGCTTATGGACGGCTCTTCAATAACATAGGCAATAATTTGTGCCTCGCGTAGAATGCCGCTCAGTCCGGCAGAACTGCCCGCATAGTAGGTGGTGTTGGGAATATTGCCCGTTACCTGGCCTGTGCCAGATGCTGTTATGGTGCCAAGGCGTGTGTTGAAATCAAAAGGCGTGGCTGTGCCAGATCCGCCCGCTGTGGTAATTTTCCAACCGATATCTACATTTGCTACAGGATTGTTGTTGGCATCTCGCGCTTCCACAGTCATGGAAGCAGGGCTTGAGGCGCTGGGAACATTCACGGGTTGCGTAATGATTACAAGCCGTACCACCCGATTGCTCCCGACCGTCAAAGTAAACGCTTGTTCCGCTGTCTGTGCGGTGGCGGTGTCTGTTACCGTCAAGCTGAAATTGAACGTGCCGGGAGCCGTGGGGGTTCCGCTTAACGTGCTGCCGTTCAAGGTCAGCCAGGAAGGCAGGCTAGAACCGGAGGTCAGGGCAAAGCTGTACGGACCGGTGCCGCCGTTGCCGATGAGCTCCTGGCTGTAGGGCGTGCCCACCATGCCTGGAGGCAATGTTTCGGGAATTATGGATAATACCGTAGTTAAGCGGGCATCCTTCAAGGTAAATGTCTGGCTGTCGCACTCTGTCTGAATGGTCACGGTAGGGCTGGAAGTCACGGTCTCCAAGCTCAAAAAGAATTCGCCGTTACCGTCTGTGCTGCAGTACTGGGATGAGGCGCCACCGGCGAAGGTAGCCCCGGAAGTAATAACAGCCACGGCATGTTGCCTTGATGCGTTTTCGTTAAAGCCGTTGAACAGCCGAAAACGAAACACGTTTGTCCCGGCAAGGCCGAGGTATTCAATATGGTAGCACCCATTAGCCTTGTATTCGAGGATAATTCGGTTTTCACGATCAACAAATTCGTGGCGGGAGCCGCCAACGGTGCGCAGTTCCGCCACCTTGGAGTAGGAAATCTGTTCTTCCCAAGGCATCTGGAAGTGATAGGTGAAGGTCATGCCGAACTCGGTAGCCGAGCGTCCGTGTTCGGTGCTCTTCTGGGTGATGAAGCCGGAAACCAGCGGAACAGGCGTGTACTCGATTCCGTAAGACCAGACTTTGGGGTCTTTTTCCAAGGGGTCTGCTCCGAACATGCCCACACGCTCGCCGTACCATTGCGAATATGCGCCGGTCAGAGCCACGTTGCGGTAGAAGGGCAGATAAGCTTTGACGCGGGCGTCCCAGCCTTCAGCGGGCCGTTCCTCGACAAAGTGGGAATCGAAATCCTTGGACCCGCGCCAGTCGGACAGTGGAAAATAATAGTTGGAAGACAGACGCAACCAGTCGTACCAGACTTCTGCTCCGATGCCGCCGCGTTGGTGATACCGGGTAAAATCGTAGTCGAAGAAAGCGTTGTAACCGAGCATCAAGGTACCGGCGTCATAGTCAGCGGCTTTGTGATCCTCACCACTCGCTAAGGGGAACCAACGCTGGCCCAGACCGAAGTTGCCGATCCAGCGAGTGTCGGAGGAATCGCGTATGCTCCGCGCACCGAGTTGCGTGTATATGGTAGTGCGGGCGCTGTCGTAAAACGGCAAGAGTGTGTCACCCTCGCCGGAAAAATAGCCATCGCGGTCTAGGCGGAAGTTCAACCGGGCGCGTCCGCCATCCACAAGCCCGGATAGGGCCGCTTCACCCATGCTGTTCACAAAGCCAGCACCGTAGTTCAGGCCACGGTCAATGGCCATGTTGAATGGGTCGAAATCACCAAGTTCGCGGGAATAGGAAACGCCCGCGCCGATACGCCCACCACGCGTGGGAGCATTGCGGCCCCATAAATCGCCGAACTGCGCATCATACAAGCCGTTGCCCTGGCCGAAGCCAGAGCCGTAGCCTTTTTGTAGGCCGGACTGCATGTATGTTCTGGCCCGCTGGCTCCGATCGGACGTGCCTAAAGCGCCAGCCACCCCACCGGCTTTTCTTGCCGTACCGTCCTGGTGGAACCCTAGGCCTTCATCAAGGGAACCATCAACGCCTCGTTGGGGAGCAAGGCCTGGAACGCCCGCGAACCCAGCTGCGTAATTGAACAGCACTTCGGTCACGGACTGGGACCGGAGCGAGTCAGTTGAAGTGGTGGGGGAAGGGGATGAAGAAAGGGGATTTTCAGACGCGGAAGCCGTTTCCCGCGCTGTTGTTTCCGCACGGAGGGAGGGTGCCGCGGGGGTAACCGCCTCTTTCCGCGCAAACGCTTCACGTGCGGCCTTATCGATGCGGGTGGCTTCCTCTATGGCCCGCATCCGCTCAGGACTTTCCAGTCGGCGCAGGACGTGCGCGTTGTCCGGGTTTGACGCGGCCTGGACAGCTAAGGGAACCATTAGGAAAAAACTACAAAGCAAAAAGACTGTGCACCGCAAAAGGCTACGCAAAAGCGAATGACAGGAATGCCCTGTAAACATGTTCATTTCACCTCCTGATGATGAATGGATGGCCCCGACAAGCTGTGTCTGTTTTTTTGAGGTATTTTAAAAGGCCACTTCTATTATCCTCGTTACTAACATATTGCACAATTATTTCTGTAGATAGGCAATATGTCGCCAAAGGAGACAGCACATCTATAAGGCCGTATGAAAATAAGGGCGTCATACATATCATATTTTCATCATAGATTAGAAAAAAAAGCTATTCCCACATAAAACCTCAGCATTCCCTTTAAAGGGAATGCTGAGGTTTGTTACAGGAAGTAATTTTTCTTATTATACGAAATTGTTTACTATTTATGGAAAAAAGGAAGGGGAAATTCTGTTTTTATTGCTTTGTAGGTTCGCCATGTGTTCTTTTCGTCTTGCTAGGCACGTTTTACTTGGCATCCGTGATGAGTTGGGTTCAGATCGGCTGAAATTGGGAGAGTGGGATGGAGGAGGGAGAGCGTATGGTATCTATTTCGAGCTTCATGGGTAACACCCGTCGCTCAGGAAGTTCGCCCTGTAAATCGTTATGTTCGTTATCTCATTCGAGCGAAATGATAGGTACTTTATACCTCATACCAGTGTACCCGGAACTGGTCGGGAAAGTCGGCTCCCATGTGCCGGATTACAGGGGGTATTTCCTTCGAGGGGTAGGCGGAAAGAGTGCAGCTCTTGGTCAATCTCAGGGGGATGCCATGCAACGCATTACAGGCGGAATCAGAACCGCGTCGCAAAAAACGGATGAGGTTGGTGAAAATACTTGGGGTGCTTATTACGTTGCCTCAACGGGGAGAGGGTGTAATGTTTACCGGACAGGAGATAATGCGTGGTCGTACAAGGATACAGTTTTTGATTCGGGCAGAGTCGTCAGGACTGCGGATGAAACCCGTCCTATGAACCGCAGCGTTCGCTACCTCATTCGGGCGCGGTGACTTGCCAAATCCCTCGGAACTCCTTATCTTAAAACTCAAGAGGGACGGCAAGTGCAGCGAACACCTACC
>ERZ506905.143-NODE-143-length-38974-cov-52.5351_pt1 | contig 38974 bp, 30 predicted proteins | sample MGYA00513175_ERZ506905 | MGnify/ENA metagenome assembly ERZ506905
TTAGGTTATATAAGCTCTTGATAAGGAAGGGCGTATCTACCAACTGCCGAGAACAGTTGCCTATGACCCGCTGGGTTGTAGTACACTTTTTAGGCGGTTTTTTTGTGTGTAAATTTAAATTACCCCTTTGCCACAAGTTTTGTAGTGTACATTTTAGTTGTAGGATAAGGAGTGTTGACATGAAATACGATGTTATTATTATTGGTGCAGGCCCTGGTGGTATTTTTTCTGCCTATGAGCTGATTAAGGGAAATAAGGATATTAAGGTGGCTGTATTTGAGGCTGGTCGTCCCTTGGAGCAAAGAAAATGTCCTATTGACGGCAAAAAAATCAAAAGCTGTATCAATTGTCCATCCTGCGCTATTATGAATGGCTTCGGGGGCGCAGGCGCTTTTTCTGATGGCAAATACAATATTACCAATGATTTTGGCGGTACTCTTTATGAGCATATTGGCAAGGAGGCTGCTCTGGAGCTGATGTATTATGTGGATGAAATCAATGTCAGCCACGGTGGTCAGGGCACTAAAATGTATTCTACTACAGGTACCAGCCTGAAAAAGACCTGTATGCAGAACAAGCTGAAGCTGCTGGATGCTTCTGTACGCCATCTTGGTACAGATAAAAACTATATTGTCTTGGAAAATATCTACAATGAACTGCGGGAGAGAGTGGATTTCTTCTTTATGACTCCTGTGGAAAAGCTGGAGACTTTGGCTAATGGTTATCGGGTAATTACTGCCAAGGACAGCTATGAATGTGATAAATGTATTGTTTCTGTAGGCCGCAGCGGCAGTAAGTGGATGGAAAAAATCTGTCAGGAGCTGGAAATTCCTACCATGTCCAACCGTGTGGATTTAGGGGTAAGAGTGGAGCTGCCGGCAGAGGTATTTTCCCATCTTACCGATGAGCTGTATGAAAGCAAGATTGTTTACAGAACGGAAAAATTTGAGGATAAGGTGCGTACCTTCTGCATGAATCCTTATGGCAGCGTAGTAAGCGAGAATACCAACGGCATTATTACCGTAAATGGCCATAGCTATGAGGATAAGGCTCTCCAGACAGGCAATACTAATTTTGCCCTGCTGGTATCCAAGCATTTCTCTGAGCCTTTCAAGGATAGTAACGGCTACGGTGAAAGCATTGCCCGCCTTTCCAATATGCTGGGCGGCGGTGTGCTGGTACAGCGCTTTGGGGATTTGGTGCGTGGTCGCCGCAGTACCCAGAAGCGCATGGATGAAGGCTTTGTTACTCCAACTCTGGCAGCAGCACCTGGTGATTTGAGCTTGGTATTGCCGAAGCGTATTCTGGATGGTATTATTGAGATGATTTATGCTCTGGATAAGATTGCTCCAGGCACAGCCAATGATGATACTTTGCTTTATGGTGTAGAAGTAAAATTCTACAATATGGAAGTAGAGCTGGATGATAATCTTGAATGTCGTTACAAAGGACTGTACATTATTGGTGATGGCAGTGGTGTAACCCATTCTCTCTCTCATGCTTCTGCCAGTGGTGTCTTTGTGGCCAGAAAGATTCTTGCGGATATGTAAGTACAATAAAATAGCCCTTTCTGACTTTTCCTGAATTATGTAGGGAGGAAAGCCGGAGAGGGCTATTTCTATCTAAGCCAAGCTGCTAAAAAGAGCATCGACAATTTGATGAATATCAGTGGAGGCAATGGAGGAATAATTTACCACAAAAGTATGCTCCGGAGCGGCCTGACGGTTTTGATAATAATGCTGTAACGGCTGCAGCATTAATCCCTTTTGCCGCAGTCTAGCCTGCAAATCCCTATCTGATAGACTAGTATCGATTTGCAGGAGAAAATACAAGCCAGAGGATTGCTGGAGAATCTTAATCCGTTCATGGTCAGGGTGGCTGGTTAAAGCCTTTAGGAGCTGTTGACGAAGTTTTTTATAATTGTTCCGCATACGGTTAATATGCCGCTCGAAATAACCCTGATTAATAAACTCTGCTAAAGTATATTGCTCAAAGGTGGATACCGTACAGCTAAGATAGTTTAATTTGCTGTTAAACTCCTCCATTAAAGGCTTAGGCAATACCATATAGCTGATACGAATAGTGGAGGCCAGACTCTTGGAGAAGGTATTCATATAAATAACCTTATTGCTCATATCTATGCTGAACAGGGAGGGGATAGGTCGACCTACTAAGCGGAACTCTGTATCATAATCATCCTCAATAATATATCTAGGGCCAGCTGCCACCCAGCCCAGTAGCTCATAGCGACGGCTAATGGGGGTAATAATACCTGTAGGAAAATGATGGGAAGGGCTGATATGAATAACATCACAGCTTACAGTGTTCAAGGCTGTTACAGACATACCCTGCTGGTCAATAGGCAGGGCAATACAGCAAGCACCATTATCCCGATAAATGCGCCGCAGCTTTTGATACCCCGGATCCTCCACGCAATAAATCTTGTCCCGGCCAATAAGCTTAATCAACAGCTCATAAAGATATTCTGTACCGGCACCAATAACAATCTGCTCTGGAGAAATATCCATACCTCGGAAATGGTGCAGATGATTGGCTATGGCCTGTCGCAGAGGGGCTACACCTGCTGTAGGAGACTGAGTGAGAAGAAGCTGCTGTTTTTCGCTAATGGTATGTCGGAGCAAACGACTCCAGGTGCTAAAGGGAAAATTTTCCGCCAGCAGGCTGTTGGAGGACAAATCCACTCTATGAGGGGCAGGGACTGTGGGTGAGTCATTCATCTCAGAATTTTTTTTGGAGTCCTGTGGTATAATGCTCCCTTCCCAGTCAGAGGAAGTATTCTTCTTTTGGGGGTTGTTATTGTTTATTTGCTGTTGGTCAAAGAAATTCATGGATTGATGATAGTTTTCCACTGGGGAAACAAAGTACCCTGATTTTAGGCGGGCATAGATATAACCCTCAGAAACCAGCTGCCCATAGGCTCCCTCTACAGTTATGGTGCTGATGCCCAGCTGGGTGGCCAGGGAACGCTTGGAGGGCAGCTTGGTGCCTGGTGTTAGATGATGCAGAAGAATTTCGTTTTTGATGTATTGGTAAATCTGCATATAAATAGGCTGAGGCTTATTGGGTTCCAGATTCAAAGTCAGCATGTGGGGCCGCCTTTCTATGATAGATTGAAATAAGCTAAAATTGTGGTAAAATAAAAGCGGCAGAAAATGCCGCTTTAGTTTACAGAGAAATTTTCTGCAATGGCTTTACCAATATCAGGAAGATTATGGCATTGAGAAGTGCCTTTAGAGCCAGTCCCGGTGTGGAGCTAAGTCCAGCCTCAATACTGTCATAAAGCACAGCGCCAAAAATAGTATAAGCAGCCACCATCCAGACAAGGCCTAAGAAAATAGCTGTAAGATTGCCACCATTAATCACAAAGCTGTTGTGATTACTCTTGTAAAGTATGCCAAAAATCCAAGCCATAATATATTTGATAAGCAGTGTAGGCACAATCCAAAGGGCAAAGCCTCCAATCAAATCTGCCAGAGCAGAGCCAACTGCACCGGCAATAGCTCCCTGCTTACGACCTAACAGTACCACCGCCAGCAAAACAGCTGCATCTCCTAAATGGGCATAGCCCAAGGGAATAGGAATCTTTGGCACAAAGGTCATAACAAAAACAATAGCGGTAAATAAAGCAGTAAGACACAAATCCTTAGTTGTTAATTTCATAATTGTCACTCCTGACTGTATTTTTGTTCAATATATTGAATATGGTACTTAGTATAATGCCACGTTGGCTATATTGAAATAGTCAGAATAAGATAAAAATATAATATCAGATTTATGGTCAGATGGAAAGATATTTTTGTAAAGGATGAGGCAAATGGAGCAGGAAAAAATATATGCCAAGCAAGCAGGTTATAAGCATTTAAAGGCTTTGGGACAGTTTTTCACCCCCAAGGCTGTGGCAGAATTTATGTGTAACTGGGCTGGTAAAAATGCCAAAAATATGTTGGACCCTGCAGTTGGTAACAGTGTGTTTCTGAGCCAGATGCATAGGCTTTATCCTCAATGTCAGCTAAAGGGCTATGAAATTGACCTCGGGATTCTGGATTTTTTTGGCAATCCCTCTGGCGCAGAAATGATTTTGGGAGATTATCTGACTCTGGATTGGCAGGAAAAATACCAGGCCATTGTGGGGAACCCTCCCTATAATAAATTCCAGGCTGTAGACAATCGTCTGGATATATTTAACAAAATTTATGCCGAAACCGGTATTCATTACAGTGGCAATAGCAATCTTTATGCCCTTTTTTTAATAAAAAGCATCTATCAGCTGGCACCACAAGGGAGGCTGGCCTATATTATTCCCAGTGAATTTCTCAATTCCGCCTACGGCACTCAGCTAAAGAAATTGCTGTTAAGGCAGGGATTATTGCGGTGCATTATCAATTTCCGTCATAATGAGGAAGTATTTCCTGGGGCCAATACTACTTGTTGTATTATTTTGCTACAGCAGACAGCCAAGGAATATGTGGATTTTTATAATCTATCCTCCATAGAGGAGCTGGCTCAATTAGATGTGGATAAAGGCTTAGGGCCACATGGAATCAGGGTTGCCTATAACGATCTAAAGCCAGAGGAAAAATGGCGTCCTTATCTTCATCAGGAAAGTCAGCGTCAGCTGGCTCATCTAGTGCCTATAGGAAAGTATTGCCGGGTTGGCAGGGGGATTGCCACAGGAGCCAATGATTTCTTTTGCCTAAGCCGACAGCAGGCAGAGGAGTTGAAAATTGACGAAAAGTATCTCCAGCCCTGTCTTTGTCGCAGTAAGGATGTAAAGGGTAATATTTGGCAGCTAAAGGATTGGCAGACTCTGGCAGATAAGCAGGGTAAGGCTTATATCCTAAATATACATGGTGAGCCAGATGGCAGGGTACTGAAATACCTTCGACAGGGACAGGTTCAGGGACTGGATAAGCGGTATCTTCTGTCCAAAAGACAACCCTGGTATAGTATGGAGCAAAAGCCTGTAGCTCCCATTTTGATTTCTTCTGCCTATCGCAAAGAATATAAGCTTTTGCGAAACTTGGCCAGAACAGCTAATCTAACAGCCTTTCATAGTATTTTTATCCGCAAGGACTATGAGGAATTAACGGATATTATCTTTTGCTATTTTCTAACAGCTACTGCCAGAGAGCTTGTTAATCGCAATCGCAAGGAACTGGGACGAGGACTGGAGAAACTGCAACCAGGGGACTTACAGCAGGCAGAAATGCTGGATATAGAAATTCTTGGTGAGCAAGCCAGGTCAAAAATATTGACTATTTATGACCAAATTATAAAGCAGGAAGCTTCTCAGGTAAATCTAGTTAATGAACTGGAGGAAATTTTTTCTCCCTATTATTGTACAAATTTGGAAAAAGATGTTACAATAAACAAAGACGAATAAATTAGACAAAACGGGAGCTTGCAGAGGCAGGCTGAGAGTAGGCGTAGGCCTTGACCGTACCTGATGTGGATAATGCCACCGTAGGGAACCATGTTGTGTAGATATAATGGTATACCAATGGCTGTGGCTAGGTATACCATTTTTGTGTATTAGGAAAGGATGTTATGTATGGCAAAAGAGTATAAAACTCAGATGGAAGCAGCCCGCAAGGGGATTGTGACTCCGGAATTTGAAAAGGTTGCTGCCAAGGAGCATATGTCTGTAGATGAGCTGCTGCCACTGGTAGCTTGTGGCAAGGTTGCTATTCCTGCCAACGTTAATCACAAATGTCTGGAGCCAGAGGGTATTGGCTCCATGCTGCGCACCAAGATTAATGTAAACCTTGGTGTGTCCAGAGACTGCAAGGATTATGATGTGGAAATGGAAAAGGTTATGTCTGCTGTAAATATGGGCGCAGAGGCTATTATGGACTTGTCCAGTCACGGCAATACTCAGCCTTTCCGTCGTAAGCTTACCAGTGAATGCCCTGTAATGATTGGTACTGTACCGGTTTATGACAGTGTTATTCACTATCAGAGAGATTTGGATACCCTGACTGCCAAGGATTTTATTGATGTTATCCGCCTTCATGCCGAGGATGGTGTGGATTTTGTTACCCTCCATTGTGGTATTACCCGCAAGACCATTGACCAGATTAAGAAGCACAAGAGAAAGATGAATATTGTTTCTCGAGGTGGTTCCTTGGTTTTTGCTTGGATGTCCATGACTGGCAATGAGAATCCTTTCTATGAATATTATGATGAGATTCTGGACATTTGCCGTGAATACGATGTTACCATTTCCCTTGGTGATGCCTGCCGTCCTGGCTGTCTGGCTGATGCTACTGATGTATGTCAGATTGAGGAGCTGGTACGCCTTGGTGAGCTGACTAAGAGAGCTTGGGCTAAGGATGTACAGGTTATGGTTGAGGGACCTGGTCATGTGCCTATGGATCAGATTGCGGCCAATATGAAGGTACAGGAGACTATTTGTCAGGGAGCACCTTTCTATGTATTGGGCCCATTGGTAACAGATATTGCGCCTGGCTATGACCATATTACAGCAGCCATTGGTGGCGCTATAGCAGCTATGAATGGTGCAGCCTTCCTGTGCTATGTAACCCCAGCTGAGCATCTGGCTCTGCCAAATGTAGACGATGTAAAGCAGGGCATTATTGCCAGCAAGATTGCGGCTCATGCAGCTGATATTGCTAAGGGTGTCCGGGGTGCTAGGGATATAGACGATAAAATGGGTGATGCCCGCCGGGTATTGGATTGGGAGGCTCAGTGGGAGTGCGCTCTGGACCCTGAAACTGCCAAGGCCATCCGAGCGGATCGTTCTCCAGAGCATGAGGATACCTGCTCCATGTGTGGCAAGTTCTGTGCTGTTCGCAGTATGAACAAGGCTTTGGCTGGAGAGCATATTGATATTCTCTAATAGTTAATAAGTATTAGTTCTGTAAGCCCTGCTGATAAATAAACAGCTGTCTTTCTTGAAATAAGAAATTGTTAATGGCTGTTATTTATTGGCAGGGTTTTGTCATGGTAAAAATTTTGTATTTGTGGTATGATAGGCAGGAATTAAAAATGTGGAGGTGCTAATATTTGAAGGCTTTAAGAAATTTTGCTTCCTCAAGAAGGTGCAAGGATTTGATTGTCATTGCTGTGGTGTTGGAGGCCTTTTTTCTGGCACTGTCGCCTTTAGTAGCGGAGGTTTCCCTGCTAATAGGCTTTTTGATTTATCTATTTCGTTGGCGAATGGATAAAAATTACCATTATAAGAAATCTCCGGTATTTGGAGCTATAGCTGTATTTATGGTCTGCGGCGCAGCCTCCATACTGGTTTCTCCAGATAGTGGCTTTAGCTTTTACAATTGGTACAATCTGGCGGTAGTATACTGCATGACCTTTGTGCTGGTGACGCAGAATGTTACGACTAGGGATGAAATCAAGGTGGTGGCTTGTGCTCTTGGACTTTCTGCTTTACTGGTGGTGGCAGATGGCTTCTATCAGTTTATTTTCGGCATTGATACTGCCGATATGAAATGGGTGGATGGTGAGGCCTTTCCAGAATTGCGGAAGCGGGTTTTTGCTACCTGGGAGAATCCTAATATTTTGGCAGCCTATTTGGATATTGTTATCTGTGTCCTGTTGGGGCTGTTTGTCAAAATGAAGAATAAGAACACCAGAATTTATCTTGCTCTGTTTATGGTGGCCTCCTTGGCCTGTCTGGCCATGACCTATGCTAGAGGAGCTTTGCTGACTATCGCTGTTATTATAGGCTGTTATGGTATTCTAAAGGATAGACGGATTCTGCTGGCCCTTATTCTAGTGGCTGGTGGTGTATTGGCTTTGAATCCAGTGCTGTTGGAGCGCATGCAGACAGCTTTTCTGGTGGCAGATACATCCTCAGAAATGCGGATTGCCATGTGGGAAAGTACGGTTCAGATGATTATGGATCATCCTTTGCTGGGGATTGGCTGGGGGGCCTACTGGATGGTGTACCCGCTGTATGATACCTACATTATTGATGGCAGTGTAACACTGGTTCATGCCCATAATATTTATTTGAATTACTGGGCGGAAATTGGCTTGATCGGCGGTACTGCTTTCCTGTGGTATTTTTTCAAAACTATGGGACTGGCTCTTTTTAACAAGCGGATACTGCCAGACACCTTGATGGAAGGCCTGCTGCTGGGGCTGGGATTGGCGTTGGTTTCTGTAGCTTTGAATGGTGTGACAGATGATGTATTGTTTAACATTCCATCTTCTATGCTGTTATGGCTGCTATGTGGATTGGTCTATGCTATAAGGAGTCTTGGGCGGTAGTAAAATAGAAATTAGGGGAGTGATTGCCATGAAAAGATTTGTAGTATTTGTTTTAGGCTGTATATTGTTCCTAAATGGTGCTTTGATGGCTGAGGCTAAGGACAATGTATCTGAAAATGCATCTACGACAGAAGCTATGGCAGAAATTGCTGCTGATACTCCAGAAATTGCTATGCAAAAACCAACTGTTATTGTGATGAATGGCAGTGAAAGATATTTGCAGGAGGAATATCAGGATATTTTAACCCGCTATTTTGTAAAATGCTATTCCCAATATCGTTTTCCTATGACATACGGCCTAAAAGCACAGCAGAATTTTTATCAGGCCTGCAGCAAGGTAAATGGCGCCAAAGATATACACAGCCTTAGCCAAAAGGAAATAGCAGAGGTTTTGAGCAGTATGGACAAGGAACAGGCACTGTTTCTTAATGTTCATGACAGGGTATACAAGACAAGGCGCCATTGGGATTGGTGGTTTGGCTCTGAGGATACCTGGGACGCAGTAGTTTATTTAGAGGCCACCTTGGTAGATAAACAGGGTATCATCGGTCACAAAAAATATCAATACACCATTGAATCCCAGTACACCCCTAGCAAAGCACTCCAGGATGCTTATACCAGATGCATCAGACAGCTGCAGAAATCTGATATACTTAATAAGCCCGATAATTAATAATAGGGGGGTATAAAAATGAATGGTACTAAACTATGGTTAAGTAATTTGCAAAAAAATTATTTTAGCTTTGAGGGTTCTATACAGCGAAAAGAATACATTACTCGTAAGATTATTCTTTTTCTACTTGGTTTATTTTGTGCCTTTATTGCTTCAGTTATAGCACTAGGTCTCGGCCTAGTGTCAAATCTAGAGTTGAATTTCTTATCCCACTACGCTCCAGATGCAACAGCTATCAATGATTATTTATTAATCATTATTGGTACTTGGAGCGGAACTTTTTTATTTTTATTAGTTACTGCTATCACAATTATCTTACAACCCTTAGTATTTATAGCGCAAATTTCACTGTGTGTACGTAGATTTCACGATTTAAATTTAAGTGGATTTTTTGTACTGCTGGGATTAATACCGATTGTTTGTCCACTTATGATTATATTATTAGGAGTATTGCCTAGCAGAAAGCAAGTGGAAATATAAATCTTTACAGCCAATATAATAAACTGTTGACATTTGATGTTTTTTCGTGTATCATTCATATGTGTTGTTAAGGACACTAAAAGGAAATATGAACTCATCCAGAGCGGTGGAGGGACTGGCCCTACGAAGCCGCGGCAACCATTGTCAATATGACAAAACGGTGCTAATTCCTGAAGGCATAGCCTGAAAGATGAGAGATTTAGAAACTCTCTCATTAGGGAGAGTTTTTTTGCGTATTAAAAGCGATAAGGGCTGTTGTATAACGGTTGTTTTCATATTTCAGGTCGTGTTTTGTTGAGAGTACAGCGAAGAATTGCTAGTTAGGTTATTTAGAGGCTTCTGCTGTACAGTAGTTTATGAGGAGGCGTTTTTATGGCAAAGCGTTTATTTTTTACCTCTGAGTCTGTTACTGAGGGACATCCTGACAAAGTAGCAGATCAGATTTCTGATAGCATTTTGGATGCTATTTTGGCTAAAGATCCATATGGCCGTGTAGCTTGTGAGACTATGGTTACCACTGGTCAGGCTCATATTGCTGGCGAGATATCCACCAAGTGCTATGTGGATATTGCTAAAATCGTAAGAGATACAGTTCGTAAGATTGGTTATACCAGAGCAAAGTTCGGTTTTGATGCAGATACTTGCGGTATTCTTGTTTCTCTTGACGAGCAGTCCCCAGATATTGCTCAGGGTGTTGACAAGGCTCTGGAAGCTCGCGAGGGCAATCTGGATGAGGAAGAAGCTACTGGTGCTGGTGACCAGGGTATGATGTTTGGTTATGCTACAAACGAGACTCCTGAGTATTTGCCTGTTCCAATTGCTTTGGCACATCGTTTGGCTCGCCGTTTGGCTGAGGTGCGCAAGGACGGTACTTTGCCATATCTTCGCCCAGATGGCAAGACTCAGGTTACTGTTGCCTATGAGAATGGCAAGCCTGTAGCTATTGATACCATTGTTATCTCTACTCAGCATGATGAAAGCGTTACTCTGGAACAGATTCGCAAGGATATGATTGAGTATGTAATCAAGGCTGTTATTCCTGCTGAACTTCTCAGCGAGGAAACCAAGTATTTCATCAATCCAACTGGTAAGTTTGTTATCGGCGGCCCACAGGGTGACTGCGGTCTTACCGGCCGTAAGATTATTGTTGATACCTATGGCGGTATGGCTCGTCATGGTGGCGGTGCTTTCTCCGGCAAAGATCCAACGAAGGTTGACCGTTCCGGTGCCTATGCAGCTCGTTACGTAGCAAAGAACATTGTGGCCGCTGGTTTGGCTGACAAGGCAGAGGTACAGCTGGCTTATGCTATTGGCGTAGCTACCCCTGTATCCATCATGGTTGATACCTTTGGCACTGGCAAGGTTAGTGACCGTGTTCTGGAAGAGCTGGTTACCAAGAACTTTGATCTGCGCCCAGCTGGCATTATCAAGATGCTGGATCTTCGTCGTCCTATCTATGCTCAGACTGCAGCTTATGGTCATTTCGGCCGTACTGATGTGGATCTGCCTTGGGAGCATACTGACAAGGCAGAAGCCCTGAAGGCTCAGGCTGGATTCTAAGCAAAAACAAATAATGTGTGCAACATCTCTGTAGGTAGCGGGGTGTTGTACTCTCTTAAAGAGCTGTTTCCTTGGGGATTTGTATAGCAGCGTGAAAATATGATATTTTCATGGTGTTAGCTTAATTTCTCCCCTGAGGAGACAGCTCTTTTTTGTTATAAGTGCCAAGGTGAACCCATTTCACCATGAGGAGTTGGAAAACCTGCCTATATCATATTACTATAAGTGTCTGGTTATGGTATAATAAAAGCGGTAGGGGGTGATTGGCTTTGGGAGAAAAAGACATTACGCAAAAGAATTTTGAGGCATACAACGATGTTTTTGCAGATATTATCAATGGCTGTCTTTTTGATGGGGAGGAAGTAATTTCTGAAAACAGCCTGATGGATGCCCAGACTTATTCACAGTATAAAGCAGATGATTCTGCTATACATGAACAGGAACGGGATGTAGCAAAATATTGGCTTGATAAAAAGTGTTGTCTACGCTTAGCACTTATAGGTGTGGAAAATCAATTGGCTATTGACACGGATATGCCTCTGCGAATCATGGGTTATGATGGTTCAGCTTATCGTGACGAAATGAATCAGGATGAGTTGCAGACCTGTCAGGTTACAGGACAGAAGCGCAGAGTCAAAAATAAGCGTTATCCTATCATAACCTTAGTTTTGTATTTTGGTAAAACACCTTGGAAAAAGCCACTTTGTTTGTATGATTCGTTGGATATTCCTCCCAGATTGAGGGATTTTGTTAGTGATTATAAAATAAACGTAATAGATGTGCCTAGACTAACTGACGAGCAGGTAGGAAAATTTGTAAGTGATTTTAGAATCATCGCTGATTATTTTGTGCAGATTTATAATACGAAAGAATATCAACCTAGTAAACAAAAAATCCGCCATGTAGACGGATTGCTGAAGCTTATGTCAGTATTGACTAACGATAAGCGCTATATGGAGGTATATTCTACAGACTTAAATGAAATGGAGGGATTGGATATGTGTAAGGTATTGGATAGAGCCGAATCCCGAGGCAAGGAAATTGGCAAGAAATATGGAATTGAGACGATTAATAAGCTATATGCCTTACTCTTGGCCAAGGGATTAAATGATGATGTAACCAAGGCTATTCAAGACAAAACTTATTGTGACTATTTGCTGAATAAATATCATTCTGCACTGGTGTAGAATTTGGGGCTGTTCCTTAGTGAACAGCTCTTTTTGCTATATTGCAGATTGGATAATGATCGAAGCTGTAGGCGATAACAGCAGTGTTGCCCAGATGTTCCAGCTGGCAATGAAGAAAAAACGACTACATGTCGGATAACATGCTGGATGTGCAGAATTTATTTTAGAACATTTCGATGGGGTGCTATATGCACCCCTCGTTTTGTTGACCACATTTTGGCCAACATAAAAATGACCTGCGAACCACAAAAAGTAGAGATAAGACAACATGAGAAACAACTGTGTAAAACACACTATTATTGCGTATAGCAAAGTAAAAGAATCATATGATATTTTGCAAATCTGCTTATTAATTGATATAATGTATTTTGTATGCATTTAAGATAGGAGGAGCGGGTTTTGTATAGTTCCGAGGAATATAAAGAAATAGAAAAAAAGATTTTTGCAGGGGAAAGATTAAGCCGTGAGGATGGTATAAAACTTTTTGCCTGCAAGGATATAGCCTGGTTAGGTAATATGGCAGATTATGTCCGCCAGCAGAAATGTGGGGATATTGTTTATTACAATGTAAATTGCCATGTTAATCTAACCAATATTTGTACTTCCAAGTGCAAGTTCTGTGCCTTTGGCCGGGATAAGGATGATAAAGGGGCTTATGCCATGGAGGTAGAAGATGCCTTGGCGCTGGTACGGGATGCCTCCAAGGATCCAAATCTGGCTGGGCTTCATGTGGTAAGCGGACTGCATAGTGATTGGAGTTTTGAGGATTATCTACAGCGGTTGCAGGCCTTGCATGATGAGTTTCCAAATTTATATCTCAAAGGATTTACTGGGGTGGAAATTACGCATTTTGCCAAGATTTCGGGGTTGAGCGTTGAACAGGTTTTGCGCAAGCTGCAGCAGGCAGGTTTGCAGGCTATTGCTGGTGGCGGAGCGGAAATCCTCAGTGATAGAGTACGCAATGAACTGTGTCCTAACAAGGCTACGGCGGCTCAATGGCTGGAGGTGTCTAGAACAGCTCATAAGCTGGGCATCAAAACTAATGCCAGCATGCTCTATGGTCATATAGAAACCTTGGAGGAGCGGGTAGATCATCTGCTAACCTTGCGGGATTTGCAGGATGAAACTGGCGGTATACAGACCTTTATCTGCTTCCCATTCCTGCCGAAGCATACAGAACTGGGCAAAACTGTTCAGCAAACCTCCATGTGGGATGATTTGCGCACCATTGCTATTTCTAGATTGATGCTGGATAATATTACCAATATCAAGGCATATTGGGTGATGCTGACAGTGCCGGTAGCTCAGATTGCTCTGGGCTTTGGTGCCAACGATATTGATGGTACCATTCACAAGGAAACCATTCTTCACGATGCAGGGGCTTCCAGTCCTACGGCTCTCAGTGAGGACAATATTATCAAGATTATTCGTGAGGCTGGTCGGATTCCAGCAGCCTGTGACTGCAATTTCAATATTTTGAGAACTTTTGCAGATTAAGGATTAGATAGGCGGTTTTACAGATAAAAGGGGATATTATGACCAAAGAATTGGTTCTGCAGGCCAGAGAAAAAGCCAATGCTGGCTTGCGGTTGAATTTACAGGAGGCCTTGGCTCTCTATGAAGATAATGATTTGTTGTTCTTGGCAGATTGTGCCAGACGTATGAAAGAAAAAAAGAGCGGACGACAGGTTTTTTATAATGTTAATAAGCATATTAATCTGACCAATATCTGTACTTCGGGCTGTCCTCTTTGTGCCTTTCAGAAGAAGGAAGGGGAGCCGGGAGGCTTTGTACTGGAGGAGGCAGATATTGCCAAAATTCTGGAGGAGGCCAAGACCACCAGAAATCTAGGCGAAATTCATATTGTCAGCGCACTCCATCCAGATAAGCCCTTTGAATATTACCTCAATGTAGTAAAACAGGTACGGCAGGCTTTGCCACAGGTGGATATCAAGGCTTTTACTCCGGTGGAGATTGTGCATTTTAGCCAAATGACTGGCAAATCCATCAGAGAAGTATTGGAGATTTTGCAACAGGCTGGCCTTTCCTCTCTGCCAGGAGGTGGAGCAGAGATTCTTAGCGATAGAGTAAGGGAAATTATCTGTCCGAAAAAGGCTACTACTGCCCAGTGGATTGAAACTATTAAGACAGCTCACAAACTAGGCATCCGCACCAATTGCACCATGATGTATGGTCATATTGAAACCATTGAGGAAAGGCTGCAGCATCTATTTACCCTACGGGATATTCAGGATGAAACCAGTGGTTTTCAGGCCTTTGTTTCCTTCCCTTTCCACCCTGCCAATACAGGGTTGGATTATTTGAAGCGGGTTGGTTCTTGGGAGGATATGAAAATGATGGCCTTGTCCAGATTGATTCTGGATAATGTGAATCATATTAAGGCTTTTTGGATAATGCTGACCATGCCTATTGCCCAGCTAGCTTTGGGCTTTGGAGCTGATGATTTGGATGGTACCATTGGAGAGGAAAAAATCATTCATGCCGCTGGGGCCAATACAGGCCGGGGGATTACCCGCAGCAAATTGCGTCAGCTGATTACAGAAGCTGGTTTTGAGCCTGTGGAGCGAGATACTTTCTATCATCCTGTGGAAACTGGAGAGGAGGCAGTCAAATGATGAGAATGAATGCCAAGGAAGCAGAACATCTGCTGATAAATGGAGATCCTATCCAGTTAGGACAGCTGGCAGGCGCCGAAGCTAGAAAACGCTTTGGAGATAGAATTACCTTTATTGTAGATAGAAATATCAATTATACCAATGTATGTGTTAATGAATGTAGATTTTGTGCCTTTTTCCGTCGTAAGGAAAGCAAGGATGCCTATCTTCTGACCTTTGATGAAATTATGAACAAGGTGAGAGAGGCAGTGGATGCTGGGGCTACTCAGGTTATGATTCAGGGTGGTCTTTATCCTGATTTGGGGCTGGAGTATTATGAAAAAATGCTGCGGCTTATCAAGGAAAATTTCAAGATTACCATTCATTCCTTTACGGCTACGGAAATTCAGCATTTTGCCCGTCAGGCAGGTATTTCTATCTTGGATTGCCTCAAAAGATTGCAGGCAGCAGGTTTGGACAGCCTGCCTGGTGGTGGAGCCGAGATTCTGGTGGATGAGGTGCGCCAGCGGGTCAGCCCCAAGAAGATTATGACGGAGGATTGGCTCCATGTTATGGAATGTGCTCATTCCATCGGTATGGAAAGCACTGCAACTATGGTTATCGGCCTAGGGGAAACCATGGCTCAGCGGGTGGAGCATATGGAGCGTATTCGTCAGCTGCAGGATAAAACAGGAGGTTTTAGGGCCTTTATTACTTGGAGCTTCCAACCTGGTAATACCGAGCTTGGGGGAGAAAAAACCTCTGGCTGGGATTATATGCGGAATCTGGCGATAACCAGACTTTATATGGATAATGTGCCTCATATTCAGGGTTCCTGGGTAACTCAGGGTGAGCGTATTGGACAGCTGACTCCTGCTTTTGGGGCAGACGATCTAGGGAGTATTATGCTTGAGGAAAATGTGGTCAAGGCGGCCGGTACAGCCTATGATATGTCTATTCAGAAAATGGTGGATATGATTCAGGGAGCAGGCTGGCAGGCGGCTCAGCGAGATACGGAGTACAATGTAATCAAGACATATGGAGGTAAGGCTGATGTTAGATAACAAGATACCCAAGGCTGAATATGGTATTGTGGGAGGTTCTGGTACTCTTTCCAGCGATTTTCCTAATAATATTCAGGCTGAGGATGTAAAGATAATTGCAGATAATTTGAGATTTGAGACTCCTTATGGTGAAAGCCCTGCCATGCGACTCTTTTCTGTAGGAGAGAAACAGGTATTGACAGTGAAAATGCACGGCTGGCGCAGCGGTGTCAGCAGAAGTGATGCCTCTCGACAGGTTTTCTGGGTGTTCCGGGAAGCAGGTGTTAAGAGGATTCTGTCTGAGGGGGGAGTAGGCACCGTAAACAAGCTGCTGGATTTGCGGGATTTTATTGTGCCAGATGATTATTTGGATATGTCTGTTCGTAAGGATGTTATGCTGGATGGCAGATATCTGTTGATTATGCGGGAGGCTCTTTGCCCAGAAATGCGTAAAACTCTCATTGAGGCTGTTTCCAAGCGGTTTGATGGTAGAGTTTTTCTGAGAGGAACCTATGCTGTAACCGATGGCAGGCATTTTGAAAGTCCAGCTGAGGTGGCTATGCTTAATGGACATGCAGATATTGTGGGCCAAAGCATGTGCCCAGAGGTATATCTAGCCCGGGAAATTGGTGCCTGCTATGCTGGATTGTATTTTACTGTCAACTACGGCGAGGGAATCAAGGTCTGGTCCCATGAGGATATGTCCAATATCTTTTATGACGATGCTGTTATGATAGGAGAAATTTTGCTGGAAACCATCCGTAACACCTCCGCCCAGGATAAGCATTGCCATTGCCAGGAACTACGCAAAGAAACCCTGCTAAAAGATGTATACAACTCCGAATCCGCTAAAGGATAAATAAAAGAAAAAGCCTCGCACAACGCGGGGCCTACTAGCATACAACATTGTTTTTGAGCGCTTATGTTAATTCATAGGCGCTTTTTTGTGAAAAATTTTCTGATTATATGCCAAAACCAGTGTATATTGAAATAAAATATATTTATTTTATAATAATCAATAGATGGTATTTTATGCAATATGTAGATTGCAATGCTTAGTATAATAAATATTATTAATTTTTATATAAACTATGCCTTTTTAGTACTTGTCTGTTTGAGTATTCTGTGGTATATTATAGTCAATAGGAATATTGTATACAGAATACAAAAAATAAAATACAGGGGGCGAGTAATATGAGAAAGGAACATGATTTTCTCGGCGAGTTAGAGGTTCCAGATGAGGTTTACTATGGGGTACAGACATTAAGGGCAATGGAAAATTTTGCTATTACCGGTCATAAGCTGGACGATGATTTCATTACAGCTATGGCACAGGTAAAGAAGGCTACCTTCCTGGGCAATATGTCTACTGGCAGAATGGACAAGAAAATAGGTGATGCTCTTGTACAGGCTGCTGATGAAATTATCCAGGGTAAAATGCATGATCAGTTCCCAGTTGATCCAATTCAGGGTGGTGCTGGTACTTCATGCAATATGAACATGAATGAGGTTTTGTGCAACAGAGCTTTGGAGATTCTGGGTGAGGCTAGAGGCCGTTATGATATTGTTTCACCAAATAACCATGCTAATATGGCGCAGTCTACCAACGATGTGTTCCCAACCTCCATTAAGGTTTGCCTCAGAGCCAAGGGCAAGAAGCTTATTGCAGCCCTGACTTTGCTGGCTGAAGAGCTGGATAAGAAAGCTGAGGAGTACAAGGATATCCTGAAAATGGGACGTACACATCTTCAGGATGCCGTCCCTATTACCCTGGGACAGGAAATGGGAGCTTACGCTTCTGCTGTTAGACGTGGGGTGCGTCGCATAGAAGCTGCTTTGGACAATCTCCAGTACATCAATATGGGCGGTACTGCTGTAGGTACTGGCCTTAATGCCGAGCCTGCTTATCTGGCTTGTATTGCCCAGGAATTAGAAAAGGTAACTGGGGAGAAGTGGCAGGAAGCAGAAAATCTCATTGATATGACCAACAACACCGATGGCTTTGCTGATGTATCTGCTGCCATGAAGAATACCGCTTTGGTACTTATTAAGATGGCCAATGACTTCCGCTTGATGGCTTCTGGCCCAAGAGATGGCTTCTATGAATTGAAGCTGCCTATGCGCCAGCCAGGTTCTTCCATTATGCCAGGCAAGGTAAACCCTGTTATTGCCGAGGTTTTGAACCAGACCTGCTATCAGGTTATTGGCAATGATTTGGCTGTTTCCCTGGGTGTAGAAAATGGCCAGTTCGAGCTGAATGTTATGGAGCCGGTTATTGCCTTCAATCTCTTTAACTCCATGAAGTTCCTGACCAATGCAGTTAATGGCTTTGTGGACAAGCTGTTGAAGGATTTGCAGGCCAATAGAGAGCAGTGTCAGCATTGGGTTGATGCCAGCGTAGGCGTTGTTACCGCTTTGCTGCCTCATATCGGCTATGAAACCTCTGCTATGCTGGCTAAGGAAGCATATAATTCTGGCCGTCCTATTAGAGAGATAATTCTTGAAAAGGGAATTATGACTCAGGAGAAGCTGGATGAGGTTATGGCTCCTATGTCCATGACTACCCCAGGTATTACTGGCAAATAAATTAATAATGTAGGATTTTGAATCTGTGATTTTTACATGATGACATATACATAGAGAGCAGTTACTGTACTATGTATATGTCATCATATTTTATTGTAGGAAAATCATGATATGATGAAAACAGTGTCAAAACTACTCATAAGGTACTCAAAATTTGGTGTTTTCTTATGAAAATAATTGACAGTGGTGAAATACTAGCATATAATTGTTATGTTATTACAGAATGTGTTATTTATGGGGAGCAGGTGACTCCCCTTTTGTTTGCATTAATGGGAGGAATTGAAAAACCAATGAGTACAAACGAGAATTTGAGAAATATTGCGATTATTGCCCATGTAGACCACGGTAAAACTACTTTGGTAGATGCCATGCTGCAGCAGAGCCACATTTTCCGTTCTAATGAGCAGGTTGCCGAGCGCGTAATGGATTCCGGTGACCTGGAGCGTGAGCGTGGTATTACAATTCTTTCCAAGAATACTGCTATTATGTATAATGGCATCAAAATCAATATCGTAGATACCCCAGGCCATGCTGATTTCGGTGGCGAGGTAGAGCGTGTACTGAACATGGTAGACGGTGTTGTTCTGCTGGTAGATGCCTTTGAGGGCCCAATGCCACAGACTAAGTATGTACTGCGCAAAGCCTTGGAGCAGGGACTTAAGCCAATCGTTGTTATTAACAAGATTGATCGTCCTGATCAGCGCGTTGATGATGTTTATGATGAGGTTCTGGAACTGTTCATGGATTTGGATGCTGATGATGATCAGCTGGATTTCCCTTGTATCTATGCAACTGCTCGTGATGGTATTGCCAAGTACAGCATGGATGATGATAATAATGATATGACTCCATTGATGGAAACTATTATCAAGGAGATTCCATGTCCACAGGGCGATGCAGATGGCCCTCTTCAGATGATGATTACCAATCTGGAAGCTGATGAATACGTAGGCAAGGTTGCTGTAGGCCGTATTATCCGTGGTAAAGTAAAGCCTAACCAGAATGTTGTTCTGTTAGATGGTGACAGCCAGACTAAGGCCAAGATTGGCAAGGTATATACTTATCAGGGCCTGAGCCGTGTAGAGGTTCCAGAGGCTTCCATGGGTGAGATTGTTTGCTTGACTGGTTTGGGCAATGTTAGCATTGGTTATACTGTTGCCGATGCAGAAAATCCAGAGGCATTGCCAACTATTAATATTGATGAGCCAACTCTGTCCATGACCTTTGGCGTAAATACCAGCCCTTTTGCTGGTCGCGAAGGACAGTTTGTTACTTCCCGTCATCTCCGCGATCGTCTTTTCAAGGAAGTTGAGACCAATGTATCTCTCCGTGTAGAGGAAACTGATAGTGCTGATGTATTCAAGGTTTCTGGCCGTGGTGAGTTGCATCTGTCCATTTTGATTGAGACTATGCGTCGTGAAGGCTATGAGTTGCAGGTTGGTAAGCCAGAGGTTGTATACAAGACCATTAATGGTCAGAAGTGCGAGCCTATGGAGAATCTGACTATTGAGGTTCCACAGGAGTATCAGGGTACTGTTATGATGTCTCTGGGTACTCGCAAGGCAGAGCTGTCCAATATGACTGAGGTTTCTGGCTATATGCGCATGGAATTCCTGATTCCTGCTCGTGGCTTGATTGGTTTCCGTTCTGAGCTTTTGACCAATACCAAGGGTAACGGCATTATGAACCATACCTTTGCTGGTTATGTACCTTATAAGGGAGATATTCCAGGCCGTGCTCGTGGTTCCTTGGTAGCATTTGAGCAGGGTGAGACCACTGGTTATGGTATTTTCTCCTTGCAGGACCGTGGTACTATGTTTATCTCTCCTGGTCAGGCTGTATATGAGGGCATGATTGTAGGCGAGAACTCTCGTGAGATGGATATTGATATTAATCCATGTAAGGCTAAGCATGTATCCAATATGCGTACTTCTGCATCTGATGAGGCAATTCGTCTTGTTCCTCCTCGTATTCTCAGCTTGGAGCAGGCTATTGAGTACATCAATCAGGACGAATTGGTAGAGGTTACTCCTGAAAGCATTCGTCTCCGCAAGGCTATCCTGGACAGAACCACTCGTGGCCGTGCTAGCAAAAATGCAAGAAAATAATTAAAATATATAAAATAGGTCTTTAATCTCTATTGCTATTTATTGAATTATCATGTACAATAGTAGCATACTGAAATAATATATGATAATACAAGCAATCCTTGAACAGCGTAAAAATTATTTTTGGATGAAAGCCGTAGGGATATGGGACTTATTTGGAGGCGGAGATTGTGGAGATACTAGAAAAGCTTAAGAATTTTTTAGCACCTGTAGATGAAGAGGTTATTTTTGATGATGGATATGCTAAGGCAGAGGATGCTGTAGCATCTGCTGACCAGCAGACACAGTCCGTTAACAGCCAGCAGGTTGTAGGTGGGGAGAGCATCAATGTTAACAGTGCTGATACTAATCCATTTGCTAAGGCAGCTATGAATCGTCAAAACATGAAGCTGGTTGTCAACAACAAGGAGCAGGATATGCGGATTCAGATTTACACTCCTCAGAATTTTGATAGTGTATCTGAGATTGCAGATGCACTCAAGTCCAAGCGCTCCGCAATCGTAAACTATGAGCGAGTAGAACTGGCTGAGCAGCGTCGTATTTGTGATTTCCTCAATGGCGTTTGCTATGTGCAGGATGGCGATGTACGTCGTATCACAGCTACTATGGTATTGTATGTACCTGACTGCGTGGAAATTAACGAGGTTAAGAGCGTAGCGCCTGATGCTGCACCAGTAAAATTCTAATAAAATGATAGGCATGGAGTCAGTTTGCCCTATGGCAGATTGACTCCATTTTTTTAGCTTGCCAGCTGAGCCAAGGTTGACACATTGACAATATACTAAAAAATTAATATAATAGTACAGTGTGACTTATGAAAAGTATGGGCTTTGCCCATAACAATATATGAAAAGGAGTTTTGACGATATGGCAGATAAACGTGTATTATTGACAGCTGATGGTCTGAAAAAGCTGCAGGAAAAACTGGATTTTTTGAAAGGCGAGAGAAGACAGGAGGTTGCTGCACGTCTGAAAGCAGCCATTGCTTTGGGCGATTTGTCAGAGAACTCCGAGTATGATGATGCCAAGAATGAGCAGGCATTCCTGGAGGGCGAAATCTTAGAGCTGGAGGAAAGCATCCGCAACTCCAAGATTATTGAGGCTAGTGCAGATAGCAATACTGTATCCCTTGGTGCACAGGTTGTATTGAAGGATATTGAGTTTGATGAGGTTGATACCTACATGCTGGTTGGTGCTACTGAGGCCGATCCTGATAACGGCAAAATTTCCAATGAGTCTCCAGTAGGCTTGGCTATTATGGGTCAGCCTGTAGGCTCTGTAGTGGATGTTGTGGTAGGCGAGAATGTTATCCAGTATCAGATAATGGAAATTAAGAACTAATAGGAGATAGATTTAAGTGTCAGAAAACAAGGAAAATAGACCTGTTGAGCAGGATATGAATGAATTGATGAAGGTTCGCCGGGATAAGCTGGCTGCCTTTGAGGCTAAGGGGGTGGCTCCTTTTGGCCATCGCTTTGAGGTTTCTCATCATGCTAAGGATGTATTGGAACAGTTTGCTCATCTGGAGGGTGAGGAGGAAAGCTCCGAGGAAATCACCATTGCTGGCCGTCTGATGGCTATTCGTGGTCATGGCAAGGCAAGCTTCTCCGTACTGATGGATCGCAGCGGCCGCATTCAGATTTATTTCAAGCTGGATGTTTTGGGTGAGGAAAAGTATTCTCAGTTTAAGCTATTGGATATTGGTGATATTATTGGTGTTAAGGGCCATGTATTCCGTACCCGTCGCGGAGAGATTACTGTCCGTGTTGACGACTTTGATATGTTGTCCAAGTCTCTGCGTCCATTGCCAGAAAAGTTCCACGGCTTGACTGATACGGAGATTCGTTATCGTCAGCGTTATGTTGATTTGATTATGAATCCAGAGGTTATGAATACCTTTGTTGCAAGAACCAATATTATGAAGTCCATTCGTGAGTATCTGGATGAGAGAGATTATATTGAGGTAGAGACTCCTGTATTGGGCACTATTGCTGGTGGTGCTGCGGCTCGTCCATTTATTACCCATCACAATACTCTGGATCTGGATATGTACCTGCGTATTGCTACAGAACTGAATCTGAAGCGTTTGATTGTTGGTGGCATGGAGCGTGTCTATGAAATGGGCCGCGTATTCCGTAATGAGGGTATGGATGTCCGTCACAACCCAGAGTTTACAACTATTGAGCTTTATCAGGCCTATGCAGATTACGCTGACCTGATGGATATTACTGAAGGCCTTGTATTGAATGCAGCCAACAAGGTTCTTGGTACAACTGAATTTGATTATCAGGGTACTCACATTGATTTGGCCAATGTAAAGCGCATCAGCATGAATGATGCTGTTAAGGAAGCAACTGGCAAGGATTTCCTCAGCTGTCAGACTGTTGAGGAAGCAAGAGCTATGGCTACTGAGATTGGTGTACCTTATGAGGAGCGTTTCGGTATCGGTGGTATTCTCAACGCAGCCTTTGAGGAAAAGGTTGAGGAGACTCTGATTCAGCCAACCTTTATTACTGGTCATCCAACAGAGATTTCCCCATTGGCTAAGCGCAACCCTGAGAACCCAATGATTACAGATAGATTTGAGTTCTTTATCTATGGACGTGAGCTGGCTAACGGCTTTACTGAGCTGAATGATCCAATTGATCAGGAGGGTCGTTTCCTGGATCAGTTGAAGCAGCGTGAGGCTGGTGACGATGAAGCTCATGAAATGGATCGTGATTTTATTACTGCTCTGGAATATGGTTTGCCACCAACGGGTGGTCTTGGAATCGGTATTGACCGTCTGGTAATGTTCTTGACTGACAGTGCATCCATTCGTGATGTATTGCTGTTCCCAACCATGAAGCCATTGGCTGGTGAGGGTAAGAAGAACCTGCATGCTAATGCACCAGCAAAGGTTAAGGAAAAGATTGATTTCTCCAAGGTTCAGATTGAGCCTCTATTTGAAGAATGCGTAGATTTTGAGACATTCTCTAAGTCTGATTTCCGTGCTGTTAAGGTTAAGGCTTGTGAGGCTGTACCAAAGTCCAAAAAGCTGTTGAAGTTTACTTTGGATGATGGTACTGACAATGACAGAGTTATCCTCAGCGGTATTCGTCAGTATTATGAACCTGAGGAGCTGGTAGGCAAAACTTTGATTGCTATTGTTAACCTGCCTCCAAGAAAGATGATGGGCATTGACTCCTGTGGTATGATCATAAGTGCTGTTCATCAGGAAGATGGCGAGGAAAGTCTGAACCTGTTAATGGTATCTGATCGCATCCCAGCCGGCGCAAAGCTGTATTAAAATAATATGCAATCCCGCAGCTTGGAAGTTGCGGTGACTGCGAATAATTGACAATAAACACTCTAATTATGGTACAATGCTACTGTAATTAGAGTGTTTTGTATATTGTGTTGTAGATTTAACTCCTACTATTACATCCGATAATTTATACATGCTGTATGAGGCCATATATTATCTAGCTTTAATGCATTTTTTCCACAAATTTTCCCTAAAACTTACGCAAAAAAGGTGGAGATGTAGCGTCAATAAAATAAGCAAAAAAACAAGTACTTGGTGCGATCGCACCAAGTACTTGTTTTTGCGTTACAATTCAATTAACTCACGGGGTATAAACAGAAAAATTTTACAATGCACGAAATCTGTTTATGTTCTTATTATAAATTATATAGAAAATGTTTTCAAGGACAAAACAGAGGACAAATGAAAAACTAAATAATACTGGATAAACATATTTGATTTTCATATATGATGATAATATCTAAGGAGGATTCATATGCAGAGAATATGTTTATTGCTAATGATATTTTTATCGCACTTTACCGTGTGTCAAGCTATGACCATGGTGAACCCGTTAAATGATATGTCAATGATAACGAGCGATTACGGCTATCGTGATTTTGACGGAAAGTTTCATCCTGGCATTGACCTTGGGGAGAATGAGGGAACGCCTATCTATGCAGCTGCTAGTGGTACGATAATCAATATGCACGATTTGGGCGACGGATACGGCAGATCTGTTGTGATTGATCACGGCATTGATGAAATAGGTCAGCATATCTATACTCGCTACGGTCATTGTGTTGGTTATCCTATGGGTGGCAGCATGGTGACAAGCGCAAGAGAGTTGGAGGGCAGCAGCGTGAGAGCTGGTAATATAATTGGCTATGTAGGCAATACTGGCTTATCTTATGGTGCACATTTGCATTTTGAGGTTATGGTCAATCCCCCATCGCATTTATATGGTGGCTTTCATAATCCACGGGAATTTTTAGTAGGTCTGCCGCCGAGTGCAGGCGATGGATACGGAGGCATGGCTTCTGGAGAAAAAATGAAATTTGATGCTGATGCGGATTTTGGTAAGCCTTTCAGGGATATGACAATAGAGCTTGGAAAAAAATGCACGGAGGCAATACATTTATTAGCTGATATAGCAAAATATTTCCTCATTACTCTTTTCGTGATAGATATTATTCTCAGGCTTACTATGTTCATATTTAATCAGGAAGTTGGTGAGAAATTCTTCCTATGGATTATCTATAAAATGGTGATGTATCTTTTCCTAGTCCTTATCTTATTCAACTGGGGAGATTTAGTGGGTAATTTATTCAAGACAGCATTCACCGGCTTTGCTGGTGCTGCTATGGGCACTACTGGAGATGCTGCAGCAACAGCGGTGTCTGATCCCATGTCTATCGTTGCGCAAGGCTTTCATTTAGTAGCACCGATCATTGAGCAACTGGCTAATTTTAATGGCGTTATTGATGCTCTGCTTAAAGCTGCCACACTCGTATCTTCAGTAGTATTCCTGATTATCTACATAGTTTGCTTTTTGATTATTTCAAAGCAGGTTTTTATGGCTTATTGTGAATTTTATGTTACGGTCATGGTAAGCTTTGTGACTTTTTCCTTAGCTGGAGAAAAACATCTTCGAGTATATGCTGCTAATGGAATGAACAGCCTCTTTGCAGTTTGCATAAACTTAATGTTTTATTGTATGTTCAGCCTTATACTTCAGACAACGTTGCAGACACTCTCCGTGGAAAGTTTTTATACGGAAACACCAGCGGAAACAGTCATGTATGATCAAACCGATTCTAAATATGGCGAGCCTATCAATAGCATAGATGTGCTAATGTCTCACATTCGCAGCGTAGAATCCTATGGCGGCAATTATTACTGCGATGATGGTGGCTATGCTTATGGCGCATATCAAGTGCTTTATGATAATTGGGATAATTGGTGTCAGGCATATATAGAGGCAGCACCGCCTAATCAAATAACTACTTTAGATGTTTATACGGAATATGGAGGCTCGTATGACGCCCCTGACTTTGGCAAGACAATTGAAAATAGCGGCAGCTCGCAAGGTTTTTCGGATTATCGCAATGAGCCAAAGGTATCAAAATATGCGTGGTCGCCAACAAATCAGGATAAGATAGCACGTTTTATCTTGCAAGGCTATTATGATGAATTTGGCTCATGGGAAATGGCAGCAAAATGCTGGAATCAAGGCATTGGTGGTAGGAATAATTCAGCAGCGCAGCAATACTGGCAAAAAGTCATTCAGTCGCCAGCAAGTGCAGGTTATAGAGAAGCTCGCATAGACGTAAATCTCTGGGTATTCTTAGAGATGACAGCCATATTACTGTTGTTTGTCTTTGTAGGTTCTACCATCGGTGACAGGATTATTAAGCAGTTTGGCACTGGCGGTGGCTTTGTCTTTACGTCGAATGATGATTAGGAGGAATAATTATGAAAAAATTCAAAAGAACATTTATTGCCACACTGATTTGTGCGCAAGCTATTTTGCCACTTCCGTATGCAGCAGCAAGAACTATACCCGGGGTTGATGAGCCGTTTAATCCACCGCTCTACTACCATCCTACTGCGCCTGACTATGAAGACGATCCGTCTCCTTTTGCCATAAGGGACTTGTCTAGTAATGGCACTGTCATAGATATTACGAGACTTATTCGCAGTCAGCTTTTCGGAGATCATTTTTTGTCTTTATTAGGCTTGGACAATGACGAAAAAATCATGAATATTCTCAATATGTTAGGAATACCAACTGAAATAAAGTTACGGACAGGTTCTATATTTATGGATAGTGTAGATTCAGCCATAGGCAGCTTTTCAGCCTCTGTTAATAACGGATCGTATATGTTCAGAAACTTAGGTGAAAAATCATATTACGATCGCACGCATAAGGATATGGACTTTGAAAAGCAAGCTCAATATGCAGAAAAGCAATATCAAGACGTTATAAAGAAAAATACTCAAATTATGCTCAAACAACGTGAAGATAATAATAACGTCAACGATATTTTGAATACTTCATTTAATGCAGAGGGCGAGGTTCAAGTCAGTCAGCTAGGAAATAGCCTTAGGGCAATCTTAACTACAGTTGAAGCACAAAAAACTGCCGTGCTAAATAATTTTATTCAAGTTCAAGCTATGGAGCACATGATATACAGTGATGATAAACATGCCCGTGAAGAAGTTACTCGAAATTTCCGTGCAGGTTTTATGGATCAGAAAAACGAACAAAGCGAGAAGGTCTTAAAGGAACAATATAATTATGAACGACCTAAGCCTGTCGGGATGCCAGATTTTTGAAAAATTAAATAAAAGTGGATAAAAAATATAGTAGATTTGTTTAAACTAAATATATACGCCAAGTAGAAAAGGAAAGGAATGATTTATTATGAGTTTGGAAGCAGTTAAGGAATTTAGCTCAAAGATGAATGCTGAGATGTTGCGTTTAGCGGAAGCAAACGAGGCTATTTTCCAACAGGAGTCGGCAATTATTCACATGCCGATGATCATGTATTATCCTATGCAGGAAAATGCGCAGAATTATGAACGTGACTATGAAAAAGAGCCAAATGCATCTTTTCTCAGCAAGAGCAATGCGCTTCTCGCCATGCAGACGGCAAAGACCAATGATCCTCGCTTGCTGGCAATGGAGGATGCCATCAAAAATCCAGACATAACGATAAAAAGAGGCACAAAATCAATTAATCTCGTTATGTTCAAAAAGGATAAGACGCCTTATCTCAAGAAGTTTGTGCATGTCAGTGATTTATTTGTCAAGAATCATCAACTGCCTGTCATTAAAAGCGAAGAGAAAGATAACCTGGCAAAAGAAATGCTGTCTGAGCTTGCGCAAAACTATCAGAAAGCTAAGGAGCAGGTATATGAGGGAGGATATATTCCTATCCTGAAAATGACTTGTGATGCATATAACAGGGCTTTAGAAAAGTTGCAAGCACAAGAAAAGGAAAACACTTCCGAGAAAACTGATGCACCTACCATTCCTGAGAAACAGCCACTACAAAAAAACAATGTTCCGTTGACAAGGTGAGCAGGTAAATAAGTTTATATTGATTATTCAGAGGAGGTGAGCATAATGGATAATGTGGAACTGTACAATTATTTTTCCGCAGGTGAAGATGATGGCTGCATGCTTGATTATGCAGAGGATAAAGACTGATATATGATGCGATACGCCCAACAACTCGTTGGGCGTATTTTAGAAAGTAGGATATGATATGGGGGTACAAGATATTATTTTATGCACTGGGGAGCGTGCTCGTGATTCATCAGAGGCTTTATGCAGCTATTATCAGCGAATCAATATGGTGTTTAATGAATTAGCCAAGAATAAGGATCTTATCTTTCAGGATGAGTCAATGCGTAACGCAGATTTCAAGCTACCAGTTATTTGCTCTTATCCTCAAAATAGACAGGGGAAAATAGCATTCACGCCACTTACAAAAATAAATGCTTTTATTTCTATGCAGACGGCGGTGCATACAGAAAATATGGAAAGCAAGTATTTATTTTCGTTGAATGATGTCATTCGTAGCAATAATGTAATAATAAGGGGTGGAGCAAAATCCATACGTCTTTTGCAAAATGATGCAAATGGTAGTGTCATCTTGCGTTCCTATGTGCATGCGTATGATTTGCGATTCAAGCAACCGCTCCAACTCGAACAGAAGATAGATAACACATTCGCTATGAAATGGATGCTTAATACCGATAAACTGTACAAGATAACGCAGGAGTTATTTTATAAAAAAAGGACTACGCTCAATAATTCAGTAGGCTTGGAATTAGTATCAACCATAGCCGATGCCTATGACATAACCCTGCAGAACAGAGAAGTATTCCAAGCTGGCAAAAAAAAATCTTATGCCGAAAATGCTGAGCTGCGTTTCAGCAAATTTGATGATATTAAATTACCTTTCGTTGATATGCTATACCGACAAGAAGATTCACAATCTAAAGGAGGGGCTAGATAATGGATTATCAGGAAGCAATGGCTTATATAAAAAATCACCCCGAGGTGATATTAGAAAAAGCCTCTAGGAAAGGTTATATCTGCCCGTGTTGCGGTAGTGGCAGCGGAAAAAATGGCACAGGGCTGGCTTCGTTTAAAGACAAGCCATGGCTATTTACCTGCTTTGCAAATAATTGCTTTCCTCCTGCGTCTAATATTTTCGGCATTGTTGCAGCCAAAGAGCATTTAGATCATAATGCCGCATTCAAGCGCACGCTGGCATTGTATGGCATAACCTTATCACAGCAAAACAGAAAAGACTTTAATACATACTTTGGCAAAAGTGCTCATAAATTAACGCCCGTAAGAACAGAAAAAATAGAATTCGTAGATGAAAAGCTGAATAACACTATTGAGCGTGATATATCATTTGCCAGAGAGCATTTAAGAGACACAAATTATTTGACGCAGCGAGGCATATCCGTGGCAACGCAGCAAGTTTTTGATTGCGGCTTCATTAGAGACTGGATACACCCAAAATTAAGAGAAAAGCAGACTTTCTATCCATCGCCAAGAATGATTATTCCTACTGGCAAGCATTCTTATTTGGCAAGAGATGTGCGAGATAAGAACACCTTATCAGAGGGACAACAAGAATATGCAAAGGTGAAAGCAGGTAGTAATCATCAGTTCAACTGGCGTGTCATTCTCGATGAACCGAATGTCATCTGTGTGACAGAGGGCGAAATAGATGCTATGAGTGTTTATGAGCTAGGTCATGCTGATGTCTTAGCTTTAGGCTCAGTCGCATATACTAAAAAGTTATTTGACTATATCGACGAAAATGTTCCAGCTCCTAGCAATTTATCCTTTGTAACGGTTTTGGATAATGATAAATCTGGTGATAAGGCGAGCGAGCTTTTTCGGGAAGAATGTCAGAAAAGAAATATTGATGTCATTGACGCTAGAAGTAGCTTGTTACCAGATACTAAGGATGCTAATGAATCACTCATGCAAGACGCAGGGCTTTTCTCCCAGCGACTCATGGAGCAGATTAATCTTTTTCTGCAGATGCGAACACACGATAAAGAAAATCGACTCTCACATATCGACACACAGTTATTAAGGAAAATAAACAGCTTTTCACGTGATGGACAGCAGGCATTTTATCATATCTATCACTCATTATTGCAGAATAATGAGGCTGTAATCCAAAGTGCTGCCCTGAGTGCATTATTGTTTGCACAGCATGCCGAAATATATGCTGAAAAAATGCGTAATAATCTAGGTATGTCAGACTATAATGCTATAACATATTTAAAGGAAAGATTAATACTGGATAATGACGGGAAGTACATGGAACGTTTAAATCCAGAGCATATATTATATCAAGATGCCTGGCATGGTTCCGCCCATTTCTTTGATAAATTTGATTTAGGTGCAACAGTAACGGATCATTATCAGCAGACGCAAAAAGACGGCGAGTTGCTCAATGGAGCGTTTTCCAAGCTGGAGAGCGGCAAAAGAGTAATCTCATTATTTGAAAATGCTGATGAGACGACTTTCGTGCATGAGATGAGTCATTTGTTCTTAGATGACTTGATGGAAATGACCAGCTGCGACAAGGAAGCTAAGGTAGATTTTGATACAGTTTTAAACTGGGCTGAATGGCACGAGGGAGCAGCTAAAGAATATGTTGGTACGCCGTGGGAAAAGGAATTTCAAGGTTATGAGGCAGCTATTATCAGGGCAGAGAAAAATAATGAGCTGATTGTGGCGAAAAATCTCAAAAAACGCTGGGTGCAGGAAAGATTTGCCAGAGGCTTTGAGCGTTATCTGCAAAAGGGTGTTGCACCAAGCAGTAAACTAGATAAAGTATTTCAAAAGTTCAAGGGGTTTATGAACTCAGTGTATAAGTCATTCAAAATCATCGGAGGAGAGCCAACTCCGCAAGTAGAGAATGTTATGCGCAAAATGATCACATCAGAACAAAGCAGAAAAACAGAATATACTAGAGAGCCTAAAACCGTTTGGGTACGATGAACGGAGGAATGTCTTATGAATATAAAAGCATATATACTTCATGCGTGGAAGATGGCAGGTACGGATGTGCATTTTAAGGTTTCTTATCCAGTCTTTTATCGGGACAAGCACGGAGAGCTAGAGATTATTTCCAAGGAAAAGCTGACATACGCTGAACTTCATGATTTCATTGTCGAAAATTTAGCCGGAAATATTTTAGAAGAATTGGATAATAAGAACGAGGTGGATATTGGTCTGAGCCTGTATCCGTCTGAGCAGATAAAAGTCATGCCCGTGCGCCTTAGAATTAATATTTTTAGCGATAGTAAGACCTTATCCATGGCTGTGCGCATCTTAAGGCAGAATATTCCGCATATGCAGGAACTAGGCATTCCTGCGCCTATTCAGGCTTTATGTGACACGGCAGAAAACGGACTAATACTATTCTGCGGAGCGACAGGCAGCGGCAAAACGACCGCCATGTATTCGATGATTGACCATATTAATCAAACAAAGGCAAAGCATATTATAACGCTTGATGATCCGACCGAGTACATCATTGATTATGGCAGGTCAATCATATCACAGCGTGAGCTAGGCACGCATACGCATAGTTTTGCCAGCGGATTGCGTGCCGCTCTGCGTGAAGATCCAGATGTGATTGTCGTGGGGGAGATGAGAGACAGAGAAACCATAGCAACAGCACTAAAAGCATCTGAGACTGGACATCTAGTATTTAGCAGCATTCATGCAGGTGCAGTCAGCGAATGTCTTGATCGTATCCTGCAATATTTCCCTGCTGATGAGCATGAGCAGCGAGTTAATGAATTTGCTAATGTTTTTCAGGGCATTGTTGGCTGCAAGCTCCTGCCAAGAATGAGCGGCGATGGTCGCATAGCAGCCTATGAGACCGTGCTTCGCACTATTGCCACTGAATCCTGCATACGCACCCGTGATATGTTCCGCATTCAAAACTGTATGCTGCCTGGCGAGGGTATGCAGACTATGGAAAGGGCTATTGCAGCCTTAAAATTGCAAAAGCTGATTGCATGAACAATGGCGTATGATAAATTTCAAGCACTAAAAAAGTTGTCCTTACAGGGCAACTTTTTACTTTATTTATAAATCTCTCAACATAGCTTTCAGTTCAAGCTCTTCTTTTTCAAAATCAGAAATTAATCTCCAGTCTTTTTTATTATCGCCTACCTCCTTGCGCAGGACTAGCGCACTGGCATTAGGATCCTTACGCATAGCGGCGATGATGGACTCGAGGTTATTTTGAGTCGCTATGCGTAGCACCTTGTATCTTGTCCCTGAGAACTCTTTTTTGAGCTGTTCTTTCACGATATTAAAATTCTCTTGCGTAGCATCAAGTTTTTGCTTTATGGATTTGGCATAGGCAAGATTATTTCTATAACGTTGGAAGATTGCCTTATTGTCCAGCATAACCTGCTGGGCGATAGTATTAATCTTTTTAGCAGCCTCAGGAGTTTCACATTGGATATGCAGCAGGTTATCTTTCTTCCTCAGATCCATTTTCTGTTGCAACAATTTAGTTTGCCTTGCAAGCAAGCTATCTTTTTCAGCTTTAAATGCCTTTTCATCTTCAGCCGTAACAGGCTGATTTTTTATTGCGTTTGATTTTGCTAAATACTTTTCTCTATCGTTATTGAAATACTCCACCTGCTTGTTGAAATTGCGTTTTTCCTCCCGTAGTTTTTTCCATGCGCCTTTAGTATAAATGTTTTCCGCAATCAGCTTGGCACGTTTTGGAGAAATGACCTTTTTTTGCAGGTGTTGAATGTCAGTGGTTGTTTTCTGGTACTCCTTGTTATAACCATAGAGTTTTTTTAGAAGAATATTATAGAGTTCCTGCGTGGTATATTCCTCAGCATTGACTTCCAGCTCATTATTTTTCTTTAGGGCGTGCTCCATGCTTTCGAGTGTAGTCTGTAAATGCTCACAAGCCTTTTTCGCCTCAAAAAGATAAGGTCGATTTTCTTTCAACAAGCGGTGAGTGTAGTCCTGCACTGACATTTTTAGTGAAGGAGTATTGTTCAAATTCTCATTTATTCGCTTGATAGCTGGCTCAAGATTTTTTCGTTCACTTTCTAAGGAGGAGATTTTCTTATCTAGCTCTGGCAGCAGGGGAAGATATTCTGCTGAATCTTCGCTAGCCTTTTTCATGTCCTGTAAAAATTTTTCCCATTCTGCGAGCTTGTCCGTCAGCTCATAGTATCTAGCAAAAATATCCTTGTCATCATCATTATAGATATATGCCATTGTTCCTTGGCGCACAGCTTCATCTGTGCTTAGTACGACGTTGTAGCATTTTTGAAAATCTTCTTTTGCGTCTAGCAAGGCTTCTTTCAATAAAGCTAATGCATCTGGTTCGTCGCCTGGAGATATGTTTATTTCGTTATACGATGGATCATTTTCTATCTTTTGCAGTCGCTTTTCAAGATAGCTGATCGTCTTATCTAAGTTTTTGGCAAGGAAGTTTTTCTCATTGAGTTCTTTGCTAAACGCCTCATCTCGTAAAATTTCACGTTGCTTGCGAGATTCTTTTACCGCCGCAACTTCAGGATGCCACTCAACTAGCATGGCTGTAGGACCAAGGCTTTTTTCTGGCACGCGCTGAAGCAAGGAAGCAAGATAAGTATCACCATCTAGGAGTGCTTCCTCATAACGAGCCTTTAAGGAACGGTGATCTACACGGGATGGCTTATTGTATTTTGCTAAAATTTCATTGGTGATATCGGCAAAATCTTTTCTCGCCTCTATTAAGAATTTTTTATTATTGATGCGAGACTCTTTGGGCGAGCCACATAGTCTCCTTTCTTTCATGTCTTTTGCATTTGGATTGCAGCGTGTGAAAAAATGTGATGCTGCCCGAGGCTTTACTTTTTCAACGTCATCAATCATACGCTCAGGGAACATCAGATGAACGTGTAGATTATGTGTTGTGTCTGAAAGAGCACTAATTTTATCATGCACAGCAAAATGGTAATAGTGATCGGGGATAACCTTGTCAATAAATTTATGAATAAGCTCAAGGTTTTGCTCCATGCTCAGCTCGTTAGGCAAAGCCATTTGAAATTCCAAATATCGATTGCCGTTTTTTCTTTCATACTTGTCAGCAGCCGAAAAAAATTTAGCAGCACTACCTTCGGCCCACGGTGGCAACTTGCTCTCAGTATGAACACAGCCGCCTTTCTTAGCAAAGGCTTTTTCACGGTTGAGATAATATACATGAGCGGTCGAGTGATACTGTTCCTGATATTCTTTCACCTTGTGAATGATTTTCTTTGCCGTTTCCTCTGCTAATTTTCTTTGACTTGCAAGAACATCCCATCGCACATTGGCAGGTCTATCGGCTCGCTTGTTTTCCAGCTGATGGACTTCAATCCCCTGCAATAGCATTGCAGATTTTCCTTGTCCAGTATCATCCATAGAGCTGACGGGCAGTTTAAGCATGCTGGATTGTTTGACGGAGCTAAGCTGTGATATGGACTGCTTTTGTCCAATACCTTTTGCAGGGTCGGACTCAGTGAAATTTGTTCCAACTCCTCCGATTCCTCGGACTGGATATCCAAATCCGTTGAGCTGCTCTGATCCTCCTGCAATAAGATGTCCGCCATGTTCATAAAATCGTTGTCTGACATTAGCGATGCATTCCTTTCTTTTTTGTATTTTCTGATTGATTTCCTGCTCGTGAAATACCAGCGGATAATCAATATTGCTTCCTGCGACTATGACATTTTCCTCAAATTTTTTACTGCCATGCACGACAAGATCTCCAGGAAAAATATCATTGGCTATCATCATGGCAATGCCAATAGTAATAGGCGAGGCATTGCCAGTAATTCTTAATCCCTCGCTGTCACTAATGATATTGCCGAAGTCACTTTTGTATAAAATAATCGGCTCGCCGTTGTAAAGCAAATTCCACTTTTTTTGACTGGTAGTGATTCGATTCTCGGTTTTACGGTCTATGTCTTTATAAACGCCCTCACGATTGATGTACTCCACGTGATCGATAGCCTTGAGTTTTTTCCCGTCTGGCTTTTTCCCTTTTTTTAAAGATAAATGGTAGATTGCCATCTTTATCACCTGATTAAATTCGATTTCCTGCCTATGTCATTAAAGGCATTAAGCACATCATAGATCTTATCCGTGAAAACATATCCCTTGAACGAAATGCTGTCTCCCCAGCCGATTAAGAGGAGGTCAATATCACCATCGGAAAAGATTTTTATTTGCAAATCAATTTCCTTGTTTTGCGAGAGCTTGTGATTTTTTTGCATGTTTTGCATGATTTCATCTTTTCTATAATTCCAAAGCAGACGTGCAATTTTTTCTTCAATTTTCATTTCCTCGAAATTCTCGTTATTAAGAATCTCCAAATTTTTAAATTCATTATCCAAAAGATTGTTAATATGAGTAGCATTGAACATTTGTTTTCACCTTTCTTCTGAGCCAACCGCAGGTTCAAGGAGCGTGCGACTGGCAAAAAAATCATCGCCGTTGAGGCGGTGTCGTTACTGATTTGAGCTTAGTTTCTCGCAGAGAAACTAGGAAGTGGCACATCCAAGAATATGATACCACCTCTGACGTCTGTTGGGGAGGACAAAAAAGCGGACATTTCGCAAAAAGTTAAAAAAAAGTGGATAAGAATTTTTGCTGATCGTATATATTGTTTTTACGCATGAAAGAAAAAAATAGCAGCTAAAATGCGCAAGAAAAAAATTCACAATCAAAATCATGGAGGTTAGTATGGAAAAAGAAATTCAAAAACTTGAAATGAAGATTGCTAAGGCGAAAGAATCTATTCTGGTAGCGCAGAAGAAAATCTTAAACTACCAAGAAAAAATTCAGGCAGCTAGTCAGGACATAAAAAAGTGGGAGGACGAAAAATATTCGCTGCTGATCAACGGCGTAGTTAATGAGGCGAAGAAAAATAACATCGAACTGTCGACAACTGAAATCAAAGAACAGCTTGAGCGATTGCTTTCCTCCAAGCTGGCAGAAGCAGAAAAAAAACCAAAAACAGATACTACTCAGAAAGATGCTGACAATGATTTTGATGATGCACTGCCAGAAGTTGATTTTACAAAAGTAGCATTTTAAGCACGAGGAGAAAAGATGATGAAGAACGACATTATTGATTTAAGCACGATCACCCAAAATAATTTTAACGAGGTTATCAGTTCGTATCAGGCGAGCAATAAACTGATGACCGAGGGCAAATTCATCAACACGGATAAAATTAATCCGCAGCTTAACTTCACGGGACTGATTTTTGCACGCATGGATATTTCAGGCTGGGACTTGAGTGATCGTGATTTATCCGACACGACATTTATAACCTGTGACTTGTATGATACTAAGTTTACCGATGCGAAATTAAAGAACTCGTCTTTTGCTTTTTGCGATTTAGTGCAAGTAGATTTTCGTGGGGCTAATGCAGATAGCATATCTTTTTTTAGGACAAACTTACAGCAGGCAGACTTTGCCAAGGTGCATTTTTCAGATGCGTACTTTGATGAGGTCACTGCTGACGATATTGTGTTGTCTGGCAAGATTGAATTTTCAGCCTTTCATGATTGCGAGTTTAAAAAGCTGAATGCAGCTCATTTGAAGCTGGATAACGTGGAAATAGGCGATTCAAATTTAAGCTACGGTATTTTCAAGGACTCAGCATTTCGTCAGTCAAATTTTATCAACGTAAGATTTATGAAAGCAGATTTTTCACACGCAAAAATCACGAACTCGATTATCAAAAACTGCAATTTTTCAACGGCGAATATGAGAATGTTCAATATTCACTCAACGCATTTATTAGACACAAAGCTGGATGCCCCTATCTTCCAGTATGGTCCGATTGGTGACGAGCTGAAAGGATCTGTCACCTATAATCTGAACAATAATTTGATTTCCACTCCTGGCATGCCACCGATGAGCTTGCAGCAATTCAAAAAGCAATGCGAGTATTCAGATCTGAGATTCACGCAGAAAAATCTTTATCGAAATATTATCAGCACATTTGAAGAAGCGGAAAAAGATTACCACAGAGAACGCAGAGACGTAGAGAAAGGACAGGCAAGATGATCTTATATATAGCGGAAAAACCACTGATGGCAAAGGCGATTGCCGCTGGTATTGGCAATGGAAAATATGGCAACGGCTGCATCAGATTTGATAGCAATGAAAAAGTCGTCACATGGTGCTTTGGTCATATCTTAGAGATGTATAAGCCGAATGATTATGATGAAAAATATCAAAAATGGGCGATGGCAGATCTGCCAATCCTGCCTGAAAACTGGAAGCTAAAAGTCAAAAAAAATGCTGACGCCCAGTTTAAAGTAATCAAAGAACTAGTCAGGCAGGCAGATTATGTGGTCAATGCAGGCGACCCTGATCGAGAGGGACAGCTGCTGATTGACGAAGTCTTGGAATATCTCGGCAACAAAAAACCAGTCAAAAGAATTTTGCTCAATGCTCTCGACGTAGTTTCAGTCAAGGAAGCATTGGCAAACTTAAAGGACAATCATAATTTCGCAGGACTAAAAAAATCAGCTCTGGCAAGGAGCAGGGCTGATTGGCTGATCGGTATGAACCTGTCGAGGGCATATTCAATTTTAGCTACAAACGCTGGCTATCAGCAAATAAAGGTTGGCAGGGTCAAGACGCCAACAATGTCATTAGTGGTACGCAGGGAAGATGAAATAAATCACTTCAAGCCTGTGAAGCATTTTCAGGTTCTTGCAGTGTGGCAGCAACAAAACGGATTGCTGCCGAGTGCATGGCAGATGCCTGAAGGTTTATCTTGTCTCGATGTGCAGTCCCATCTTCTTGATAAATCCGTAGCAGAAAACGTGCTGCGGAAAATTCAAAACAGTACGGGAAGAATCATTTCCGTTAATAAGCAACGGAAGAATCTTGCGCAGCGATTGCCATATTCATTATCGTCATTGCAGATTGAGGCAGGCAAAAAATATGGATACAAGCCGCAGCAGGTTTTGGATGCCATGCAGGATCTCTATGAGAAAAAGCTGACCACCTATCCACGTTCCGACTGCGACTATCTGCCAGAAAATCAATTTGCTGATGCTAGGATTATCTTGGATAACATCAAAAACTTGTCGTCAGATTTAACTAGCTTTGCAGCGCAGGCTGACGCAAATTTAAAAAGCAGGGCATGGAATGACAAGAAGATTTCTGCGCATCATGCGATTATTCCGACCACGGAAAGCGTAGAGCTGTCATCATTGATTGAGATAGAGCAGAATCTTTATCTGATGGTGGCTAGAGCATATCTGGCTCAATTTTTTTCTATCCATACCTATGAAAGTACGAAAATTATCATTGAGGCAGAGCAAGAGAAATTCGCTGCGACGGGCAAAATTATCTTGCATGACGGGTGGAAAGCACTATATAAAAATGTTGAACCTACAGAGAATGAGGCAACCTTGCCTGACGTTGCCGAGAATGATCTCGTGAAATTTCATGCAGGCAAAGTCTTGGAGAAAGTGACGACGCCGCCAGCGAGATTTACGCAGACCACCTTGCTGCAAGCCATGAAAGAAATTTATAAGTATGTGAAAAACGCAAAACTGAAAGACTCCCTGAAAGAATGCAGCGGCATCGGCACAGAGGCGACACGGGCAACGATTATCGATGAGCTTGTTTCGGGTGGACTACTCGTGCAGGATAAAAAATATCTCGTGCCTAGTAAGATGGCGCAGGAAGCAGTGAAGTTCTTGCCCGAGATGATAACCTATCCTGACATGACTGCGATATGGGAACAATCCTTAGATAAAATTGCCAAAGGCGAGCTGCAATTTGAAGACTTTTTGCTCCAGCAGGAAGAACTTTTGCGAAAGCTGATAGCTCAGGCAAAAAATAGCAGCATTCATACTAATCAAGCTGTGCCTAAATGCCCAAACTGTCATAAGCCGTTAGTCAGACGCAAGGGGAAAAACGGTTTCTTTTGGGGATGCAGTGGCTATCCTAATTGCAAGACCACGTTGGATGACGTCAAGGGCATGATGAAAAATAATCTCGGATGACTTCACGCAGGAGGAGATATTAAGTAACTGATTTTATAGACAAATATGTATATTGGTGATATA
>ERZ506905.149-NODE-149-length-37923-cov-4.6872_pt1 | contig 37923 bp, 24 predicted proteins | sample MGYA00513175_ERZ506905 | MGnify/ENA metagenome assembly ERZ506905
AACTATTTTGACAAAAGCATTGCCCCATCTCTCTCCGCATCCGAAGAAGACAAGGCTGTAGCTCGTACCAACTTCATGAAGACTCATGAATTGTCCGGCGGCTTCGATTCTAGAGTACTTGACTGGTATAAAGATTCTGAATTTGCATCTCTGCCTTCCGAAGAAAAGGCCACCGTCCTTGGCAATTTTTACGACAAGATGTCTGGTAAGGCCGCCCAGTACCTCGACCCGGAAGTCCGTGAACAGCAGCGGGAACTCTTCGTTGCCCAGAACATGCTCCTCCCCGAAGACAAGGGGGGATGGATCGACGCGGCTGTCGACGGGACCAAGAACCTTGGCCACGGCATTAAAACGACATTTCGTCAGGCTGGACGCCAAATCGCCGTTCATAGCGACGATATCCCTGACATTGAGTCCATCTCGGATCTTGAGGATATTCGTCAGAACCCTGAAGAATATGCCGAAAGATTCAACCGGGAACGGACGAAGGGAACTATCTCCGCTGATCCGAATGATTCCACGAACAAGGCTGTTCGTGAGAAACAGATGCGTGATGAAGTCTACCGCGCCAAGTATGGGCATCTTGAGAATCCGGTAGGCGACTGGCTTCCTTTGGATCCATCCGGGGCTCAGGCTTCCGCACCCTACTCGGCTACGGGTGCGCTCGTCGGCGGCCTCTCTTTAATGGGGTCAGCCGCAGCAATGCCGGTTGCGGGCATCGGTAACGTCATCCTCGGGGCGTCCAGCAAAGACCAGTTCCTTGTGGACAAGCTGAATCAGGTGAACGAATTCTCCCGGAAATTCCGGGGGCGTCCTCTTGATCAAGAAGAAACCGATGCGGTTGTTGCTGAATACAATCTGATGGGCAATCAGTACGGCGGTATCGAAGCTCTCACGGAACTGGGATCGGATTTTGTTTTCAATCGGATTGCAGGCAAGATATTCGGAAAAAATGCCGTCAAAGGCGCATTGAACAAACTTGGCGGATTTGGACTGGACGCAACCGGAGAGCACACTGGCGAAACGATTGCACAGTACGCGCAGGGGAATATTGAACACGAAGCCGGACTCAGTGACAAAAGGTATTCTGGCGGTGAAGGTATTCTTCAGGCATTCAAGGAACAGGCCGGGACGACAAACCTCATGCTGGGCATGACGCATGGCCCCGTCGCCGCAGCCGAGTATACGCGCAGCAAATTCTTCAGTGCGGATAAACCGGTACTGGATTCCTCCCCGTCACAGGTTCCACGTACCGAAGAAGAAAAGGGTGGCAAGCTCGATATGCTCGGGCTCGATCCCAACGACACTCCGAAGACGCCTCCTCATGCAGATCAAACCAGTTCCCCCACTACACAGCAAAAAGTGCCAGAACAGGAACAGGCCATTGATGATGAATTTTTTCCGGCACCGGGTATGGGCCTTTCCCCGACACCTCCCTCCCAAACACAGAGCCCATCCAACGAAGCGGCACCTACAGCCTTTGGCCTGGGGACGCCAGCATCTCCAGCCGAACAGCCCGTTGTGAGTGAACCGGGAACAGCACGTCCACAGGCGGAGCAAAACGGTCTTGGTTTATTCCCAGAGGCTCAGCAGCCTGCGGCAGAAGATGCGACCGTGCAGCAAATGCAGCAAACTCCCGTAGCTTCCCCCATCCCGGAAGCACCTGCCGTTCCGCAAGCCCCTGTTGCCGACGTCAGCCAAATGATGGATGCGCCCGTCTCCGCGCCTGCACCAACCGCTTCAACGGATCAAGTTGCCGCCGCCAGCACGATGATGCCGGAACAGAGTGACGTGAACACCGCAGCGGAGCAAACGCCCTCTTCCGAAGAACGGCGTTACGGTTCCGCCGAAGCGCCCGATACGGTGGCCCTCGGCGGCTACTTCAAGGAACAGCTTGAGTCCGGGCGGCAGTACGGCGACATTCGGGAAGCCCGAAAGGAAGCCGACGCCCTGCTCGGCGGCGTACCTGCGGAACGCAAATCCACCATCGTCAAAGATGTGGACGAGTCCGTGGAGCTTGGCGTCACGGCGGCTGCACGGGGCATCGTAAACGACGGCAAGGATGCCGTGGATACGTTCAGGGGACTTGTCGACCTGTACCACAGGCAGCCCAACCTTTCCTCCCGCACCAGCACAAGCGTCGCCAACCAGCAGTACAGCACCCCCGCGCCGCTGGCCTATCTCGCGTCGCAGCTTGCGGGTATCGACAAGACCAAGACCGTCTATGAGCCCACGGCTGGCAACGGCATGCTGCTCATCGGCGCTGACGCCAAGAAATCCACCGTCAACGAACTGGATGCGAACCGGGCCTCCCGGCTCCGCGCACAGGACTTTGACGTGACGGAGCACGACGCCACGGACTACACGCCGGGCAAGCAGTACGATGCCGTGATTGCCAATCCGCCGTTTGGGACGGTAAAGGACGACGCCGGAAACAAACGGGGATGGGAAGTATCCGGGCACGAGACGGCAGAAATCGACCAAGCCATCGCACTCAAGGCGCTCCAGTCCATGAAGCCGGACGGGAAGGCCGTGCTCATCCTCGGCGGTAAGAAAGGCTCCGAAGCCGGACGCCGGGCGAAGTACAACACCGCGACGCAACGCAGCTTCTACAAGGCGTTGTACGACAACTACAAGGTTGCCGACCACTTTTCCGTGGACGGCAGGCTCTATGCCCGGCAGGGAGCCTCTTTCCCCATTGACATCATCGTGGTTGACGGCAAGGGTAAGACGGAAGGCAGGCCGTTCCCCGCGGCGAACCTGCCGCGCGTCTATAAAACTTTTGACTCGCTGGAGGAGCTTCTCAATGGCGGAAAACAAGAAGTACGGCAGGGTGTGGATACCGAGCGAGGACTTCTGGGATCTGGCGATTCCGATGCCGGAAGACGTGACGGAGATCAAGGATCCGCAACACCTGTACTGGCATCTGGAGGGCTGGCTGGAAGAGCTGCTTCTTCAGAGCAGCGAAGCGGAGGAGGACGCGCACAATCTGGTGAGCGAACTTCAGAAGCTGGGCATGTGCAGCCCGGAACTGAGCTGGCGGAAACTGGCGGAGGGCGACCCGCAGGCCCTTCAGATACTGGTGGAAGCGGACAACGCGTTCCTCGTGCATCTGTGGGACAGGATGGATCTGAACGGCAGGAAGTGGCCGTCGCCGACGGAAAAGAACGAGGAAGCGCTCAAGTACCTGATGACGGAAGTAAGCCTGCCGATATGGCACGAGGCGCTGGGTCTGCCGTACGAGCCCGAGTGGTAGAAGAGGCTCCCGCCTCTGCCGAAGACCGCAAGAAGCCCCCCGTCAAACAAGACGTCCACAAAGAAGACGCGGCCCCGAAACAGGAGGCCGCGCCTTCTTCCACGCCAAAGCCCAAGAAACAGCCCACCGTCACCAAGGGTACCGACCTTCAGGACGTCTATCAGCCTGCAAGCCAGTCGGCTTCCCTCGGCACGCTCATTCCCAAGAACATGGCCGCGCCCATCCGCGACGCGCTGGAGAACCTGCGCGAAAAGCACGGGGACATTGACGCCTTCGTCGCCAAGGAACTGGGCTACAAGGACGCCGCCGAGCTTGCCGGGCACTTTGCCGGGGAACAGGTGGACGCCATTGCGCTGGCCATCGACAACATGTCGCGCGGGGCCGGGTTCATCACGGGCGACCAGACGGGCATCGGCAAGGGCCGCGTGAATGCCGCCATCATCCGGTGGGCCAAGCGCAACGGCAAAACACCCGTATTCGTGACCATGAAGCCGGAACTGTACGCGGACATGATCCGCGACCTCAACGACATCGGGGAAACCGGCTTCAATCCTCTGCCCACAAACAGCAAGCTGCGCGGCAAGAATGCCATCGCCCTGCCCGACGGGGGAAAGCTCGAAAGCCCGTCCAACCTCGACAAGGTGATCGCCAAAGCCATCTCTCAAGGAAAACTTGAAGGGTTCGACGGCATCTTCACCACGTATGCACAGCTTGCATCTTCCAATGGGAAGGACACGCCGCGCCGCGAACTGCTCCGCAGCCTGAACGAAAACACGGTGCTCATCCTCGACGAGTCGCACAACGCCGGGGGGAGCGACAAGGGGAAGTACAAAAAGAAGGACGCGGCCAAGAGCACGGGGAGCTTACTCCGGGAACGCATCGCGGAATCCCCGAACGGCGTGTTCTACTCTTCCGCCACCTATGCGAAACGGCCTGACGTCATGTCCCTCTATGCCAAAACGGACATGCAGCACGCCGTGGAAGACCTCGACCAGCTCACCGAGATCATGTCTCGCGGCGGCATCCCCATGCAGCAGGCCGTGGCCACCATGCTCACACAGGCGGGGCAGTACATCCGCCGGGAAAAAAGCTTCGAGGGCGCCACGGTGGATACAGCTCCCGCCACGGTGGACATGAAGGTCGCCGAGCGGACGGCGGACATCATGGGCCGCATCATGGCGTTCGACACGGCCCGCGAAGGGGACATCAAAAACATCGAGAAGCAGCTCGCCGGTTCCGGCGAAGCCGTGCTCGCTGATGGAAGCATCGGCAAGCAGGGGATGCACAGCACGGGCTTTTCTTCCATCATGCACAACCTCATCGGCCAGTATACCCTGTCGATGAAGGCCGACGCCGCCGTCGAGGCGGCAGCCAAAGCCGTGGAGCGCGGCGAGAAGCCCGTTATCACCGTGGCGAACACGATGGGGTCTTTCATCGGCGAACGCGCCAGTGCCGACGGGCTGAAGGACGGGGATGCCGTCGACCTGTCTTGGAAAGACATGTTCCTGCGGTATCTGGACAAGACCCGCACCATCACCGTGGACAAGCCCGGCTCAAAGGAAAAGGATTCCATCTACCTCTCCGACGACCAGCTTTCCCCGGAAGCACTCCGCGCCTACAACGAGGCGAAGGACGCCATCGAGAAGGCCGACTTCTCCAACCTGCCCGTTTCTCCCATCGACAGGGTTCTCAACGGGTTGCGCGAGCGCGGCATCCGGGCCGACGAAATCACGGGGCGCACCGACGCCATCGACTACAGCGACGGCCAGCAGAAGTACCGCAAACGCGAAGCCACTTCGAGCAACAATGTCGACGTCGTAAGCCGGTTCAACGGCGGCGAGCTGGACGCGCTCATCATCAACCAGTCCGGTTCGACCGGCATCTCGCTGCACGCCTCGGAGAACTTCGCCGACCAGAAAAAGCGGAACATGATCATCGTCCAGCCGGAACTGAACATCGACGTGTTCATGCAGACGCTTGGCCGCGTGTTCCGTACCGGGCAGGTAACGCCCCCGGCCTACCAGTTCCTCATCTCGGACATGCCGAGCGAGAAGCGCCCGGCCGCCGTGCTCGGCAAAAAGATGGCCTCGCTCAACGCGAACACCACGGCGAACCGAAAGAGCGCGCAGACGTTCGAGAACATCCCGGACTTCCTGAACGAGTACGGTGATATGGCCGCAGTGCAAGTCCTGCGCGACAACCCCGAGTTCAACAAGAAGCTGGGCAATCCCATCAAGGAAGCCAGCGACATTGAAAACGCCATGCAGAAGGTCACGGGCCGCATCCCCGTCCTGCCCATCAAGGAACAGGAACAGCTCTATGCCCTTCTGGAACAGGAATACGCCGACACCATCGCCATGGCGGAAGCCATGGGCGGCACGGGGCTGGAGGCGCAGGCACTGCCCCTCGACGCCAAGCTGGTGAGCAGTATCGAACTGACGCCGAAGAAGGACGGCGTGGACGCGGAGTCCGCATTCACGGAAGCCTCGAACCTTCAGGAATTCGATGTGAAGGTGCTCGGCAAGCCGTACACGGCCAAAAAGGTTCACGAACTTGTCGCACAGGGCGTGGTCGGCCATGAGGGGCTGAGTGACGCACTGCACGCCGATGCGGAATCCTTTGTCGAAAAACGGGCCGCCAAGATGGAGGATGAGGAACGCCGTGGCGATTTCATCGCCCGCGCCGAAGAGAACCTCCATGCCATTGACGACGCCCTCTTCCGTTTCGAGCCGGGCACGCAGGTTTCCCTCCTCGGCAGGGACGGCCCGATGGACGGCGTTGTCACGCGCATCAGCCGCAAGAAGGGCGACAACCCCACGGCATTGAGCAACTGGCAGATGACCGTCGCCGTGACCAACGCACAACGCCAGATCACCATTCCTTTCTCCAAGCTGGCCCGCAATGTCAGCGAGCTGGAATCCGGGAAGGTTGTCGTCGCGCCGTCCGGCCTGACCGAAAAACAGATGGAAACGGCGTTCGACTCCGCTCAGAACGAAGTTCGGGAAAAGCGCTGGATTGCCACCGGGAACCTCTTGGCCGCCGCCGAGAAACTGAAGACCGGAAAAATCATCACGTTCGACGACGCGCAGGGCAGCCGACGCATGGGCATCCTGCTGAACAAGGGCGTCGACGCGAAGGAACTGGTTTCCGAACTGGATGTGAAGTTCCCCGCCGCCGACGATGCCTTTCGCTTCTTCGAGCGGACGGGCGGCAACGGGATGGTGAAGACGTCGGACAAGCTGCTGCGCATCAGCAGGATGTCCCCGTATGGCGACACGTACCGTATCGCCGTGCCCGCAGCCAAGGCCACGGGCGGAAAATACTATCTGAACACGGGACTTCTGAGCGCCATCGGGCAGGACTTCGTGAAGGCGGGGCGGGATATGGTTGCCCGCCATATTGATGAAGCACAGCTCCGGGCCGCCATGAACGCGCTCCAGAAGCAGGGCTATTCTTTGGTTGCCGACAACTTCCGCACGGAAGCCCGCGACGTCACGGGGACGGCCATCGAAGTCCAGAAGGTAGACCTCACGCGGGCCTCCCTGAAAGACGGCGGCAAGGATGTCGTGGGATATGTCTCGCCCGAGATCGCCTCAACACTCAGGCTGAACAAGCCCGGTGAGATTATGCTGGATGAAGAAAGAGTCCAGCATATTGAACAGAGGCACGGAAAAGAAATTCGGGCGGCAGGCTTTGCGGATGCCGAAGCATTCGTCAACCATGTGCTGAAAAATATCGATGCTGTCTATCAAGCTGACAGCAATCGAAAATATGATCTGATCGCTGTACAGCCTGCAACATGGAAACGAGTTGTCATACGTCTCGAATTTGATTCGAGGGGAGACTTCTATAGGGTCATTACAGCCGGCCCACTTCGAGATGATTTTTACAAAAACAAAACGCCTCTCTGGGAAAGGGCGCAGTCCTTCCATTCCGAAAACTCGGAACCCATGGGGAACCCCCGCGCATTTACCGGCCAGAGTGGCGTTTCTCAAGATGCGAACGCATCTGATGGGGAAAATATAGACTCTTCCCGTGCCAGCGTCAACGATTCCTTCATGGATCTCGCCGGGAAACGTCCTCCACATCGTGCCCGAGTCCGGGCGCAGGCCGTGGAGCGCACCGTCTCCGCCCTCAACAACGCAGCAAAGAACGCCACACAGACGGAAGTGGTGCAGCGGTTTGAAGACCTGCCGGAGCATATCCGGCAGCAGTATAAGGGCAGGGAATCCGTCTTCGAAGGCGGCTACGATACGGGTACGGGCAAGATCTGGTTCGTCGCGGACAACATCAACAGCCTCGACCGCGTGTCCGAAATCTGGATGCACGAGCAGGTCGGGCACCACGGCATGCATTCCCTGCTCACTCCGCAGGAAAGGAAACAGCTTACCAACCAGCTCTGGGCACAGCTTGGCGGCATGGGCAACGAGGGCATCAGGGACATCGCCGAACGCTACGACCTCGATCCCCGCCTCAACGCCGCCGACCGGGAAACCGTCATTGAGGAATACGTCAGCAAGCGTGCCGAAAAGAAAAACGCCGGTGAGCTTTCCAAGGCCGACGCGCCGCTGTGGAAACGCATCGTCTCCGCCATGCGCCGGATGCTTGCCCGCGCCATGCGGCGCATCACGGGCCGTGAACTGAATCTTGGCGACGAACGCGTGGACGCCCTCCTCTCCCGACTTGGACAACATGTCTTCAATGGGACGGGCAAGCCCGCTGACGTGAACACGGCAACGGACAAGCCCACAGTCCGGGCCTCCCTCGTGGAGGAACACGTGCGGGAGGAACTCCGCTCCGGGAAGGGACTGCTCTCGGCCATGAAGCAAATGCGGAAGCTACGCCTCGCCAACGACGAGGACATCTCCCTGCTCGACAAGACTTCTCGCCCCACGCAGTTCCTAGCCAAGGATCACCCGGAAGTTCAGCAGTTCATGGACATCCAGCTCGACCGAGAAGAGACACGCTCCCAAAAGGTCGAGGAAGCCATGAAAGGCGTATACGACGGCCTGAAAAACCTTTCCAAAACGCAGCACAGAAACCTGACGGCCCTGCTCCACAAGCTCGACGGGAAAAAACTCGGGGCCGTCACGGAAGACAAATTCGAAAAGCGCACCCTGCCCGACGGGGACTGGGAATATTCCGGCCTGAACGATGCGCACTACGAACAGCTCCGGGACTTTCTCACGCAACACAATACGTTCAAGGGGGTCAATGGAGAGAACGTCAGCCTCGACGGGAAAACCGTTGACGTGTTCATCACAATCCGCCGCATGTTGGATAACAGCCAGCTCGGCCTGTACAACCACCTGCGGGAAAGCAAGCTTCCGAAGAACGTCATCGACACGTACCGTTCCAGCATGGGCTCCGTGCACAACTACTTTCCCCATGTCCGGTTCGGCGATCACTCCATCCGCGTGCTGGACGGGGAAGGCAACGTGCTCGAACGGCGGCATTTCTTCGGCACGAAACTCACGGCTGACGCCAAGGCCGCAAAGATCCTCGAAGAACTGAAGGCCAAGTACGGCGACAGCATCAAGGACATCGAGTACGGGAAGCTGCAAGACCTGTCCGAAGACGTGTTCGAATTCCCCATGCGGACGGCGGACATGGAAAAGGTGCTTCAGGAAGCGCTCAACAGCACCGGCGTTGACGGGGACATCAAGAAAAAGTTGCTCCGGGCCATGGAGCAACAGGTGTCGGATCTGTTCAAGGCACGCGGTTTCGGCCAGCACATGATGCACCGGAACAACATCGCCGGGTACGAGATGGAAGACATCGGCAAAGTCCTCTTCACCTACTGTTCAGGCCAGTACGGCTGGCTCACCAAGATGGATGCGGCCATGAAGTTTGGGGAAGCCCTCACCAAGGTCGACGCGAAGAAAAAACCGCGCCTCTACGCTTGGGCCAAGAACTACGTCGTGGACATGCTCCGCAACGCCGACCGCCTCGACGCCTTGGTGGACACGGCGAAGAACCTCATGTTCCTGAACTTCCTCGGCGGCAACTTCAAGACGGCCGCCGTGAACCTGACGCAGAACCTCATCACGGGCTACCCGCGCCTTGGCGTGGAACTTGGGTTCAAACACGCCGCCACCAGCTTCATCCGCGACGCGGGCAAGGCGCTCTGCCATCAGATCAGCGACGGAAAGGCCAAGTCCATCACGCCGGAGGAAAAGGCATTCCTTCAGGACTTCTACGACAGGGGCATCACCCGCGACAACTTCATGCGGGAAATGATGGGCGACATGACCGGCGGTCGTATGAGCTACGCATGGCGGCAGTTCTCCCGCGCCATGGCCTTCCCCATGAGCGTGGCCGAACGCTTCAACCGCACGAGCCTCGCACTCGCCGCCTACCGCGCGGCCCGCGCCGGGAAGGTCGTCAACACGGAAACCCTCGAACGCTTCGGCTACCAGAAGGGCCAGAAGTTTGACGAACAGTCCGCCCGCGACTTCGCCGCCGGACTGGTGACGGATTCCCATTACCTCTACGGCAAAGCGAACCGACCGGAAATCTTCCGGCACGGCGACGTGGGAAAGGTGGCCTCCTCCTTCTACACGTTCCGCAGCTTCACGCACAACACGCTGGAGTTCTGGCGGGCGCTCTTTAAGATGGGCTGGCGCGGCAAGGCCGCCGTCGGCATCTCGCTGGGCATGACCGCAACGCTCGGCGGCCTCGTGTCCGTCCCGCTCTGGAGTACGGTCATGACCGTGTGGCGCCAGCTCTTCTCCGACGGCGACGACCCGGAACGCAATCTCTACAACTGGGCCTACAAGAACGGCGGAAAGAACGCCGCCGACGTGCTGTTCTATGGGATGCCCTCGATGGCCGGCGTGACCATCTCCGGCTCCCTCGGCATGGAGCTGCCCATCCTGCAAGACCTCAAGGGCGACAAGCCTTGGGGACAGCAAATCCTTTCCAGCGGCATGGAAATCTTCGGCGTGCCCGTAGCCATGCTCGAAAAAATCGGCAACACGTTCGAGTTCACGGGCAAGGGCGACTACTGGCGCGCCACAGAAGAGGCCCTGCCCACGGCTGCCTCCAACATAATGAAGGCTATCCGCCTTGCCGACGAGGGCATCACGACGCACAGCGGCAAGCCTATCGCCGACGGCACCGGACGCCCGGCCAAACTCTCGAAGCCCGAGGCCGTGGCCAAGGCTCTCGGCTTCCAGCCCGTCAGCCAGAGCAAGGCGTTCGACGCCCACAAAGGCCAGTCGGATGTGGAAGCCTTCAAGAAGAACAAGCAGGACGAACTTGTCACCCGTTACCTCAAAGCCTTCCGCGCCAAGGACACGGCGGCCAAGGAGGAAGTCCTGCGCGACTGGAGGGCCCATAACAACAAGATGATCCGCGAGGACAAGCGCCATCTCGTCATCAAGCCGCTCTACCCCCTCGCCATGCAGCGCATGAAGCCCGACAAACCGCAGACATCCATGCGCGGCTATGCCCGTGAAACCATGCAACTCCAGTGAGGAACACATGTCGAATACCCTGTACTCCGCCGCTCTGACCGCCTTCGCCAAGGGGGAAATCGTCTGGAAGGCCAGCGGCGGCAGCACCGTCAAGGCCATCATCGTGGACACCGCCAAGTATACCTTCAGCGACGCCCATACCAATCTCTCCCAAGTGCCCACCGTCGCGCGCGTGGGTTCTCCCGTGGCGCTCACGCTCGTCGATGCGGCCAACGGCGGGGTCTGCGACGCCGCGGACATTACCTTTACGGGCCTGACCAATGCACCGACCGTCGAGGCCATCGTCCTCTACAAGGATACGGGCACCGAAAACACCTCAACGCTCATTGCCTACATCGACACGGGGACGGGCCTGCCCACTCCGGCGGGCGTGAACTCCATCGCCGTGTCGTGGGACAACGGCGCGAACAAGATCTTCAAACTGTAGGAACCGGCACATGGCGGCCCACCAGATAACCATCAATCCATTGAGCGGCGGCATCGGCACGGCTCCCACCGGGGTCGTGCCCCACGCCTCCGACATGTGGGGCGTGAACGCGGTCAGAGTCCCGCAGGTGGGCACGCCGTCCGCAAGAACGCAAGCCAAAGCCATCACCGTGGGGGCGGTACGCCACGCCGCCACAGGTGGCGTCTCCATATCCTTCACCAGCAAACTGAGTCCCCCAGCCATTACTCGGGCTCCGCAATGGGGAACGGCAACGCTCTCCTTTTCGTCTGTGGTTGAAGCGGACTCGTGCCCGCCCCGCTCCGCATTCGGAACCACGGTGCTGGCGAGCCGCCGGGATGTCGGCATTCCCAGTGTGGCGCAGCTTCCGGCGCTGGCCGGAGAGCCGGCTATCGTTTCCATCGCCACCGTGACGCCGGACGGATATACACGGGGCACAGCCCTCGGCCTGCCTTCCCTCAAGTTGGCGGCAGACGTCTCTGCCCACGCCTTGCCCCACCACAGTTCGTGGGGCAACCCCCTCGTGTCGTTCGGTTGGAACGTGGCCCCTGAAGACATCCTCACGGCGCGGGGGGTGGGGGTTCCCGGATTATCGAACCATGTCGACGTCCATCCGGCGGGGACGGCAAGGCAGGCCGCCGTCGCCCCTGTCCTGTTTGAAACAACGGCACGGGTTGAAACTCTTGGCCCAGAAGCATGGACACTGCCGGGCTCCCCCGGCGTCCAATCACTTGTTGAAACCCTCCCTTCAGGCATATCGTCTCAGGTTGCCGCAAGCACTGCCATCCGGGTGGAAAGCACCGCACTGGCGCTGCCCGGCGGCATCCTCGCGGCATCCGCCGTACCGCCCCTTTTTGAAGTCCGTACCGAGACATACCTCATTACCCCCATCGCGGGCGTGGCAAACATCCATGAGGAACTCTGCGGCATTGCGGTGTACACGGCAACAGCGACGCCTGTTCAGGGCATCATCATACCCACGACGCGGATCGAGGGGATTCTGAACATCATCATCCCCATCACGGGGACGACACGGAGTATCCTGTGAGTAATGATTTCACCATGTACGAAGGGGAGAGCCGGGCACTGCGCGTGACTGTCCACACGGCGGAAGGCAAACCTTTCTCCATCGAGAATACGGCTCTTACCTTCTCTCTTGCCAAAAGGCCGGAAGGCGAGGCCTACAGGACGCTGCTTTCTTCGGAGGGGGATATTGTGATGGTCGACGCCGCAAAGGGCATCTTTGACGTGCAGCTCAAACCCGAGCACACACAGGGGGACATTGGCAGGCGCTTCTATGAAGTGCAGGTTGCCAAAGGAGCGGACAGGTGGACGGTCGCAACCGGGGAGGTTGAAATCCGACCGTCCATGATTCGGTGAGTTTTAGACTAAGACGGTGCACTTAACTCATGTCTTTTTGACAACACATGACAACGAAACACCCAACTCGGCTATGCCGTTTTTTTTTAATTGTGAGTTGACAGGTGTTATTTTTTACTTGACAGCACGTGGCAGACAGGATTAATAGTAAGGCGAACAGAAAGAAGGAGAGCTCGATGGATACATTTTCAAGTCTTTCTGCTACACTCCAAGCCTTAGAAGAGGATCTGGCACGTCAGCAACAGGCGGTTGATCACCTTCGGGCAGCCTTGCGTCTCATATCTGATGGGAATGGGATGGCAAATTCGACAGAAATTAACGAAGTTGAAGAAGCTACTTCACCAACATCCCGCAGGGATGGAGTATCCCAACTGGTTGATCAGTATATTGCTTCTATTCCACCCGGTAATAACTTTCAGGCTAGCGATGCGGTTCAGGCCGTGGTAGATGCTGGGAACGTGCCTTGGTCTGAAAGCCTTCGTGCCAATGTTTCAAGCGTTCTGAGTCGCCGGGTTAAAAGTAATGCTATCGAACGTGTCGGGGGGAGAGGATCCTTCGTAAAACCCAAAGTCCTTGAAGAACAAAAAAATGAAGAGCCCCCCCACCGGGATACTCTTCTAGATCTTTAAAACACAAAGATCACCTGTATAACCGTTCGGTCAGAGGTGATCCTTGGCAGTTCCCGTAAATACGGTTTCTGAGTTGTGGTAAACTTAAGATAACTGTATTTATAGGGGGCGTCAAGAGTCTGATCGGCAAACCTATAGGAGGGCCATATGGCCAATTCTATTTTGCCTGAAACTAGTTCTTCGGATTACGACGTCATCTTTGTAAAGGCTTACCGTCATAAGAATGGGAAGCTCATGGTCGCCGCCAATTATGGCCTGAAAGCGTTTGCTCTGCGTGTACGTAAGAAAAAGTAAACGGTATCCGGGCGAATTTTAACCAAAACAAAGATAAGGCCGAGGAGCTTTTCCTCGGCCTTATCTTTTTATATTGAAATCAACAGTTATAAGTTTTTCCAAGCAACGCCCAGTAGGGAATAAACCCCTTCTGGGTTAATCCCGCAATCTGTGTCACAAAGGGCAAGTAGTCCTTCTGCGTAGCGGCGATGTCCAAGTTCTGGTAGTAGGCTGGGCGTGACTCTACCGGGATGATCACCGTGGGAAAGCCCGCCCGCATGAGCTCGAGGTTCATGATGAGCCGGGCCGTTCTGCCGTTCCCATCCTTGAAGGGATGGATATTTACGAAATCCGCATGGACACGGGCTGCAAATTCTACAGGATGCAGCTCACCCCGTGCCGCACCGTACCACTGAAAAAAGGACTCCATCTTTTCGGGCACACGCTCCGCCGGCGGCGGGATGTGCCCTGCGCCGGATATAAGCACATTCATCCTGCGGTATGTCCCGGCATTGGCTCTGTCGATGTTACGCAGGATCAGATTGTGGATCTCCTTCAGCGTCCTCTCAGTCAGCGCCTCGTCTCTCTGGACAAGTGCCTCCATGTAATCGATGGCATGGCTATGCCCTACAGCTTCAAGGTGTTCTCTGAGACTCTTTCCACCGATGGTGATGCCATCCTCCAAAACCGCCTTGGTTTCGCTCATGGTGAGCGTGTTTCCTTCGATGGCATTGGAGTGGTAGGTGAAGCGGATGCGCATATCTTCCCGAATCTGAGAGACAACATCCGCAGGCAAGGGGCGATGCGCGTTAAGGCGCGCCTTGAGCACGTCCAACTCTGCAAACAATTCTGCTTGGCTCTTCATAGGGTTCTCTGCACAGTTTTGTTTTTACTGCTGCGCAAGCAGGGGTGTACGGGAAGTCGCATTGCTGTCCTTCTCTCCGAGAAGGATTCGGATTTCCCGGCTGCATCACCTGCCGCGAGGATTCCTTTCCATGCATTGTCCCTGGCTGCATGCCCCAGTAGCGGTTCTTATGTCCTCAAGAGTCCGAGAGCCCTGTCGCATGGCGCGCAATATGTCTCCCTTACTGACGCAGGAGCACCAGCACACATACTCATCGTCCGGCGCATATCGAACGTCGTCTGTAAATTCCATACATTCTCCTCCCGGCAAATAACCTGACTTTACCGTCATGAATCTCTCTTGCATGAGGCCACTGTATTGCGCCGTGCAGACATGAGGCAAGGGGAGATTTCGAGGTATGCCTGAGAATTTACAGAAAGGGTACAGATTGGGGGTACAGATCGAATCTGTACCCCCAGTTTTTGCATGAAAAAAGGGTTACGATTTTCATCGTAACCCATTGATTTCATGGCGGAGAGGGAGGGATTCGAACCCTCGATACAGTTTTATCCGTATACCCGCTTAGCAGGCGAGCGCCTTCGGCCGTCTCGGCCACCTCTCCGTGGAAATGACGTTCAATGCGTCGTTTCGTGGATTCTTCTAGCGATTCTTCCCGTACCTGTCAACCGTTTTTTCGATTTTATCGTCCCCGGCGATCAATCAAAAATGCCGGGAAGCTCTACCATGATAGAATAACTCTTGTCGTAACCATCGTAATTATACCGGCCTATAATGCGGTAACATTGCGCCGAATAGGCAATATCAATACTTTGATCGTAGGTTTTTCCGAATGTTCCACCTTGGCGCATATTGCGATAGTCATCAAACCTGATAGACCACTCAGGTGTTAAATTAATCGTCAAGTCATTGTGGATAAGCCGCAAATCCGAAGTAAGCTGGACATTGTTCCAGTTTTCGTACTGGAATTTTTTTCTGTAATCATAATACTTATCACGGAAGCTCATACCGGTGTACCATGATATCTTATCCTTGTACCGCAGGTTGATATCATGATCATGGCGTGTAACTTGTCCATCATACGCCGAGAAATACGTTTTATCATGATACCCGAGCCACGGCCAAGGATAGATCTCGAAATCCGAAACGATATCCATAAATGGCCTGCGCCCATATTCATCCCGATACCGATCCCGGCGGGCCTCTTCAAAGTCGTAGCCGCTCTCTATCCGCCAGCGCAAAAGATCCTGATAAAAAGTACTGCGCCGGGCTTCCTGCTTGTCCCCCTCTCCGGTTACCGAAACAATGGAACCCTTTCGCGTTACAATATTGGTGATGGAGTATGTCAGTTCATCCCGGGGCAGGATTCTGTCCTCCATTAAATAGAAAGGATTCTTTTCTTGATCAACATGCGGCGTGCGGGAATACCGGATACGCGGCTGGATTTCGTGACGAACCGCCGTCCACATTTGCTTTCCGGCGTTTTCAGGTTTGAGCGGAATGCTCGATTCGTCTCCAATTTGCCAGATGCGGCTGGCCTCCGTGTACCCTTGGATGTCCATATCGATCATGGTACGGGATTCGCCTGTCTGACGTGGGGAAGCCGAATTGTCCATGTACATGGCCAATGGGCTGGTATGCTCCTTGCGATCCGTATTGTAGTAGGTCTGACGGAGCCCGACCGTACCGATGACGGAACCAAAGCCAAAATCCAGAGGAACAGAGAGCTTGGGATAGATTTCCGTACGCCCGCCCGTTGTTCCCGAAGCACGGTACATATATCCGGACTGGAACTGCGCTTCCAGTTCCAAGGGAATCTGCGGAACGATTCTGCCCTTATACAGGAACAAATCGAGCTGCGGCAGGCGCTGGACCAGTTCATCCTGGCTTTGCGCCCTGTTCCCGTGGCCGAGGGCAGGATCCTGCTCATACCGCATACTGGCGACGATGCCCACGCGCTGCCAATCATTGCTCACCAAAGCGGCGCTCACGCGGTTTTGATCATCTTCCTGCAAATCACGCCCAAACATCCTGAACAAATTGTCACGGGTCCTGTCAAAGCCTGTAGGCCCTTGGTTGAACTCACGAAGAAAGTCCTGATCCGAAACATAATCGATATTGGAGCGGTAACGCCACGTGGAAGCCCCAAGGAATCCGTCGGCCATTCCGCGCAGCCAGTACCGATCGTTGTTGGTACGCAGCGTTTGCTTATTTTCGCTTACCCGGCTCGTCCCTGGAATCGCCACGGTATCCTTATCGTAGATGCCGGTGGCGGCGAGCCATGTCTTTTGATCCGTAAATTCGTTCGCCCGATATTCGACACTGAGCGACGGCCCGATCTTCGTCATCCAGCCACCGTAGAACGTCATATCATGGCTTTCATCAATGGCCCAGAAATACGGCTGGGTATAATAAAAACCACGCTTATCGCTGATGCCGTAGTCTGGCGGCAACAACCCGGACTGGCGAGTTGTCTTTGCCGGCAATACCATGAAGGGGCTGTAAAAGATTCCCGTATTTTTTACGTCAAAAGTCGAGTGGAAAAGTTGGGCATAGCCGTCAATCTCCACGACGGCCTGCTCGGCATTCATTGACCACGCGGGACTGGTTCCGTCGCAGGTCGTCACTTTTGCCTTGTTGAAGGTATAGCGATCACCCCAATGCTTGATGATCCGCGAGCCGCTGAAATAAATGTGCGGCCCCTCCATGAAAACATGGCCATTCGTCAGCCAGCCGGTTTTGGAGTGCAGATCAAACTCGGCTTCATCTGAATGGATGTCGTCCTTGCCCATGCGGACGAACACGTTGCCTTTCAGATAAACCCAGTTTGTCGCGGAATAGTACCGGGCGAAATCAGCTTTCAGGATGTCGTTTCCCCGCTGAAGGACAACCCCGCCCTGCGCCTCAACGATGGTATTGTCGCTGAGCGTGACCAGTTTGTCCGCCTCAAGATTCCACGAAGCCTCCTTCGTGTCTTCCATCGGTATGGTGAGCACATCCGTAGCGGCATACGAATGGACCGGCGAACAAAGAAAAAGCGCCAGCAGAGCTATGGGCGCGCAAACCGTTTTTGTCACAAGCCGGAACATTCCGCGAGGCAGGGGCACAATCATGGGCACGGTAAACTTCCTGTTGCATCCAGCGTTCGGACGCACTATAAAAATGCTCCGCACAGGAGCGTGTTTAAAAGGATAACTCCGCAGCAACGTTTCTTTTGTATCACTCGAACCAATTGCCGGACGCTATCCCGAAGCCTCTCAACGTCTGCCTCCCTCGCGGGGGTGCCTTTTGAAAAACAACGCGGCTTCATGCTCTGGTTCGTGCGGAGTGTACTCTAGCCCATTTTTCAAACAAAAAAAACCCTCGGTTATTCCCCGCCGCCGGGGGGCGGCGAAAAAAAGAGGATCCTTTTTCCGATTCATCCATAACTTTTCCGCGATACGAAATGGGGGATGTTTCCACGCCCGTTTACCGTCCAGAATCCTTGTCCCTGTTTTTTCACCAGCAAAGCGCTTGAGCGTGGAGGTCCCATGTTTTTGAGCAGTGCCATCATCACCGTCCACCTTGAAAACCTTCGGCATAACCTGAAAACATTGCTGGCCCGCCACCCTTCTCTCATGCCGGTCATCAAGGCCGACGCCTACGGGCACGGCGTCGTCGCCGTCGCGCGCGTACTGGCGGAAGAGGGGATACAGCATATGGCGGTGGGTTCCGTGGGGGAAGGCGCACTGCTCAGGCAGGAGGGGCATACGGCTTTCCTGCTCGCCCTGATGGGACTGGCAAGGGATGAAGACACGGCTCTCGCCGCAAGCTACGATATCACGCCGCTGGTCCATAGCCGGGAAAGCCTTGAGCGGATCCTTGCGCAAAGCCATCTGACGGGACGGGCGAAGCCGTTGACGGTTGCCATCAAGTTCGATACCGGCATGTCCCGGCTGGGATTCCGCGTGGATGAAGCGGCTGAGCTGGCCGATTATCTGCGTACGCTCAAGGAAGTGCGGCCCGTGCTGGTCATGTCGCACCTCGCCGCTTCGGATACTCCGGCACTCGATGATTTCACCCACGAACAGGCGCGCCGCTTCCACGAAGCGACGGAAAGCATGAAGGCCGTTTTCCCGGACCTCAAAACATCCCTGACAAACTCTCCGGGCCTCCTCTGCTGGCCGAGCTACGTCGGCGATCTGGCCAGGCCCGGCGTCACGCTCTACGGAGGAAATCCGCTTCACGGCACGGACAGGGCCAAGCTGGGCATGGGCCTGCTTCCCGTCATGGAGATGGCGGCTCCCGTGCTTTCCGTCCACCCCGTCGTGAAAGGCGCCACGGTCAGCTACGGCTGCCTGTACACCGCCCCCAAAGACATCAGGGCGGCCGTCGTCGGAGCCGGCTATGCCGACGGCTACCCGCGTTCGCTGTCCATGCGCGGGTCGGTCCTGATCCGGGGACAGCGCGCCCCTATCCTTGGGCGGGTGTGTATGCAGATGTGCATCGTCGACGTGACCGATATCCCGGGCGTCGAACCCGGCGATACGGCTTACCTGCTGGGGGGCTCGGGCCCGCTGGCCATCCGGCCCGAGGAACTTGCCGAATGGTGGGGGACCATTTCTTATGAGGTATTCTGTGCGCTAGGCCGCAACCGCCGCGTAAGCGAAAAAAAGTTCAGCGAATACAGTAACCGGCGGGCCTAAGCTTCAGTTTCTGGTGTGGCAGGGCTCCCCGCCGCACCGTTCAGCGCTGGCAGCAATAGCCGCCTTCCACACCTTCCGGGCTCAGCACGATTTGCCAGAGCTGGATGTCGCGCGCCCGGAAAGCGCCCGCGCAGCTTAAAAGATAGTACCGGTACATGCGGCGTACGCGCTCGCTGCACTGGAAAGCGCCTTCCACATAGCCTTCCTCAAAGCGCTGGTGCCATGCCATGAGCGTCTTGTCGTAATCGGCACCGAAGTTGTGCCAGTCTTCCATGACATAAAGCCCGGTGATGGCCTTTGCGACGCAAACGGGAGAGGGAAGCATCCCGTTGGGGAAGATATATTTATTGATCCACGGATCGGTCCCCGTCTTCTTCTTGCTGTTGCCGATGGTATGCAGCAGGAACAGCCCCGAAGGTTTCAGCAGCCGTTTGGTCGTCTTCATGAAAATACCATAATTTTTCCGTCCCACGTGCTCGAACATCCCCACGGAGACGATGCGATCGAACTGCCCTTCCATCGAACGGTAATCTTGCAGCAGCCAGTTGACGAGATGCCCGGCATCGTGTTCCCGGGCATAGGCCAGCTGTTCCGTGGAAATCGTGACCCCGGTGACCTTCACCCCGTATTCTCTGGCCATATATAAGGAAAGGCCACCCCAGCCGCACCCGATGTCGAGCACGGACATCCCTTCCTTGAGATCCAGCTTCCGGCAAATCAGATCCATCTTGTTGCGCTGCGCCTCGTCCAGCGTCTCGGCATCCTTCCAATACCCGCAACTGTAATTCATCGTAGGCCCCAGCATACGTGCGAACATGGCGTTGTCCGTATTGTAATGCTGTTCCGCGACCATTGGGGCTCTGGCTACGCTTTGCAGGTTGAACAGGAGCTGGCTCGCCACGATCAGCGCGTTGGGCAGGTTGCGCCGTACCTTATCCTCCAGATGCGCGTGAAGGGCCTTACAAAACAACACATCCAGCTGGTCGCAGTCCCACCAGCCCTCGAGATAGGCCTCGCCCGCTCCGAGCGTCCCCTCCCGAAGCACTCGTTTATACAGGCCTTCATTATGAACCCGGATATCCCAGGGACGGTCTCCCCCAACCCGGATATCCGCCTCAGCAAGCATCGAAGTCAAAACGGCTTTTGCATCCATGACTAACCTCCGAAAATATCGCCTTCACACCCCTTCCCGGAGTAAAGGCGGCTTTCCATGATGCACCACGGAATACCCTTTTCTTCAATTATTAGTTGGCGCTAGAATCATTCAACCATAAAAACCTCATCCATGCGGAGGGACACGAAAAAGCCAAAAAATCCCCACTATTCGGAGAGGCTGTGCGGGCGGCTGAGCCCCTGCCGCCATGATCAAAAAAGAGAAGACGGACAATCCGCCTCCTCTTTATTGTAAGACTGCAACCGCCCTTCGCAAGGGAGATTATTCGTCGTCATCCCCGCCGGTCTTCTCGGGCAGCTTTCCGATGCGCTTCAAGAACTCGTCGCGGCAGTCGTAGCTGCAAAAACGGTGGACCGTCTTGCCGTCCCGAACGGTGATGTTGCTGTCGGAGTCAATATAGGCTCCGCAAACCGGGTCTTTGACCATCTCCCCGGTAGCGATGAGATGTTCCTTTTCCTTCTTGGTATCCTCGCCGCTCTTTTTGCGGTCGTTCATGAACATGCGATACAGGGCATAGCCCACAAGGATGAGGATCAACCATTTCCACATGGTTCAACTCCAGCATTGCCGTTACTGGCGGATGCGGTTCCCTTCCACGGCATGAGCGAGGGAACGCAACGCCTCTCCGGGAGTCCGTCCGTCGGAGAGGAGCAGATTCGGTTCGATATCCCGCAGGGGGACAAGCACAAAAGCCCGTTCCGACATGCGAGGATGGGGCAGAGCCAGATGCGGCGTATCCCAGCGCTCCTGATCAAACAACAAGAGATCCAGATCGATAACGCGCGGGCCGAACCGCATCGCCGGGTCCGACGTCTCCCGGACGCGGCCCAACCTCTTTTCCACGTCAAGCAGCATATCCAAAAAATCGGGGGCTGTCATGTCTAAAGCGCAGGATACCTTGAGAACCTGATTGGCGAACCAGGGCTGGTCGCGCATATCCTGCGGCTCCGTAAAATAGACGGGCGACGACGCCTCGATTTTCCAGCCCGGCAGAGCCCCCAAAACCTCACGCGCCCGGGCCAGATTCGTTTCCGGTTCGCCCATATTGGAACCCATGCACACATACGCCATATGCCGCTCATTCATCATATCACTCCAAAAGCCGCGACCGGTTTGCGATTCCCCATGCTCTGGTGTATTCTGCGAACATGAAGACGACCACGCGAATCCATGCATCTCCCGTTTCCGACAAGAACGGGCAGCGCCCCGATACTCCGGCAGGTTTTCCCGCCAGACTGGCTTCCCGCTGGCTTGATGGACTCATAGCCGAACGGGGGCTCTCGCGCAACACCGTCGCCGCCTACAGGCAGGATCTGGACGCGCTCCGGGACTTCCTCGACGAGCTGGAAACGCCCCTCAGCGGCCTCGACGACGAAAACATCACGCTGTTCATCGCCTGGCTGCGCAAACGCGGCGACGCAACCCGCACGCTCGCGCGGCGCATTTCGTCCCTGCGCAGTTTCCTCGCATGGTGCGTCGAACGGGGGGAGCTGGCCTCCAACCCGGCCGCCCTCATCGACACGCCCAAGCTCCCCTCCCTCCTGCCCGACGTGCTGACGCAGGATGAGATCATCCGTCTGCTCAACGCGCCGGACGCCACCAGCAAGCTCGGGCTCCGGGATCGGGCCATGCTGGAACTGCTGTACGCCGCGGGTATGCGCGTTTCCGAACTCATCGAACTGCAACCCATCGATCTGGATCTCCAGCGGGGCGTCGTGCGCATTTTCGGCAAGGGAAGCAAGGAGCGCCTTGTCCCCCTGCATGACGCGGCGGTCATGCGCATGGCCGAATACCTCAAAATCGTGCGCCCCCTCTTTACTCCCATTGAAGACCGGGTGTTCCTCAACCGTTCCGGCAACGGCCTCTCCCGGCAGGGCGTCTGGAAGCTGGTCAAACGCTACGCGCTGGAGGCTGGCATCCGAAAACCCATTTCCCCGCACACGTTCCGGCACTCCTTCGCCACCCACCTGCTGGAAGGCGGAGCGGATCTCCGTTCCGTGCAGATCCTCCTCGGCCATGCGGACATGAGCGCCACGGAGCTCTACACGCACGTCCAGTCCGAACGCCTGCTCCAGATCCACAGGAAATACCATCCCCGGTCCCAGCACGCCGAGTCCGGCCCGGATGACGCCTCCTCTCCCGAAGACGACCTGTCGTAAGCTGCATAAGGAAACCGCATGAAACCTTCCCTGGCCTCCGCCCCCACCGTCATCACCTGCCACAGCAACGCCGACTGGGATGCCCTGTCTTCGATGATCGGCATGTCCATGATCTACCCCGACAGCATCATGATCTTCCCGGGCAGCATGGAAAAGCCGCTGAACCAGTTTTTCAACGAAACCGCCGTGTTTCTGTATACCTTCAAAAATATAAAAGAGATCGATCACGCCAGCGTGAAGCGCGTCGTCGTCGTGGACACGCAGATCCGTTCCCGCGTGCCGCAGGTGCAGGAGCTGCTCGATCTTCCCGGCGTGGAGGTGGAGGTATGGGATCACCACCCCACTCCCACCCCCTACTCCGGCGAAAAGAGCAAGGTCATCAATGCCGACGTGACGCACATCGGGACCACGGGCTCCACCTGCACGCTTATCTGCCAAGCCTTGCAGGAACGGGGCATCACCCCGGCCTGTCAGGAAGCCACCTTTCTCGGGCTCGGCATCTACGGCGACACGGGCGCGTTTACCTACACGTCCACCAAACCGGAAGACTTCCTCGCGGGGGCGTGGCTGCGCCAGCACGGCATGGATCTGCCCTTCATCGCGGATCTCGTCCAGACGGGCATGACCAGCGTCCACATCAAGGTTCTCAACGAGCTGCTCGACTCCGCCACCGCGCACGAAATCGGCCCTTACAGCGTGGTCCTCGCCGAAGCGACGCTGGACAGCTTCATGGGCGATTTCGCCTACCTCGCCCAGAAATTTATGGAGATGGAATCCTGCAACGTCCTGTTCGCCCTCGCCAACATGGAGGAAAAGGTACAGGTCGTGGCCCGCAGCCGCGTGGACGCCGTGGACGTCGGCCAGATCTGCAAGGCGCTCGGGGGCGGGGGGCACCGTTTCGCGGCGTCCGCTTCGGTCAAGAGCATCCCCATCCCCGAACTCAAGGACGCCATCTTCCAACAGCTGTACATGCAGGTAAACCCGAACAAGCAGGCGCGGGATCTCATGTCCTCGCCCGCCGTCGGCATTGAGGACAGGCAGACCATCCGGGAAGCGGAACAGCTCATGAACCGCTACGGCCTCAAGGCCGCCCCCGTCTTCCGGGCGGGGACGCGCCACTGCATCGGCTATATGGAATGCCAGACGGCTTCCAAGGCTATTGCCCACGAACTGGGCGACATGCCGGTTTCCGAATACATGCAGCGCACCATCCTGACGGTCCCGCCGGACGCCCCTCTCCAGCGCCTCATGAAGATCATCGTGGGCGCGCACCAGCGGCTGGTTCCCGTCGTCGAAAAGAACGAGGTCATCGGCGTGGTCACCCGCACCGACCTCATCAACATGTTCGTCGAGGATCCTTCCGGCGTGCCCATCCCGGTCAACACCAGCGCACGCGAACGGAATCTGGCGAAACTGCTGTCCACCCGGCTCCCGCAGCCCATGCTGCATATGCTGCACAGGGCCGGGGAACTCGGGGACCGCCTGCAGGTCAGCGTCTATGCCGTGGGCGGTTTCGTCCGCGACATCATGCTCAGCCGCCCCGCCGTGGAGTTCGACGACGTCGATCTGGTGGTCGAAGGCGACGGCATCGCCTTTGCCAAGGCGCTGGCGCAGGAACTTGGAGGCCGCGTCCGCGAGCACCGGACCTTCATGACGGCCCTCATCATCTATCATGACGAAAACGGCGAGGAACAACGCCTCGACGTGGCCACGGCGCGCCTCGAATACTATAAATACCCCGCCGCCCTGCCCACCGTGGAGCTCTCTTCCATCAAGATGGATCTGTTCCGCCGCGACTTCACCATCAACGCAATGGCCCTCCGCCTCAACAAGGGGCAGTTCGGCTGCCTCGTCGACTTCTTCGGCGGCCAGAGCGACATCCAGCGCAAGACGATCCGCATCATCCACGCCCTGAGCTTCGTGGAGGATCCCACCCGCATCATCCGGGCCGTGCGCTTTGAGCAGCGGTACGGCTTCCACATCAGCACGCAGGGCGAAAAGCTCATCAAGAACGCCCTGTCCCTGAACCTAGTGGAAAAACTGTCCGGCGCGCGCATCCTGCACGAGCTGAACCTCATCTTCCGCGAGGACGAACCGGAAACCTGCCTGCGCCGCCTCAACGAACTCGGCGTGCTGGCCGCAATCCATCCGAGCCTCGTCCTGAACGCCGACAAGAACGAGCTCCTCGACTCCCTGCGCGAAGTCATCGACTGGTACCGCCTCCTCTATTTCAAGGAAACGCCGGAACTCTCCACCCTGTATCTCATGGCCCTGTGCAGTGCCGTCCCGGCCATCGAGACGGCGGACATCCTGCACCGCCTCGGGCTGACGCCCACGATGCGCGAAGAAATCCTCAGCCTGCGGGAAAGCGTGCGCATGACGCTGGTGGAACTCATCAACTGGCACCGGGATATGCAGAAGAAGGGGCAGGCGGAACAGTCCGTAAGCCGCTTATGCGCCCTGCTTGCTCCCCTGCCCCTCGAAAGCACGCTCTACCTGATGGCCCGCTCCGACAACGAGGAAATCAGCAGCAGCGTTTCCCAGTACATCTACAAATGGCGGCAGATCAAGGTGGACATCAACGGCGACGACCTGCACCGCCTCGGCTTGGAGCCCGGGCCGCAGTTCGGCAGCGTGATGCGCATGGTCCTCGCCGCAAAGCTGGACGGGAAGGCCGAAACGAGAGAAGCGCAGCTGAAACTGGCTGAGGAACTGATCAGGAAAGGATTTCCGGGAAACGGGACGGCGGACGCCGCCCCGAAGAAGCCGCGCTGAGGCCCCCTCCGCAAGCGGGAAGGGCTTGCCGTGAGCGCCCTTGCCGTGTAGAAGAGGAAAAACGATTTTCACTCAAGACAAGGAAGCTGTCGTATGACACATCCTCTGTGGGCCCCGTGGCGCATGGACTATATTTTGGGGCCGAAACCGGATTCGTGCGTTCTGTGTCTCCCTCCCGATGATCTTTCCCATGACGAGGAACGGCTCGTCCTGTACCGTGGCAAAACCGCTTTCGTCATCATGAACAAATTTCCGTACAACAACGGGCATATCATGGTGGCTCCCCTGCGGCACGTCATGGATCTGCCGCTTCTGGCGGCGGAGGAATCGACGGAAATCATGGAATTGCTCAAGCAGTGCACGACCATTCTCAGGGAGTTCTTCAAACCGCAGGGCATCAATGTAGGCCTCAACCTCGGCGAAGCCGCCGGAGCGGGCATCCGCGACCACCTGCATTTCCATCTCGTCCCCCGCTGGAATGGCGATTCTTCGTTCATGGCCGTGATGAGTGAAACGCGGGTCATCCCCGATCATCTGGCTTCGACCTATACCAAACTCAAACCCCTTTTCGCCCGGTTGCGCCCGGGCCAACCCGCATGAGGAGAGGTCTATGCGTTACATCAAAGTGCTGCTGCTGGTCATTCTGTTTTTCCTGGTCATGATGTTCTTCGTGCAGAACCAGAGTGCGTTCTCGCAGGCCGTCGCGCTGAAACTCGACCTTCTGTTCCTCCCTCCGGTCGAATCCGCTCCTCTGCCCTTCTACACCCTGCTGATCATCTGCTTCGTCCTTGGTGCCCTGTGCATCCTCGCCATGCTGATGTGGGACCGGGTTTCCCTGTCCGCCAAGCTGACGATGGCCAACATGCGCGCCCGCGGCTTTGAAAAGGACGTCGCCAAGGCCCTCAAGACCAACGAGGCCCTTCAGAAGAAGCTTGACGCCGCCGAAGCCAAGGCCGCCCAGCTCGCCGAAGATGTCGAAAACGCGAAAAAGTCCGCTTCCGCACTCACCGAACAGGCGTAACCCTTAATATTTCATAATGCCCACGGATGGTCCCTCGCGGGACCGTGCGTGGGCATTATTGCAGCATATGAGCCAACAGCCCGCATCTCCCCGCCTTACTCCTATGTTCGAACAGTACCTCCGCATCAAGGAGGGCTATCCTGACGCCCTGCTCTTTTATCGCATGGGCGACTTTTATGAACTTTTTTTCGAGGACGCCGAAGTCGCCTCGCGTGAGCTTCAAATCGCGCTGACCTCGCGCAATCCCAACGCGGAATCCCCCATCCCCATGTGCGGCGTCCCGTGGCATGCCGCCGAAGGCTACGTCAGCCAGCTCCTGAACAAGGGCTACAAGATCGCCTTCTGCGATCAGGTCGAAGACCCCAGAGCCGCCAAGGGGCTTGTCGAGCGTGCCGTCACCCGCGTCTACACGCCCGGGACCGCCGTCGAGGACGTCAGCCTCGAACCCAAGGGGCATACCTATCTCGGGGCCCTGTTCTGGAGTGCCGACACGGATCGCGGCGGGTTCGCGTGGGTGGACGTCTCCACCGGCTACTGGGCCGGGCTGCACGTCAAAAAGAGTCAGGAACTCTGGCAGTGGGCGCAGAAGATCGCCCCGCGCGAACTCCTGTTGCCGGAAGACGCCGATGTCCCGGCCTCGCTGCATCTTACGGACATTCAGGCCGTCCGCGTCCCGCTGAGGAGCCATTTCGATTACAAGCGTTCCGCCGAACGCGTCCTTGCCGCCCAGTCCGTCGCCGAACTGGGGGCCTTGGGTCTGGAAGACCGCAAAGAGCTGGTGCAGGCCTGCGGCGCACTGCTCGCCTATCTGGAACAGACGCAGATGCAGGACACCAAACATCTTGCGCCGTTCGAGCCTCTGGATCTCGGCCAGCACCTCCTCATCGACGACGTTACGGAGCGCAATCTGGAGTTGTTCCGCCGCCTCGACGGGCGTAAAGGCGTGGGCACGCTGCGCCATGTGATCGACTCCACGCAGACGCCGATGGGTGGCCGCCTGCTTGAGGAGCGCCTGCGCAACCCTTGGCGCGAGCTTGCGCCCATTCAGGAAACGCAGGATGCCATTGCATGGCTCATTGCGCATCCCGAAAACAGGAAAAAGCTGCGTGAAACGCTTTCCGGCGTCTATGATCTTGAGCGTCTGTCTACCCGTATCGCCCTGAACCGGACCTCCCCCCGGGACATGCTGTCGCTCAGGCAGAGCCTTGCGGCGCTTCCTCCGGTCAAGTCCGCTATCACGTCCTCCGATGCCGATACGCCCAGAGTGCTCCGCTCCATTACGGAACATTGGGATGATCTCGGCGACCACGCCGCCACGCTGCAAAAAGCCCTTGCCGACGATCCGCCGCAGTTCATAACCGAAGGCGGGCTGTTCAAGCAGGGTTATAACGCCGAACTGGACGAACTGCTGGATCTCGTCGAGCACGGGGAAAACAGGGTCAAGGCATTGCTCGACGAAGAGCAGAAAGCCTCGGGCATCAGCAAGCTCAAACTCGGCTACAACCGGGTCTTCGGCTACTACTTCGAGCTGTCCAAAGCAGTGGGAGGAACGCCTCCCGAGCATTTTATCCGCAGGCAGACGCTGGCCAACGCCGAACGCTTCACGACCGTCCGCCTCAAGGAACTGGAAGAAAAACTGCTTTCCGCCGCCGACCGGCGCAAATCGCTTGAATACAAGCTGTTCCAGCAGCTTCGCGGGGCATTGGCGGAAGCCCGCCCCCGCATCCTGTTCATGGCCGACATGCTGGCGCAGCTGGACTACTGGCAGTCGCTGGCGGAAACGGCGGTGCGCCACAACTGGTCGCGCCCCTCGCTCCATGCCGGGCAGTCCATCACCATCAGGGAAGGCCGTCACCCTGTCGTCGAGGGCATCATCGGGGAAGCCGCTTTCGTGCCCAACGATCTCCACATGGATGAGGACAGACGGCTCCTGCTGATCACCGGCCCCAACATGGCCGGTAAGTCGACCGTGCTCCGCCAGACCGCGCTGATCTGCCTCCTCGCGCAGATGGGCTCTTTTGTCCCGGCCCGGGAAGCGCAGCTTGGCCTGTGCGATCGCATCTTCTCCCGCGTGGGCGCTTCGGACAATCTGGCGCAAGGCCAGAGTACGTTCATGGTGGAGATGATGGAAACCGCGCGCATCCTGCGTCAGGCCACCAAGCGCAGCCTCGTCATCCTTGACGAAATCGGACGCGGCACGAGCACGTTCGACGGTCTGGCTTTGGCGTGGGCCGTTGCGGAAGAACTGGCGAGGCGGGCCGGGGGCAGCATCCGAACCCTCTTTGCCACGCATTACCACGAACTCACGGCACTGGAAGGCAAGATTCCCGGTGTGCACACCATGAACATCGCCATCCGGGAATGGAACGGGGAAATCGTCTTTCTCCGCCGCCTGATCCCCGGCCCCTCCGACCGGAGCTACGGCATCGAGGTCGCGCGGCTGGCGGGCGTCCCACAGCCCGTCGTCCAGCGGGCACGGGAAATCCTCGCCCAACTGGAGCAAAACAAAGGCTCCTCGCCCGTCCGCCAGGTCATGCCGAACCTTCTGCCCGGCATCCAGCTTCCCGAGGCCAAGCCCAAGAAGGCCGTCGAGGAAGTCGCCGTTGCGGAACCGGAGCACCCGTTGCTCGTGGCGCTGCGGGACACCAATCCCGATGCCCTGACCCCTCTTGAGGCCCTGAAACGAATCACGGAATGGAAACTTTTATGGGGAGCCCCAAAGCAATGAAAACATGGATCACGCCGATACTGTGCTGCCTGCTGCTGATCGCGGCGGGATGCGGCAAGAAAGGGGATCCGGTCCCCCAAGACAAGAAAAACCTTTTCTCGTGGGAAAGCGCTGATGCCGCCCTCACCGGAAACGGCTGCCTCGCCATCTCCGCGCTCATGAAAGGCGCGGCGCGCAACGTGGACGGTTTCTCCATCGAGCTGGAGCCGCTGGCCGCGTCCGCCGATTCCACCCTGCCCAAGGAATTGCAGACGCCGCAGGATACCTGCGAAGGCTGCCCCTTCACCCCGCGTGAAACGCAGGAACTGACGCCGCAGCAAGCCGTCCCCACGGATTCGGGAACGCGGTTCGCGTTTACCTACTGCCCGCAAACCAAGGCGGCGGCGTACCGCTGGCGTCTGGTGGCGCGGAACGTCTTCATGGCCTTCCCCTACGCGCTGACCCCGGTGAAGACCGTTCGCTAAATCAGATTCCTCGAAACACTCTGAAAGTACTCGTGAGGGAGCCTTTTTCTCAGGAAAGGCTCCCTCACTTCCCCTAAAAATCCTCCAAAAAGAAACGCCTCTACCTCCCTCCAAAACCTTTTGTGCATACCAAAAGCCTGCTCGCAGTTTTCCAGCATAAACGGCCTTTAGAGCAAGGCCATTAAAAAAAGAGGATAGGTTTAACCATCCCCTCTTATATTGAAAACGCGGCAAAGCCTTCATCAAAAAGGACCCGCCGCGTTCTTCTCTTATGGCGCTTAAAAATGCTTCCGCCAGATTCCGCCGTAAGGGAAATTTCCGCCTTCGCCTTTGGAAACCTCTATCCCCAACAGAGGCTCTGCGAAAAAATCCCATTCCCTGATGGGGCATCACACTGCTCAGACACCCCAAAAACCGGCCAGCTGCAACAGCCACATGACCAGCAGCGCCTGCAAACCAGCCATGACGTCGTCAATCATAACGCCGTAGCCTCCGGGCAGCCAACTCTCGGACGCATGGACGGGCCACGGCTTCCACATATCGAAAATACGGAATAAAACGAAGGCAATGCCGATTTTCGCCCAATCAGGATCGGAAAAAGGCAACAGGACCAGCCACATGCCGAGCAGTTCGTCGATAACGATCTCCCCCGGATCCTTGTAGCCGAGTATCTGCTCGCCACGGGTCGCGGCCATCCCGCCAATCCAAAACACGAGCACGAGCACCACAATCCGGGCCACGAACGGCAGCGGGATGAACAGAAACGGAGCCAGAACCGCCGCCAACGCGGAACCGCATGTCCCCGGCATGATGGGAGACAAGCCGACAAAACCGAGCCGGCAGAAGGCGAGTATCAGTTTATCCATTACAACCCTCTCTATGCTTTGGCAGGAAAACGCCCGCACGAGAATTTTTCCCCTTCGGGGCAGTACCGCAGCCGCTCGCACTTGGCACCAGCCAGACCAAACACCTCGGGCAGCACGCCCCGGCACAGCGCAAGCATCTCGTCCGCGACGTGCCGGATTTCCCACTGCGCACGGCGGCAGCAGCGGTGCTCAAAAAAATTCAGCAACGCGCGGCAGTTCATGGTCACGACGATGTTGCTCGCCGTGGCCTGCGGCAGGACAAAACGCGCATCCTCATTCGCCTTGGACCCGGTCCGCCCTGCTTCTTCAAGCAAACCTTTAAGATCCCGGTAAGCGGAACCGATTTCCCGCATGATCCCTTCAAACCGCGCCAGCGCTTCCGGATTCTTCCGGATCTCCGGCGGGATCAGGTAGTCGAAATCCGAACCGTCCACATAGCGCTGGCTCTGCTGCGAATACGACGCGATACGGTGGCGCACGAGCTGATGCGTCAAGGCGCGGGACACGCCGCCGAGCGCAAAGGTGAAACTGACGTGCTCAACCGGGCTGGCATGGCCGGACTCCATGATGGAAGCCACAAACTGAGCCTGCTTTTCGCGGCCGATGTCCCCGGCGAGCAGACGGGGCCACATATCGGCCACAAATCCGGCGTGATAGCATTGACGAAACGCCGCATACACCAAGGAAAGCGGTTCCGGCGTATGGGCAAGCAATTCGACGCGAGGTTGGACTACGGGCATAGGGCCTCCGGCTATCCGAGCATATTTAAATGTTTATACGCTTTCGCCGTAGCCATCCTGCCCCGCGAGGTGCGCTTCAAAAATCCACATTGAATAAGATACGGCTCGTAAATATCCTCAATCGTACGGACTTCTTCGGAGCAAGCCACGGCCAGCGTCTTCACGCCCACGGGCCCGCCTCCATAAATGTCCACAAGGACGCGCAATAATTTCCGGTCCATCTGGTCCAGCCCGTTCTCGTCCACATCCATGCGCCGGAGCGCGTGAGACGCCTGTTCCTCGTCCACCACGCCGGAACCGTAGACGGCGGCGAAATCGCGCACGCGCCGCAGCAGCCGGTTGGCGATACGCGGCGTTCCCCGCGAACGGCGGCCGATTTCCAGTGCGCCGCCCTCAGTGATCGGCACCCCCAGAATACGGGAGGAACGGATGACCACGCGGGACAGCTCCTCAGGCGTGTAGAACTCCAGGCGGCTGATGATGCCGAAACGATCCCGCAGCGGAGAGGAAAGCAAGCCGATGCGCGTCGTGGCGCCCACGAGCGTGAACGGCTCCAGATCGATTTTGACGGTGCGTGCGGCGGGCCCCTGCCCTATCACCAAATCGAGTTTGTAATCCTCAAGTGCCGGATACAGGATTTCCTCCACGGCAATGGGCATCCGGTGGATTTCGTCCACAAACAGGATATCGTGGCGGGACAGATTGGTCAGGATGGCCGCCAGATCGCCGCTCCGCTCCAGCACCGGGCCGGACGTACAGATCAGGTTGACCCCCAATTCCGCCGCCATGATTTGGGCGAGCGTCGTTTTCCCAAGGCCGGGGTTTCCGTAAAAAAGGACGTGATCCATCGCCTGCCCGCGTTCACGGGCGGCGTTCAGAAAGACGCGCAGATTGGCCCTCAGTTCCTCCTGCCCTATGAAATCCTCCAAACGGGAAGGACGGATGCTTTCGTCACCGGGAGAGCCGGATTCAGGAGCCGACAGTTCTTTCGCCAAATCTGTGGGGGGAAGGAATGATGGCGTATGAGGAGAATCGGACATTACTTCTGCCGTTCGCGGGCAAGGGCTTTCAGGGCCGCACGGAGGGCTTCGCTGACTTCAAGATCAGGCTCCTCGTGCAGGATGTTCTTCAAAACGGGCGCAGCTTCGGCTTCGGCATAGCCAAGCCCTTCGAGACCCGTCAGCGCGTCGCGGTAGACGCTTCCGGGCACGCCCAGCTGCAGCGAGGCCGCCGCCGGCATGTCCTCAACCTTCAACTTATACTTGAGCTCAAGGAAAATATGCTGGGCGCTCTTCTTGCCGATACCGGAAACCTGCGTGAGCGCAAGCACGTCGTCCTCAAGCACCAAGCGCCGCAGGTCGTCGGGGCGGAACGCGGAAAGGATGCCGAGGGCCGTCCGTGCGCCCACTTTGGAAATGGACGTCAGCACAATGAACGTCTGCCGTTCGTCCCATGTCTCGAAACCGAACAGTTCCTGCGCGTCTTCCCGGACGATATGGCAAATGTAGAAACGGACATGGCCGCCGCGTTCCGGCAATTGGAGCCGCGTCTGCTGCGGCAGGTAGACTTCATAGCCGACGCCGCCTTCCGTGACGACGACGCAAGCGTTGGCGCACACTTCCGCCAACCGCCCTTCTATATAAGCGATCATGGGGTGTTCTCTCCCTGTTTGAGCGGCAACACCCGGATGGCGTACCGGGGGCCAGCATAGCCCAAACCCCGCCGAGAGGAAACCCCCTCTCATGTCAGCCGGAATCTTCCATCCAGCCCTTGCGTGGAGCGAGCACTTCCAGCCTGCCCCCGACCGTCCGAAACCTCCCCCTGATCCGCGAGAGCCGCCTCAGCGGGCTCCCGCACACGCACGGGCCGGGCAGCATGGCCGCCATGTCTCCCGTCCGGTACCGGATCAACGGCATGGCCTGACGCGTCAAGGTGGTGAAGACCACCTCACCCGGCGTCCCGTCGGGCACAGGCTCACCGGAAACCGGATCGACGACTTCAAAAAACAAATCGCCTTCGCGCAGATGGTACCCCTGTTTCCCGCAGCATTCGACCCCGCCGCCGTAGCCTGTCTCAGTGAGGCCGTAGTGATCGAAAACCTCACAATGCCAGCCGTAGACAAGCGCTTCTTCCAAATCCTGCGGCAAAGGTTCCGCACTCGACAAAATGGCCCGTATTCCCGGGGAGGCCGGATGCACACCTAAAAGACGACGCAACTGCCCCGGCGCGGCGACCAGACAGTCCGGGCGATGCAGCTCCAGTTCCCGGCAAAAGCCAGCCTGTTCCGCTGCGGGATTTCCGGCGACGCCCCGGGCTCCGATCCGGGGCAATGCCCGGATGAGCAGATCCGTAACCCCATCGGGGCGTTCCGCTCCGGGCAACAGAATGAGCACCGTATCGCCGGGACGTACCAGCACGCTGATGCCGTGGGCGAAAAAATCCAGCGTCCGCTCCAAATCAGCGGAAGCGAAGGCCAGCCGTTTGGGTTCTCCGGTTGTTCCGGACGTGCTCAGCGTCACCATCCGGGCGATGGCATCCAGCGGAACGCAGACAAACCGCTTCCAGCCGTCCTCGAGATCCCGCGCCATCGTAAACGGCAGCTGCGTCACATCGTCGGGCGACGCGGGCCACATTCCCCCCCGGATCGCCTCACCGTGACGTTCAAAAACGCCCGCAAGACGTTTCCGGTACAGCAGGCTGTTACGCTCCGCATAGCGCAACACCTCGTTGATTTTGTTCAACTGATACCGCCGCAACGATTCTTCGCTCAGCGCGTCCAGCCCACAGCAGCGCGTGAGCCAGCCGTCCAGAAACGGGCGCGTCATCATACACGGCCCCGGTACAACGTGGTGCCGTCAAACGAGGTCAGATTGTACAGACAAAACGGGATTAAGGTTCCCGATGGACTGACGACATGGATGCAGCACCCTTTGACCCGTTCCAAATCCAGCGTCATGGCATCCTGAAACGCCATGCAGGACACGGTAAAGCGCTGCTCTATCCCCGCCGACGCCAAAAACCGATCGAACGCATCCCCATCCCGGGCCGCCGCCGGGGGCGCGGGCGCGCTCCAGTGCCGGGCGGCGAAGGCTTTGGCTTTGCGGGCCCCCTCAGCGGCGGACGGCGTTTCCCCGCAATCGCAACAGGAAGAAGCGCCCTGCACCAGCTCCAATGTTTCCCCGTTTCTCCGATAGACGGCACTGAAGGAACACAACGCGTTTTCACATCCCGGGGGATGAAAATCCGTCCATCGGATTTGTCCTTGCGACTGCCGTTCCAGCTCCGCGGCGATCTCCGGCAATGTCACGCGCGGCGCGCCGTCGGATCGCCACGGGCAACGTCCGAACGAAGACATGGGCTGAAAATGCACGCCTCGGACATGTGCCCCAAGGCGCAATCCCATTTCCACCAGCGGCCACAGACGGTCGGCGTTAACGCCCGCCGCAACGGTCGCCACCAGCACGACCCCGATTCCCGCTTCGCCGCACGCCCGGATCGCCTCCAGCTTTTCGGAAAGGCAATCTCTTCCGCGCAGGATCTCATGGGCCGTATCATCCGCCGCGTCGCATTGCAAATAGACGGAATCCAGCCCCGCTTCGCGCAGACTCGCCGCGTATCCGGGCTCCGTCCCTAGACGCAATCCGTTGGTGTTGCATTGGATCAGCGCGAAACCGCGTGCTTTGGCCATGCGGATGATCTCGGGAAGATCGTCCCGTACCGTGGGTTCTCCGCCGGAAAGCTGCACATTGCACGCTCCTGAAGCCTGCCTGAGGCGATCCATCTGGAAGGCGATACGCTCAAGGGACGGCTCCGGCGCAACCTGTTCTCCGGCGCTGGCATAACAGACGGGGCAACGCAGATTGCACCGTCCCGTCACTTCAATCAGCCCCGTACAGGTATGCTGGGCATGATCCGGGCACAACCCGCAGTCGAAAGGACAACCGCGCTCCCGCTCCACGAACGGATGCCGGGGATGCGAGGGCGTCTTGTCGCGGACCCAAGACCGGAAATCCGGCATACCGCGCCATACGGGAACGGAAAAAACACCGTGCTCCGGGCACTCCTTACGCAAAAGAACGGAGGGGGTACCCTCTTCCGCCGGATCAAGCACATATTCGGCGGGAATGCGCCGCAAGCAGACGGGGCAGACGCTCTCCGTGGCCTGCGGCAGGGAACGGGCCGGGGGCGTCATCGGGGCTCCGTCATGTCGATCCCGTACTCGGCGCACAAATCGACAAGTTTGTCCCAACACTCGGCGAGCAGATCCCCGCACAAGGTCATGTCAGCGCCGCCGCCCGTTTTTTCCTGAATCGATGGGCAGGAAACATCCCGGCATCCTCCGGTGCATACATGCTGGGCAAACCACGCCGCATAGTCGTTGATCAGCGGTTCTGACATCGGATGGGCGCTTTCACCCTTGGCCCCCTTGCACGCCAGATATCCGAGCGCCGCCGCGCCTCCCGTCAAAAGCCCGCACGTACCGCCGCTTTGCCCCATTCCGTGACAAAGCCCGCCAGCGGCCCTGACCAACCCGGGATTTTCCACACCCTGCTGCTGCAAGACGAGCAGGACGAGGAGCTGGCTGCAACAATATCCTTCCCGAATCAAAGGTATGAGTTCCAACATCAATGCGTTCATTTGCTCCCCTTTTCCGCGACGAACATCCAATACCCGAACCGTTTTCCCGAACACGCCGAATCGCCGCTCCCCGGACATGCTCCCATCCATGCGAGCAACGCCGAACGGGGAACCCCCTGAAACAGGAGCCTGCCCGCCAGTTCACCGAGCAATCGGGAATGATCCTCCGAAGCCAAAATCCGAAATCCCTGCCGCGCCAGCCGTTCCGCCACAACGTCAGCAGGCACGGCACCACGCGCACAGCCCTGCCCGCCCGCTCCGTGGCTGCCCTCGCGGACCACTATGTCCGTAAGCAACAGCCGTCCCCCCGGCCGCAGGACACGCCCCATCTCCCCCAAAGCCCGTTCAGGGGTGGACGACAGGGAAAGGACACATTCGCAGACTATGCCGTCCATGCAGGCATCCCGCAACGGAAGGTCTTCAAGCGTCCCCGCGAGGAGCGGCACTTCGGATAACCGTCTTTCCGCCTCCTGAAGCATGGCGGCGGAACGATCCATCCCTACGGGGCTCAGGCCGCGTTCCGCCAGCAAAGCCAGCGTTACGCCCGGACCGCAGCCCAAATCAGCCACCCGCTCGCCGACGCCGAAAGCGCAGTGCGCGAGCCCCCGCCCGGTAAGCTCCACGCCGCCGGGACGGAGACAATCCGCCGACGCCAGCCGGAAAAGCTCCCGCTGGTATAAGGGCTCTTCCTGATGCTGCGGGATCATTTGTCTTCCAACAGGGCTTCCACTTCCGCCATTTTTCCCTCAGCCAGCGACTTGGGGATCATCGTCAATCCACAGGACGGGCAACGGGGCAAAGAGACGTCAAACGCACTGCCAAGATAGCCGACCTGAACTTTGACCTGCTCCAGAGGGCATTGGCAACGGGCGCATACCCAGTCGCCGGGGTCCGGCGCATAATTCGGTTCCATAGCCATGATGATCCTCCTGCCGGGAATTCCTGCTTTCGCACATAGCAGATTATCACTGAGCCCACTATAAAGGCATCCCATTCATACGAGGTCCGAAACCCCATTCCACCTCAACGGGGTTGGGGGCGGCAGCCTCCCATGTCCCTTCGGCGGCATTCCCTAAAGGTGGAACGGGTTGCGGACAGCCTCGTAACGGCCTTTTGGGGTCGATGTGCCGGGCACTTCCATCCGGTGACAGTAGGCGTCATGGACGACACACACGCCGTCCTCAACGCTGTATTCCACCCAGAACGTCACCCGCACAGGGCGCAAGGACGCAAGGAAGTGCCCGCTGTCCCGATTCAGGAACGTGTCGCCGGAGGCCTCGGCATGGCGCACGACGCGCACGGCGTCCTCCCGCAGGATATGGCGCTCTTCCATCTTTTCCAAGACATCCGGCGCAATACGGACAGGGATGCCGTCATCGGCCGTTTCCGCTACGCTTTCCCCGGCATATCGCCGGAGCACCTCGGTCCGCAACGCGGCACGTCCCGCGCGCCGGGCCGACAGCCCGCTTCCTTTTGCGGCCGCCGCATGGAGGGATTCACCGGGATACAGCAGGTCGAGCATATGCAGGGAAGGTTTGCCTTCCGCGACAAGACGTTCCCGGCACATAATGCAGGATGTAACGGCGTCGTGTTCAAGCTGTCCGGCCCGATCCGCCGCGATAGCCGAAGCAAGCTGCGGATTGGCATCCCATGCCAGCCCTCCGTACCCGCAACAGGGCGTCGTTTCGCCGGACAAACGCGGCTCCTCGAACGGGACGCCCCGCTTGGAAAGGAGGTTCCGCACAGACCGCAGCCACGTCTCATCGTGACGGGCGGAACAGGGGTCATGGATGCTCAACGTGGGGACGCCGCCGCAACAGGCTTCCTCACGGAAGGACAGGGAGGGGCATTCCGTATCAAGCACTTCCCAAAGCGACGCCACAGACATTTCAGGCAAGGCTTCACGCAGCGTCTTGCAGCATGAGGCGCAAGCGGCGATCACGCGAGGACGCCCGAGCGATTCCCATGTGGACTTGAGCGCCTCCACGGTTTCCGCAAACAGTTTTTCCTCTCCGGCCCACTGCGCGGGAACGCCGCAGCATTGCAACAACAGGCCGACGCTGCCGAGATCTTTACGCAACGTCTCGTACACGGCCAAAACCTGTTCTCCCCGTGCGCCCGCAAGCTGGCAGCCGGGAAAAAACACCTGTTCACACCGTTCCGCCGCCTTCCCGTCCGCTCCCGATCCGGCGAAGGACAACGCGCACTCCGGGCCGTTGGCGGCGGCCATATCCTCCAGCGCAAATTCGTGCGCCGAAGGGGGCATCATGCCGCGCCGGACCATATCCTCACGGAACGACAGGCACAGATCCGCCATAGAAAAGCCTTCCGGACACAAGACCTCGCACTG
>ERZ506905.150-NODE-150-length-37704-cov-4.98159_pt1 | contig 37704 bp, 46 predicted proteins | sample MGYA00513175_ERZ506905 | MGnify/ENA metagenome assembly ERZ506905
TGCTCTTCCGATCTGAGCTGCTGCGGGCCGTGGATAAAAGTGGGGACTGGCCCGACGTTTCGGAAGAAGCGCTCTTAACGGAGCTAGAAGACTGGCTTGCCCCTTTTTTGCAAGGCATATCCCGACGTTCTCAGTTCTCGAAAATCGATCTGGCGGCGGCCCTTCATGCGTTGCTCCCGTGGCGCAAGCAGCGGGAGCTTGATGCGATGGCCCCCACTCATATGGAAGTCCCTTCAGGATCCTTTATCCGTCTGCTCTACGAGGCCTCGGCGGAAGGGATAGTGCCGGTTCTTGCGGTCAAGCTCCAAGAGATGTTTGGTATGCAGGAATCCCCCGCGATAGCTGAAGGGAAGGTTCCGGTTCTTGTCCACCTCCTGTCCCCTGCGGGAAGGCCCTTGCAGATCACCCGCGATCTCAAAGGATTTTGGAAGAATGGGTATCCAGCCGTCAGAGCGGAAATGCGGGGGCGGTATCCGAAGCACCCGTGGCCTGAAGATCCTTTTGCGGCCCTCCCCACACGGCTGACGAATCGGCGTCTCCAGAACAGATCATAGAGGGGAACTCTTTCGGCTTGTCCCGCAGGGCGGAGCTGTTTTTCGAAAAGGCTCCCCTTATTTTTCGCTGCCCGGCAAGGCCGCGGGCAGTCCCTGAGACAGCTTACTTTACTTTTGCGGGTGTTGCGGTAGAATAACCGCTTTACGTCTATCTTTATTAACCGTTCCGATTTCGAGGTATTACATGCGCGCCGAACAGCATCTTGAGGCTTCTTTCAGGGCTGTACTGAAAAATATGAACCTTCCCTGGCCGGATAAGGCCGTCATCGAACCTTCCAAAGATCCCAAGCACGGCGATCTGGCTTCCAACCTGGCGTTGGTATCCGCCAAGGCCGCAGGGATGCCGCCGCGCGAGCTGGCCGCAAAAATGGCCGAAGCCCTGCGGAATGAGGATGCTTCCTTGGCCTCCGTTGAAGTGGCTGGCCCCGGCTTTCTGAACGTGACGTTCAGCCCCGAGTTCTGGCGTGAAACGATCCGGCGCATTGATGATGCCGCCGATCGCTTTGGGCAGGCCACTGTTGGGAAAGGCTGCAAGGTACAGGTGGAGTACGTTTCGGCCAACCCCACCGGCCCTCTCCATATCGGTCATGGCCGGGGCGCGGCGGTGGGCGATACCTTGGCGCGCATCCTCCGTTTTGCCGGTTATGACGTCACGACGGAGTACTATATCAACGACGCTGGCCGCCAGATGCGGCTCCTTGGCCTTTCCATTTGGCTGCGTGCCAAGGAACTTGCCGGAATAGCTGTGGAATGGCCTGAAGATTACTATCGAGGGTCCTATATCATTGATATTGCGCGAGAGATGATGGACAAAGATCCAGGGCTGACCTCGCTTTCTGATGCGGAAGGGCAGGACAGGTGTTTTGCCTACGGTATGCAGACCATCCTCGACGGCATCAAGGAAGACTTGCGGGAATTCCGGGTTGAGCATCAGGTGTGGTTCTCCGAGCGCTCTCTTGTGGAGCACGGAGCTGTTGAAGAAACCTTTGAGCGCTTGAAGAAGGCTGGCCTTTCCTTTGAAAAGGACGGAGCCCTGTGGTTCCGTACGACGGATTTTGGTGACGATAAGGATCGCGTCCTGCGCAAGTCCGATGGCTCGCTGACCTACTTCGCTTCGGACATCGCCTATCATGACGATAAGTATCGCCGTGGGTTTGATCGCGTGGTCGATGTCTGGGGAGCGGACCATCATGGGTATGTCCCCCGCATGAAAGCGGCGGTTCAGGCCGTGGGCCGGAAGGCGGAAGATCTTGACGTCGTGCTCATCCAGCTTGTGAACCTGCTGGAGAACGGCACGCAGGTGGCCATGTCCACGCGCGCCGGGCAGTTCGAAACCTTGGCCGATGTGGTCAAGGAAGTGGGCGTGGACGCCGCGAGATTCATGTTCCTGTCCCGCAAGAGCGACAGCCATCTTGATTTCGACCTCGCCCTGGTGAAACAGCGGTCCATGGATAACCCGGTCTATTATGTCCAGTACGCCCATGCCCGTGTACGGTCCGTGTTGCGGAAGGCCGCCGAGGCGGGGCTGACGCTGCCCGAAAAGACGGATCTGGCGCTGCTGGCTCCTCTTTCCGAGGCGGAAGATTTGGCTCTCCTGCATTTTCTTGATCGGTTTGAAGATGTGGCCAAAGGCGCCGCACAGGCGCTGGCGCCGCATCACATCAGCTATTATTTGATGGAACTCGCTGGGATGCTGCACAGCTACTATGCCAAACATTCCGTCCTTCAGGCTGGCGATCCTGAGTTGGCCTTGGCTCGTCTCGCGTTGCTCCGTTCCGTGGGGCAGGTGGTAAAAAATGGTCTTGAACTTCTTGGCGTAAGTGCTCCTGAAAGCATGTAGGGGGATCGCCTCGCTCTCAGCCGGACCCTGTCCCGTGGGGTCCGGCCTTCCGGTTCCCTCACTTGAGACGCCATTCAGACAGCAGGATAGAACATGTCTCTGATGCCATTTTCCAGTCGCTCTTCGTCGCGCTCATCCGGGGGCGGCGATGCTGGTGGCGAAAAAAAGTTGTCTAACCGGAAATACACGATCAGTTTGAGTTTTTCCGGCCTCATTACGAGCGGGATCATTACGATCATCGCCATCGGGTGGATTTTTGCCTTCGGAGTCATCGTCGGCAGGGGGTATAATCCCGAAAAGAAAATGCCCGAGCTGGCGCGCTTGTTGCCGCCGCCTGAAGGGCAGGACGCTCCGAAAGAAGCAAAAGGAATCTTGAAGCCTGAGGAACTGACGTTCATGACGGATCTCAAGCAGACGCAGCCCGCGGCCAATGCGGCTCCCAACAAGCCCGAAGCGAAGGCGGCGAACCCAACCGCTCAGCCCGTGGCCGCTGCGACGCCCAAACCGGAAGCCGCTTCTGCGGATAAGGCCAAATACGACTTCGTCTTTCAGGCTGTGGCGTACAAGAGCAAAGACAGTGCCGACAAACTGCGCGAACGCATGGAAGGCGAAGGGTTGCGCACTCGTATGACCATTGAGAAGGACAACAAGGGACGTCCCAAATGGTTCCGCGTGCAGGTCCTCGTCCGTGGAACGGACGCGGATGCCTCGGCCGCCAAGCAGGTCCTCGTCAAAATGGGATTGAAGGATGCAACGCAGGTTTCGAAAAAGCCTGTTCGGGGGCGGTGAGCGAATGGATATCTTGTCTCGTTTTTTTGCTGTTCCGGGTGCGCTCTTCCTGCGTTGGATAGGTGCCCTTGGAGACGCCTTTTTGTTCCTGCTGGAGGGATTGCGGCAGATATTCATAGCTCCTAAGCTGTTCATCAAGGTCCTTCAGCAGTTGTATGTGATCGGCACGAAATCGTTGTTCGTCATTTGCCTGATTGCGCTGTTTACGGGAATGGTCCTTGGCTTGCAGGGATATTATGTCTTGGTGAAGTTTGGCTCGGTGGGGTTTTTGGGGGCCGCTGTTTCGTTGACGCTCATCCGGGAGCTTGGTCCCGTCCTGACGGCCATCATGGTCACGGGGCGTGCGGGCTCGTCCATGGCCGCTGAAATCGGCGTCATGCGCATCACGGATCAGATCGATGCGCTGGAAGTCATGGATATCCCCGGCATGGGGTATCTGGTCGCGCCCCGTTTTGTCGCTTCGTTGATAGCTTTTCCGCTTTTGACGGCCATTTTTGATGTGGTCGGGATCATCGGGGGCTACCTGACCGGCGTACTGCTGTTGGGCGTTAATGAAGGCGCCTATTTCCACGGCATAGAGAGCAGTGTCCTGATGCCCGACGTCACGGAAGGGTTTATCAAGTCGTTTGTGTTCGCGCTGCTGATAGCGTTGATCTGCTGCTATCAAGGATATAATGCGCACAGGCGGCGTGACGGCATGGGGCCCGAAGCGGTCGCCAATGCAACGACCTCCGCGGTTGTGATTTCGTGCGTGTTCGTTCTCGTGGCCGACTATGTGGTCACTTCGGCCATGCTGCGCTAGGAGGTTCAGGTGAAGGATCAGCATTCTTCTTGGGATATACGCCTCGAACACCTCCGAGTAGGCTACGGGACCCGCGTCGTCCTCGACGATATCAATGCGGTTTTGCCCGGAGGCAAGATCACGGTCATCCTTGGCGAGTCAGGATGCGGCAAGTCGACCTTGTTGAGGCACGTCATCGGGCTTTCGCGGCCCATGCAGGGGCATATCCTTTATGGGGGGCAAGATTTGTTCGCGCTCCCTGAACGCCAGTTCCGGCGGGTGCGGCGGCGCTTTGGCGTGCTGTTTCAGGATGGGGCCCTGCTCGGTTCGCTGACGCTCGCTGAGAATGTGGGATTGCCGCTGCATGAGCATACCCGTTTGCCCAAAGCGACTATCCGTTCTACCGTCCTGCGTATTCTGGATCTGGTAGGGCTTGCCGAGTTTGCCGATTATTATCCCAATGAATTGTCCGGCGGGATGAAGAAGCGCGGCGGATTGGCCCGCGCCATTGTCACGGAGCCGCCGTTGCTTTTTTGCGATGAGCCGACCTCAGGGCTCGATCCGATCAATTCGGCCCAAATGGATCAGCTGCTGTTGGATATGCGCAAGGCATACCCGGAAATGACCCTGATCGTGGTCAGCCATGATCTGGCGAGCGTAGCCCGCATTGCGGAACACGTGCTGGTCTTGCGTGACGGGCGCGTCGTTTTTTCGGGTTCGTATGAGGCGCTGAAGGCTTCTACGGATGAATATCTTCGGCGCTTCATGGACAGGAAGGCTGAAGAAAAAGCCAGTCGTATCGCAACCACCGCGACGGATCCGGACGTTCGGGCCGCGCTGGATGCGTGGCTCGAAGGGTAAACGTTCTCATCAAGGACAAGGAAGGAACCCCCATGTCGTTTTCCAAAGAAGCCGCTGTTGGTTTTTTTGTTATGCTCGGACTGGTCTGTGTCGCTTACCTGACGGTAAAGCTTGGGCGCATGGAAGTTTTTCATTCCGAGGGATACGTTTTGACGGCCTCGTTCAATTCCGTATCCGGCTTGCGCCCCGGTGCGGAGGTCGAGATCGCCGGCGTCCGCGTCGGGCGGGTCAAGTCCATCCGGCTGGATGACAAACAGCCCCGTGCTGTTGTAGAATTGCAGCTAGGGGATAATGTGCATCTTACGGATGACGTGATCGCCTCGGTCAAAACCAGCGGGCTTATTGGCGATAAGTACATCAGTCTGGAGCCCGGCGGTTCTGGGGAACCGTTGAAGAACGGCGACGAAATTACGGACACCGAATCGGCGGTGGATATTGAAAGCCTCATCAGCAAGTATGTGTTTGGGAAGGTGTGATTATGATGCGTACAATCAGACATATGGTTTTGGCGTTGTGCAGTGTGTTTATCCTTTGCGGTACCGTTCATGCCGCGGAATCTCCGCTCGCGGTTTTGCAGACGCAGATCGATCAGATTTTGAATGTGCTGAAGGAGCCCAATTATAAAGATCCGATTAAGCGGGTTCCGCTCCGTGCTCAAATCGAGAAATATGTTCATGAAATTTTTGATTTCAGTGAATTCTCCGCGCGCACGGTGGGCAGAAATTGGCCGAGTTTTTCCGATGCCCAGAAAGAACGGTTCGACAAGGCCTTTGCGAACCTCCTGCTCATAACCTACCTTGATAAAATTCAGGGATACAACGGGGAAAAGATCGAATATTCCGGTGAAGTCCTCTCGACAAAGGGTGATCGCGCCGAGATTCAGACCATCGTCACCCTGTCCGACGGCAAGCCCGTTCCGGTGGCGTACCGGATGATGTTGAAGAACGGAAAGTGGGTCGTGTATGATGTGCTGATCGAGAATGTCAGCCTGATCAAGAACTACCGTTCGCAGTTCCAGGATGTCTTGACGCGGGGGACACCTGAACAGCTGATCGAAAGGGTTGAAGCCCGGGCCAGAGAGCTTCAGGCCCAATCCACCGTCAATTAACGGACTATTTCATGACTGCTGAGCAACGTTTTTTCCCAATCTGGAAGATGTGTCTGTGTGCCGCCGTTGTGTTGTCCCTGATGGGATGCGCGGCAAAGCATGGCGATAAGGCCGCCAACTCTCCTGATGTGCAGGCGGTTGAAACGGCGTCGTCGGTTGGAGCGGCTAGCGTGGCGGATTCCGATTCTGCCTTCGAGGATTACGATGATGAAGAATCTGAGGCCATTGCCGACCCCTTGGAAGGGTGGAACCGGTTCTGGTTCGGCTTCAATGACGTCCTCCTGTTGAAGGTCGTTAAGCCCGTCTACACGGGGTATACCTATATTACCCCGTCGCCTGTGCGGACCGGGCTCAGCAATGCTTTTCACAATATCCAGATGCCTATCCGTTTTCTGAACTGCGTGTTGCAGGGACGTTTCGGGGAAGCCTGGATTGAAGTCGGGCGTTTTGTCGTGAACACGACTGCCGGTTTCGGCGGTGTTTTCGATGTCGCCAAGCAGAGTAAGCCGCTCATCCCTATGGATAATCGAGACGCTGATTTTGGCCAGACGCTCGGCGTATGGGGATTTGGCGAGGGGATTTATCTTGTATGGCCTGTCGTCGGGCCGAGTACGGTACGTGACACGGTAGGCCTTGCCGGGGACTGGACGACGTCCGCATTCTTCTGGATTTCGGAACCCATCGGTCCCCTTGAGCTTGAACCTGCTCTGGCGGCAAGCCTTGGCCTCCGCTTCAACGATATGGGGACGGTAATCAGCACATACGAATCGCTGAAAAAGAGTGCTGTGGAACCTTATATCGCGGCACGGGATGCCTACGTCAAATACCGCCGTGCCGGAATCATGGGTAACCGATTCCAATGGTAATGTGTCATTGAACAGTAAAAAAGCCCTCCTAGGAGGGCTTTTTTACTGCGGTGGGAAAACCTGCAAGACTACGTGAACTTTTTCAAGAAATTTAGCTTTCAAAAAGTAATACATCAACAGGTATTCCCGCCTCAAGGCCTTCTATCCGTGCGGGAATGCGTACCAGCCCTTCCGAATCCAGCAACGTCCGAAGGAGCCCCGACAGGCCGGGGACCGGGACGGCGCGCGGAAGGCCGTTCGCCTGATGTTCCAACCTCACGCGGATATAGTCTTCGCGTCCTTGGCGGGAAGCGATGTTGCGCGACAGTATGGCCTGACGCGAAGGCCAGAATGTCTGATCGAATGCGTGTCCGTATCGGAAATTCCCCTGCCCAAAAAACTGGGCCATGAGGGAATGCCCGGCAAGGTGGCGGAGAAAGGGAACCCCCAGAATGTGCATGACGACCTGCGCGGAGGCTACCTGCCCAGGAAGCCCCCAGACGAGTGTCTGGCCGCAGCGGGCCAATATCAACGGTTTGCCCGGACTGAGCGCAACGCCGTGGCAAAGGATTTCCGTGTCGCCCAGGGATTGCAGGGCTTCCAGCGTCAGATCCCGGACGCCTATGGAGCTTCCTCCGGACAGGAAGACGACATCCGCCGGAAGGCCGTTTTCTCCTGCCAGGGCAGCTTTGAGGGATGCCGTCAGCGGTCCGAGCCGATCCGGCGCGATGCCGAATGTGGAGACATCGGCAACCGGACGGAGCATGGCTGAAAGGGCGAGTGTGTTGACGTCGCGGATCTGGCCGGGACGTGGGTTTTGCTCAGGGGATACAAGTTCGTCGCCCGTGGAAAGGATGGAAACCCTCGGGCGCCTGATAACGGGAACCTCCGTGATGCCAAGAGCAGCCAAGAGCCCGATTTCTTGTGCGCGGAGTTTTGTTCCCCGCTCAAGGAGGGGGGTACCTTCTTGAGCATCATCCCCTTTTTGCATGACATATTCGCCTGGGGCGACGGAACGGCGCATTTCAATGACGCCAGCGCCGAACGGCTTGGTATGCTCGACCATAATGACGGCATCCGCTCCTTGGGGAAGGTAGCCACCCGTCACGATAGCAGCACACTGTCCGGATTGGAGCGTGAAGTTGGGCGGCCGGTCGATGGCGATTTCCCCGACGCAGTCAAGCCACACAGGATTAGCCTCCGAAGCCCCGAAGAGATCGGAAGTTTGCACGGCATAGCCATCCATTCCCGAGCGGTTGGCTGGTGGTAAGGTTTCCGTGGCCATAATCGTTTCAGCCAGTATGGGGCCGCCGGAAAGCTTGTCCAGCCGTTTGCTTTCTTGAGGAAGGGGAGAAACGTCGAGTAGCCGGGAAATGACTTCCTCGACAGGAAGGACGTGGAGAAAATCCTTTTGCATATCCTTATCCTTTTGTTATGTATATTTATTTGTTATTAAAGAATATTTTTATATATATTTCTTGATAATAGCAGATTCTGCTAACTTATTTCTAACCCAAAATTCTTTTACTATCCTTGTAGATACTCTCTCCCCACATCCCCTCTCACAAAAAAAGCACGCCCACAAGAGTCCTTTGGGCAAAGTCTACAGCCGTTCCCTTTGCGGGTCCTTCCGGGCTGGCGAAGAAAACAACGGCGGTTCGACCCCATACTGTGGCCGCGACTTGCGAAATGAACTCCCCGAAATAACGAGATGTTTTCTGGGGATGTTAGCTGCTGCCTAAAATGTTGGCATATTTATTTCAAATAAAATTAAGGTGCTATGATGAAAAAGAACAAATATGCCGGGCAGGTCAAAAAGCGGTGTGAGGCCGAAACGCTCAACGCCTCAGAGAAAAATATGCTTGCAAAGGTAGAGCAGGATCGGACGCTCCGCCAGTCGCTCTACCATCCCATAGGGGGGACGGCCCCCGACATCCCCGTGGATGAGCTGATCGCCTACCTGCAAGAGAACGGCATCGGTGACGCCAAGCTCTACAACCGATTGCACCGTGGTCTGATCGTTTACGTCAAGCATTGGGAGCGCTTCCTCGTCTGGAATGGCCACCACTGGCGTGAGGATGACTGGAATGAAGCTCACCAAGCGATTGAAAATGTGTGTGAAAATTACTTGAAGGCCGCTGACGAAAAGCAGCGGGAAGCCGATTCGTTTTCCGAAGAAGAAAAGGACTTGAGGAAAAAGGTACAGGGCATAGCCGACAAGGGATACCGTCGCGTGGATCGGCTCCGAAGCAAGACCGGGCAGGACGATCTTCTGGTCATGACGCGGAGAACACGCCAGCCCCTGTTGATCATGCCGGACTTCATCGACAAGCAGTATTACTCCCTGCCTTGTCCGAACGGCGTTGTTGATCTTCGCACGGGAGATCTTCGGGATGGGCGCCCGGAGGATTACCTGCTGAATGCCTGCCTGACCGAGTACGCGCCGGACATGCTGGAGCTTGAAGACCCCTGCCCGGAGACGAACGCTTTTCTGCTCCGGAGCATGGACGGCAACCAGCGGCTTGTCGATTTCATCTGGCGGCTCCTCGGCTACGGCCTGATCCGCGACCGCAAGGAGCATGTGTTCATCATTTTTTGGGGCGAGCATGGGCGAAACGGCAAGGATACCCTGATCAAGCTGGTGACGCACGTCCTCGGCATGGCGCTGTCCGGCGACGTGCAGGTTGAAATGTTCCTCCAGCAGCAACAGGCGAAGAACAGTTCTTCTCCTACCCCGGACGTGCTGGCCCTGCGCGGCATGAGCATAGCGTGGATCAACGAGGCCGAGGACGGGCAGAAATTCGCCCTGGCGAAGCTCAAGAAGCTCACGGGCGGCGGCTTCATCACGGCCCGCGGCCTGATGGACAAGCAAATGACCTCGTGGCTCCAGACGCACCTCCCGATCATGACCACCAACGAACTGCCGAAGGCAAAGGCGGACGATGCCGCCTTCTGGAGCCGTGCCCACATCGTCAAATGGGGGTTGTCCTTCGTGGACGATCCGCAACAGCCGTGGGAGCGTCAGGCGGACAAGAACCTTGACGAGAAGATTCAGGCCGAGGCCAAGGGGGTGCTCGTCCGCATGGTGCAGGGGGCGATGGAGTACCTGCGCGACGGGGGACTGAACGTGCCGCCGGAGGTGAAGGGGTGGACACAGGATCAGCGGTCGAGTTGGGACGATCTCGGTCAGTTCATCGAAGAGTGCTGCATCACGGAGGCGCATCAGGAGGACAAGACCAAGTACACCTTGAGGGTACACGGAAGCGATCTCCATGAGGCGTTCTGTATATGGTATGCCGAGAACAAGGACAAACGCTATTCCATTTCAGCAAAGGCATTTGCCATCATGTTGAATAAAAAGGACATCGCCATGATCCGGAGTGCGGGCACACGGAGGCTCGGAATTGATCTGACGCCCGCATGGAAAGACAGGCTGGAAGAGAAACGCCGCGAGGAAGAGGCGCGCAAGGAAAAGAATCTGTACAAAACTGTACGAGATAAAAATTTGTAATATGCAAGAATAGAATGCTTTTTTCTCATTTGAACAGATGAACAGATTACCCCACACTCTTCCATGCGTGATCCGCCTGCCTGCATATGTCACGTATATAAATCATGTATAGTATCTGTTCATCTGTTCAAAAGTATAAAAATATAAATAAAATAAATAGATAAGTAAAGAAACCTCTGAACAGATGTGAACAGATCGTTATGAGCACCATGCTGGAACTTTATCGGCACCGTTTCGGTGCTGGCGTGAAAGCCCGAGGGAATGGCTGGAATGGCCCATGCCCGATTTGTGGTGGTGAAGTCGGCAAGTCCGACCGCTTCATGATCTGGCCCGACCGGGAAAGGGACCTTGGCCATACCTGCACCGAGAAGCACATCCCCGGCGTGTTCTCGTGCCGGCGCTGCGGCAGGGCCGGCGACAGCATCCGGTACATGATGGACATGGAGGGTATGAGCTTCCGTGAAGCCTGTGCCGAACTGGGCATCTCGGACATGCCTGTACGCCCCCGCCGCCGTTCCGCTCCGCTGGAACCGCAAGTGCGGGCGGCATGGCAGCCGTCCGTCAAGGAAGGGCCTTCGGAGAAGTGGCAAAACTACGCGGCGAAGTTGCTGGCCGAAGCCGAGGCCGAAATCTGGAATCATCCCGAGGCGCTCAACTGGCTGGCGAAGCGCGGCATCACGGAAGAGGTCATCCGGACGTACCGCCTCGGCTATCTGGCTGGCGAGGACGGCAAGCCCGGACGGTTCCGGGCGCGTTCCGTCCTCGGGCTTCCGCCGAAGCAGAGGAACGGCAAGGACCAGACATGGCTGTTCATCCCTCGCGGCATAGTGATCCCCACGTTCGAGGGTGGTGAGCTGATCAACCTGCGGATTCGCCGCCCGAGTCAGGACATAAAGGAGAGAGAGGACGGAACTCGCCCGGCGAAGTATCTGGAACTGTCCGGCTCCTGTTCCAAGCCCATGCTGCTGCTTCCAGAAGGCGGAAATCCCAATCTCCGGGCGTTCGTTGTCGTGGAGGGGGAACTGGACGCCATCCTCTGCCACCATGCGGCAGGCCGCCGGATAGGGGCCGTGGCTATTCGCTCCAACCAGACCAAGCCGGACACCGTGGCCCACGGGCAACTCAGGAATGCCGTCTGCATCCTGCTGGCCCTCGACTACGAAGACTCCGGGGCCGGGATTGTCGGGCTGGAGTGGTGGCTTTCCACGTATGCCGCCTGCCTGCGCTGGCCCACGCCGGAGGGCAAAGACCCCGGCAACGCCTTTGAGATGGGTGTGGACATCCGGGAGTGGCTGGACGGAGGCTTGCCTGAGACGATTTCGCTTATGCCGCAAGGCGTACAGTTGGACACATTGTCATCTGGTTCTGTTTCTTTGGGGGGGGAGGGGCGAAGCCCCGAAAGCCCGGCTTCTCTAAGAGAAAAGGAAGGGGGACCGGAAAGATGCACGACCAGTCCGGGACTTGCCGATACGCGTTTTCTGGCGGCGATGCCGGATTACCTGCGTCCGGAGGACGTGCCGGAAGACGTGCGGAGGGCTTGGCATCTCTGGCAGGGCGTCCCGGTGTTGTTCGTGAAGCTGGAGGAAGGCGGCTTCGAGTGGAGCTACAGCCACTCGTGGGCAAAGCGGCACCGTGACCAGTTCGAGGCGTTCTGGCGGTTTCAGGACGGTTCCGACGCCCTGTGGGACTGGCTGTCGGCACACGTCGCGGCAGAGATAGGCGCACATAACCTTTTGAAGATATGGGGGTAACATGGATATTTCGACTGAGAACGACACGCTTTCGCGCATCAGCAAGGCGCTGTACGGGGACGCCCTGACGCTGGCGGTCATGGACCCGAAGGACATTTCCCTGCTCAAGAAGAATGCCCGGATACTGAAAAAAGACGTGTTCCAGCAGCTCACGGCGAACATCGGGCGGGACAAGCGGCTGTCGTCCGTGCCCCTGTGCCACCGCCTGAGCGACGGCAGGGTGGAAGTCCTTTCCGGGAACCACCGCGTACAAGCCTCCGTCGAGGCGGGGATCGAGCGCATCCTCGTCATGATCATCGAAGAGGATCTGACGCGGTCGCAAGCCGTGGCCATCCAGCTTTCCCACAACGCCCTCGTGGGCGAGGATGACCCCGCGCTCCTTGCCGAGCTGTGGGCGGAGATTGAGGAGATAGCGGAGAAGACCTACGCGGGCCTGTCCTCGGACGTGGTGGAGAAGCTGGACAAGATCGACCTGACGTCCTTCACCACGCCGCAGGTGAGCACGCGCACCATGACCTTCGCCTTCGTCGACAGCGAGGCCGAACGCCTGAACGCCGTGCTCGATGATCTGGACGGGCTGCCGGCAAAGGAAATCTGGCTGACGGACGTGAAGCAGTTCGAACGCTTCTTTGACCTGCTGGAAGCAACGAAAAAGACGTTCGATGTGCGGAACGCCTCCCTTGCCATGCTCAAGCTCATGGATCTTGCCGAGGAAGCCATTGCCAACCACAAGCCGGAACGAGCGGCGGAGGGCGCGGCATGAGCTTCATCGGAGCCGTGGCCACATCCGTCCGTCAGGTCCTCGCGCAGTACGCGAAGGATGTGCACCTGCCTTGCCTGATCGTCGGCGCCGGGAACTTCACTGTCCCGAGCGTGCTGCGCTCGGCGGGCTTCGCCGGGACGATAACGGCCTGTGACGTGACGCTCTACACCTCGGCGCTCGGAGCGTACCTGTCCGGCTGGACGCTGGAGGCACGGGAGCGGGAAGACTGCCCGGAGCACCTCCGGGGGCTGCTCCGCACGGGGTCGCCTCTGGAGCTGACGGCCTCCATCAGCCTGCTCATGGATCTGCGCGAGGTGTGGAAGGGCGACAACGCCTTCAAGATGCGCATGGTTGAGCACAGCCGGGAGGCGTGGGACACGCTCATGGAAAAGACCTGCGCCAAGCTCGAAGCCTACAAAGCCCACATCGGCCCCATCGACTACCAAGCCCGCGACGGCTTCGACCTGCTGGAAAAGAGCGCGTCCGGGCACACGGTTTTCGCGTTCCCGCCGACCTACAAGGCCGGGTACGAAAAGCTGGAGGCGCTGCTCCGGGCCACGGTAGAATGGACGCCCCCGGCCTACCGGGAAATGACCGACAAAAGCCTTGAGCTGTTCGAGGCCATCGCCCGGTTCGACTCGTATTACGTCGTGCTGGAGAAGGACCTCCCCGAAGTGTACGCGCTCCTCGGCCAGCCTTCGGCGGTGCTTCCCCGGGGGCGTGGCCGCACGACCTACATTGTGGCGAAGCAAGCCAAAAAGGTCGTGATCCGTTCCTCGGCCAAAACCGCTCCGGTCGGCCCGATATGGCCCGCGAACCGGCCCGTGACCGGGGACGAGGTTCCCGGCTTCGCCCCGGCCAAGCGGGCGCAGTCGCTGCGGCTGAACGAACTCTACCTTGCCAAGCGCATCGATTACTTCGACGGCGGCGTGGACGTCTGCATCGTGCTCACGCTGGATGGGCAGGTGATCGGCAAGGCCGACTTCATGAAGACGAGCCATGCCCAGTGGAAACTCCCGGAAGGCAACCCCGGCGGAGACGAATCCCTGTACATCATGTGCGATCTCGCCGTGGCCTCGGACGTGGAAAAGCGGCTGGCCAAGCTCGTGCTGCTCCTGCTCACCAGCCGCGAGGTCAAGGAATGGGTGGACGCCAAGCTGAACAAGCGGGTGGGGTGGGTCATCACCACGGCCTTCGCCAAGGGGCCTGTCTCGATGAAGTACCGGGGGTGCTTCCAGCTCTACAGCCGGAAGCAGGACAAGAAAACGGGCCAGTACGCCCTCAACTACTATGCCCCGTTCGGGGCGCGGACGCTTGCGGAATCCTTCGCCCTCTGGAAGAAAAAATATAAGTAATTCATGTAATTAAATACAAAAAACTCTTGCATAACAGGCGTAACATGCTAAGTTCTTTTTATGGTTGAACTTTTTCAATCAAAAGGAGAACGGCATGGACGCAAGGCGCAAGCAGGAACTCAAGGAGCTGATGGTAACGGCCTGGAATCTGGCCCGGTTCGGAGCGAACCGTTTCGGAGGTCCGGCCAGCCTGTATTTCTGGATGGCTCTGCGGATTGCATGGCGGGAACGCGGCGGGAAGTCCGTCTACTACACGAAGGGCAATGTGGCCCAGATGTGGATGGGGATCGTGCCGAGGCAGGAGAAGGTGAAGCGGGGGCAGATAATGCTCCCCGGCCTTGCATAAAAGAGTGGGGCGGTAATGCCACTTACCGCCCCGATACGAAAGGAGCCAAGTCCTTCATGTACGGATTGAGTTTGGCTCCTGCCCGCCAAAAAGTCAATGAGCAGAGCCATGACAGAGAGAGAAGCCCGCAGGCTGGCGAAGGAAGTCGTCAACGACGAGTACGCCGTGATCGACGAGATTTGGAACCGCCGTAGAGTGAACTATCACTCGGTCGCCGCGGATTACGACAGGGACACGATCAAGGACATCAACCGCAAGCTGCCGAACCTGCTGGTGAAGAACGGCGGCGTCGCGCTAGACGAACTGGCGGATGAATACGGGTTTGAATCCACCTGCGACCTGATCGACATGTTCCTTGCCTACACGCCGAAGCGCGTCCGGCTTGAGCAGCTTGTGAGCCAGTTTTTGGAAGAAACCCCTCAACCCTCCGGCGACTATGACGGAGACGTGCCTTTCTAGGAGTCTGAAATGCCCATTGAAACCTCGTTCTTTTCGAGCAAGGCCCCGAAAGAACGAAAAGTCTGCATCGCCAAATGGCACAGGGGATGGAACGGGCCGCGCGCCGAGCGGTTCGCCCCGTCCGACCCGAAGGCCGTGGACTGGAAGGCGGCGTACAGGAAGGACTTGGAATCCCGCTTCCCCACGCCGTCCTCCTTACGGCTCTACCTTCAGGAGATCGAGAAGCGGACACCGGACCCGATCCTGTGTTGCTTCGAGCTGAACCCGGAAGAGTGCCATCGCAGGGTGCTCGCCGCGTTCATCAAGGAAAACATCAACCTCGACGTTCCCGAGTGGAACGGTCGGCGGCATGACGGGCAATTCAGCCTATTGCCGTAAACCGTAAAAAAGGCGGGGACGCCCGGTGCTGAGAACACCGAACGCCCCCTAGGAAGCGGAGGGGACATCCTCCAGCCCCACAAGCCGAAGGATATTCCCTCCTGACTATACAAGTCAACGGAGGGCGAAATGAGACATTCTACATGCGCCCACCGCAGAACGCGGCGCGAGGACAGTATGGAAGATTTACAGAAGGACAAGGATCAGGGCGAAAAACTGCGTTCCCTTGTTGAAGTGAGCAGGAAGAACGACATTCCCGCGTTGCTCAATGCAAAGAACAGAGCGCAACAGGACGTCTATTCCGATCCTTCAAAGGAAAACCTTGCCGTTCTGGAACGCGCCACAGCCATGCTGGAGAAAGCGATGGACGCAGGACAGAACTGCAAGACGTGGAAAGAGGCGCTCACCTATCTGCAAGAGGATTGCGGCAGGAAAATCGGACAGACCAAGCTGTTTGCCGACATCAAGGCCGGGCGCCTGAGAAAGCAGCCGGACGGCACCTTCAAGCGGCGTGACCTTGACCGCTACGCGGCGTCGCTCCCCACGGCGGGGACGCCGGACAAGCTGGCCACCGACGCCGCCAGACGGCAGCGGGAAAAGGAAGAACAGGAAATCCGCAGGATACGGGCCGTGGCGGACAAGGAAGAGTTCATCCTCAAGGTCAAGCAGGGCCAGTACATCTCGCGGGATGACGTTTATCAGGAGCTTGCCGCCCGTGCCGTGGCCCTGTCCGCCAGCCTGAAAACGGAGTTTGAGGCGCGGTCGCTCGACGTGATCGCGCTGGTCGAGGGGAACCCGAAGAAATCAGGTCCGTTCGTCGAGCACATCGAGCAGGTCATCGACGAGGCCATGAACGAGTACGCGAAGCCCATCGAGATTGAGGTCACGTTCACCGCCGAACCGGAAGCGGAAAACGAACCGGACGACGAATAACGCAGGGCAGGGGCGCGGCTGCCGAACAACGCGCAGGAAATTGATGGAAGTAAAAGATTTGAGAGAGGGAAGGGTGTACCGAGGGAAAAATCCTCGATGTTGCGATGGGTATATCAATGATCGCCATGTGCTGAGGCTCAATGAGAGAATGGTGCAGTATGACGGCCCCGCAGTCGCACCGGGACGGCGTTACCCGATGGTTTCGGTAGAGTCCTTCTTAAATTGGGCAGAGCGGGATGTGACTGACGAGCTCCCCAACGAAGCATGGCAACCGTGGAGGAAGTATGAACACAACCCCCATGCATGAATTCAACCACCTACCCGTCATTGACGGCAAGGTGGGGGATGGAGTGAGATTTGAGCGCATCCGGCGGATCACGGGGTATCTTGTTGGTACGGTGGATCGGTTCAACAACGCCAAACGCGCCGAGGTCCGTGACCGCGTGGCGCATATGAGAGTTTCTCCGGAGGCGCCCCATGAAACTCCGTCACGGCATGACGGTGATGACGGCCCGCTACGCCGTGGTGCTGCGGGGCCGGAACCAGTGCTTCCCTGACCAGTGGTGGGGGCACCCGATCATCGAAGGGAAGATCATGAAACGGCACACCATCGTGCTGAAAGCCGAGGACGTGGTGGCCCTCCCCGTGCCGGAGGGTTTCCAACGCGTGTTTCCGGGATTGTTGAAGGGATAGCATGACGCAGCTTGCCTTGTACGAAATGCCGAAAAAGGAGTGTCGGCGCGTGGCCATTTCGGTGCCGATACCGAAATGGCTTCCGCCGTCTCTGGCCTTGTGGCTCCGTCAGCGCACGGCGGAGCAGCCTGAGAAAAGGCTGACCGTGAATGTCCGGTTTTCAAACGGGGAGCGGGCCGCGATGAAACGCCGCAAGCCCGTGCCGATCAGCGCATGGGCGGAGAAGCACCGCGTCCTCGAAATGTCGGCCATCCGGGGCCGCTGGCGGAACGTGTTTACGCCGTACCTCACCGGGATCATGGATGTGTCCGGGCTTCCCGGCGTCGAGACGGTCATCATCTGCAAGAGCCCCCAGACGGGCGGCTCGGAGTGTGGCCACAACATCGTCGGGTACTGCATCGACCGTCTCCCCGGCCCGGTGATGTACGTCTTCCCGGACGAGCTGACCGCCCGCGAGAACGCCAAGGACCGCATCATCCCGATGATCGAGGCCTCCCCGCGCCTCCGGCAGTACATGACGGGCTACGGGGACGACGCCTCCAGCCTGCGCATCAACCTGCTGCACATGCCGATTTACCTCGGCTGGTCCGGTTCCGTATCGCGCCTCGGGAACAAGCCCATCCGCATCCTCATCCTCGACGAGCTGGACAAGTACAAGAACCCGAAAAACGAGGCATCGTCCGAGTCGCTGGCGGAGAAGCGCACGACGACATGGCGGACCCGGCGCAAGGTCGTGAAAATTTCGACCCCGACCACGGAGGACGGCCCGATCTGGAAGGCGCTCACCGAGGAGGCGGGTGCCCGCTTCGATTTCTGGGTGCGCTGCCCGCACTGCGGCTTTTTCCAGCACATGGATTTCGAGCGTATCGCATGGCCCGGAAAGGATGAGGAGAAGTCACCGGACGCCGAAACCGTGCTGGCGAAGCGGCTGGCTTACTACGCCTGTGAATACTGCGGCGCGGTGTGGGATGACGGCGACCGCGACCGGGCGGTCAGGGGAGGGGAGTGGCGTGAGCGCACGTCCGGCCTTGAGCTGATGGCCCACGTCGCCGCGCACCGTCCCGTGAAGGTTGGCTTCCACATCCCCGCGTGGCTTTCATACTTCGTGAGCCTGTCCGAAGTGGTCCACGCCTGGCTCAAATACAAGGAGAGCGGAAAATTGGATGACCTCAAGAATTTCAGGAACCAGTACGCCGCCGAGCCGTGGGTGGAATCGCACGCGGCCCGCTCGGAAGACGCCATTCTCGCCCTGTGCGACGACCGCCCACGCGGGAAGGTTCCCGGCCCGGTGGACGGAAAAGAGCGGGTATCCGTCCTTCTCGCTACGGTGGACACGCAGCAGCATTATTTCCGGTACGTCATCCGGGCCTACGGCTATGGCGAAACCGAGGAGAGCTGGCTCGTGGCGTCCGGCTCGGCGGACAATCTCGCGGCGTTGGAAGAAATCCTGTTCGGGAGCGTCTACGTCGACCCGGACGGCAGGGAATACATGGTCAAGGCCGCCATGATCGACGCGATGGGCGGGCGCACCGCCGAGGTCTACCGCTGGGCCGTCCGTCATCGGGGGCGCGTCTTCCCGTGGCAGGGCGTCCGTTCGATGGCGCAGCCGTACACCCCCTCGCATCAGGAATACTTCCCGGACGCCAAGGGCAACAAGATCAAGATTCCCGGCGGGCTGATGCTGTACCGCTGCGACGTGACGTTCTTCAAGTCCGACCTCGCGTTCAAGCTCGGCATTCACCCGGACGACCCCGGCGCGTTTCACCTACACGCCAATGACGGCGGGCAGCTCGAACAGTACGCCAAGGAACTGTGCGCCGAGGTCTGGGACGACGAAAAGCAGGGATGGGAAAACCCGGCAAACAAGCCGAACCATTTCTGGGACTGCGAGGTCATGCAGCGGGCGTTCGCGTTCATCCTGAACGTGCGCCATCGCCGCAGACCGGACGAGGAAGCGAAAAAGCCCGCCCGTCCCCCGCGCCCGTCCGAACGCGGCGGGGGCGGCATCGGTTCGCGCCTGGCGAACCTGCGGAGGTCGTGATGGCGCTGTACGACTTGTCGGATCGCCTCAACTGGCAGCAGGCTTGCGAGGTGCTTGGGTGCAGCAAGACCCACCTCTACAGGCTGGTGAGGGAAAGGAAACTCACTGCATACGGTGTCGGTAAACGGAGCAGATATTTTCTGCGGAGTGAGTGCCAGAAACTTTTGGCAGGATCTCTATTTTTTCTTGACAATAATTCGCTTAAAAGCTAATAAATAATTATGAAAAGCAGTTACGAAACAAAATTTTATCAGACAGAACAGGGTGAAACCCCATTTACGCAGTACCTGTCCAAGCTCAGAGATATGCGGGCCGCGCTCAAGATTGCAACGCGGATTAATCGTGCGCAGACTGGCAATTTTGGCGATCATAAATCGGTCGGCGATGGGCTTTGGGAAATGCGTATCGACTATGGCCCCGGCTATCGAGTGTATTACTGCTTTGAAGGTGACAGGCTCGTGCTGCTGCTCTGCGCCGGAGACAAGCGAACGCAACCCCGAGACATTGAAACCGCAGGTAAGTATAAGGCGGACTTTGAAAGGAGAAACACATGAGTAAGGAATTGAGAGGAGCTGTTCCCTTTGATGAGGGCATGGCGGATATGTATCGTAAGAATCCTGAAATGGCAGCGGGGATGCTCAACCAATGTCTTGAAGATGGAGATGCTGAAATGCTGCTTGTCACTCTTCGTCAGATCGCCAAGGCATTTGGCGGGGTGAGCCATGTCGCAGAAATGGCAGGATTGAGTGAAACCTCGTTGTATCGTACTCTTTCACGAAACGGCAACCCAAACCTCAAGACGTTGATGAGCATTTCTAATGTGATAGGGATGCGCCTTGCCTTTGTACCGAAAACTCCCTCCTCCGCAAGACCGTAACTTTTTTCCACCTCGCGAAACTTTGCCCGGCTCCCCGCCGGGCTTTTTTTGTCTTTTTGAAAATTTTTTGTGCCAGTATTCCCAGTGTTCCCAGTATTCCCAGTGTTCCCAGACTTGCACATTTTTTCGTGCTATGTGTAGCCCACTATGAGCACCATCTGGACACGTGAAGAACTCCTCGATCTGATCGCCTGTTGGAAGGCCGCGTACAAGGCGGCGTCCACGGGCAAGTCGTACACGGTTCAAGGCCGCACCTTGACCCGGTACGACCTGCCCGAGATCCGCCAGCAGCTTGTCTATCTTCAGGGCGAGCTTGCGGCGCTCGACACCGGGCGTCGCGGCCCCACTATCGTACTCGCAAGGGTGAGGAGGTAAGGCATGGCACTGCTTGATCAGTTCGGGCATCCCCTCCCTCCCGTGTCCACTTCGCGCATGACCGCCCGTGCCTCCCGCGACGCCGGGGCCTATCGCGGCTCCATCTCGGGCTGGCGCGGGCCGCAGGTGCATTCCCCGGAAGGGGAATCCCGCGAACGCGACGTCATGCAGCGCCGTGCCGCCGACCTCGCCGCCAACGATTGGGCGGCGCATTCGGCGGTGGAGGCCATTTCGGGCAACGCCATTGGGACGGGCCTTGTCCCGAAGGCGAGCATCCCCGCCGACATGCTCGGCATTTCCTCCGAGAGCGCCCGCGAACTCGGCAAACGGATGGAATGGGCCTTTGCGCTCTGGACGTCCGAAGCCGACGTTCGCGGGCAATGCCACTTCGTCGACCTCCAGAACCTCGGCCTCCGGACGATGTTGAGCTTGGGCGAGATGTTGCATCTGGCGGTCATGCTCAACGAAAAAGAGCGGGAACGGCAGAACCGGACGTTCTCGCTCGCGCTCCAGACGCTTTCCCCGGCCCGCCTGATGACGCCGAGCGACCAGCAGAGCGATCCGCTCATCCGCGACGGCGTCCGCCTGTCCGAGTACGGCAGGCCGGAAGGGTACTGGCTGGCGACGCCCAAGGCTTCGCCCCAGTCCTCGTTCCTGTCGGTGGAGCGGAGCGCGCTGCTGTCGGAGGACTTCACCTATGTCCCGGCCCGCGTCGGCCACCGTCCGGGGGTGTTCCACCTGTTCCGGCACGAGACGGACGAGCAGGTGCGCGGCGTTTCGGCGTTCTCCAAGGGCATCGAGCTGTTCCGCAACCTGTCCGACGCCATCAGCTACGAGCTGTTCGCGCAGGTCATAGCCGCGTCGTTCCCCGTCTTCGTCGCGCTGGAAAACGGCGGGGTGCAGCTCCCCGACTATGTGACGGAGGGGCGGGAAGGCGACGGAGAACGCCGGGAACGCCAGCTTGTCCAAGACCTCAGCCCCGGCCAAGTCCTCTACGGCAACGAAAACGAAAAGCCGTACGTGCTGGAATCGAAGCGCCCCTCGGCCAACTTCTCAGCGTTCGTTGAGATCGTGCTCCGGGCGACGGCGGCCTCCGTGGGCATCCCCTACGAATCGCTGACGAAAGACTTTTCCAAGACCAACTATTCCAGCGCCCGCGCCGCGCTCAACGAGGCGTGGAAGCTCTACAGCTTTTACCGCAACTGGTTCGGGCGGCTCTACTGCCAGCCCGTCTACGAGATGGTCATAGAGGAGGCGTTCCTCCGAGGCATGTTCGAGCTTCCGAAAGGCGCGCCGGGCTTCTACGAGGCCCGCACATTCTGGTGCAACGTGGACTGGATCGGCCCCTCGCGCGGGTTTGTGGACCCCGTGAAGGAGATCACGGCAACCATCCTCGCGCTGCAAAACCGTTTGATGACCTACGGCGAGGCATGGGCCGAAACGGGCAGGGACTTCGACGAGGGCTACGCCCGGATGCTGGAGGAATCTCCTCTGCTGGCGCTGCTCGGCCCCCTGAGCCTGAGCACCAAGCTCGGCAAGCCGGGCAAGGACGCGGCCCCGGAGGGCGACGAAAAGCCGGAAGGTGAGGCCCCCGAAGAGGAAACGGGAGAAGAAGATGAATGAGTTGTGGGCGTTGCCCTTTGAAATGGCGGAACAGGTGCTGTCCGATCTGGCCTCGGCAAAGTCGAACCCTCAAGCGCTGGTTGAAGGATTTCCGGAGCGGAAGGCGCGTGGCTACGAGCTTGTCGGCGGCGTCGCCGTCATCCCGGTATCCGGGCCAATCGTCAGGGAGCAGGGCTGGTACGGGACGGGGCAGGATGCCGTGGCGTCGTCGTTGAAGGCCGCGCTTGCCGACCCCTCCGCCCGCGCCATCCTGTTCGACATCACCAGTCCGGGCGGCGTCGTGGCGGGCACGAAGGAGCTTGCCGACGCCATAGCCGAGGCCCGGACGAAGAAGCATTGCGCCGCCTACGCCAACGGCCTGTGCACGTCCGCCGCGTACTGGCTGGCGTCGGCCACGGGCACGGTCTACGCGCCCCTGACCGCCACAGTCGGCAGCATCGGCGTGATCATGACGATCACCAACTACGCGAAGCTGGAAGAGAAATGGGGCATTTCCACCGTGACCATCACGGGCGGCAAGTGGAAGGCGGCCGGACAGGGCGGCGAGCTGACCGACGAGGAACGCCGGTATTTTCAGGAACGGATCAACACCCTGCACCAGATTTTCAAGGCCGATGTGGGCCGTCACATGGGGCTGACGGCTGACCCGCAACTGTGGGGCGAGGCGCAGCTTTTGCTGGCGCAGCCCGCGCGGGAACTTGGCCTTGTCACCGATATCGTCAGGGATCGCGACGCCGCGATCCGCAAACTCGCTGTGGAGGCACAGATGACCAGAGAAGAACTCGCCGCGCAGTCCCCGGAACTGGTGGACGCGCTGCTGGCCGAAGGCAGGCTGAAAGCGGAGGCCGAGAACAAGGCGAACATGGACAAGGCGGCGGCTGATGCCGTGGCCGGCGCACTCGCCGTGGTGAAGGCCGTGGCGGGCGATGAGACGGCGTCCCGCGTCGAGACGACGCTGAACACCCTCCGGGCCACCGGGATGAGCGCCGAGCAGATCGCCACCGTAGCCCCGTTGCTGGCGAAGGCCGAAGCGCCCGTGCATGAGAATGCCGAGGCGAAAACCCGTGCGGACATCCTCGCCGGGCTCCAGAATGTCCACCAGAATCCCGTAGCAGCCTCGCCGGGGACGGTTCCCACGGCAACTACGAAAAGCCCGCTGCTGGCGGACGCCGAACGTCGCGCCGGAGTAGCGAAGTAAGGAGACATCATGTCCAAGATCATCGTCCATACCGAAGTCATGGGGCCGGACTTTTCCGAACTTGTCCTGCATGAGCTGAACTACGAGTGGAGCCGCGAGGTTGTGACGCTGGCGGCTTCGGAAGCGGATCTTCCGTTCGGCATGGTGCTGATGCGCGAAGCCGGGGAATACAAGCCGCTGACGGAATCCACGGTCGAGAGCGCCCAGAAGTTGGGCGGCGCGCCCGTCGCCGTGCTCATCGGCGCTGTCAAAGCCAGCGAGTCCGCACAGTCCGCCGTGGTCATCCGGCGCGGGGCCATCCTGAACGGCGCGGCCCTCAAGTTCGACGCCAGCGTCACTACGTTGCAGGCCGATGCGAAGCTGGCCCTGTCCGATCTCGGCATCGTCATCAAGGAGTAAACCATGCCCATACAGAACTATCCCACGGTGTTCGACTGCACCGAAATGACCGCGGCGGTCAACAAACTGCCCGCACTTCCCGTCTATTTCCGCAGGCTGTTCGAGGTGAAGGGCGTGAAGACCACGACCGTTTCCCTCGACATCAGGAAAGGCCGCATCGTGCTGATCGGGGACTCGGAACGCAATACCGCCCCGGAGAGCCTTGCCGGGCGCGGGGCCAAGCGGGAGTGGATGCACCTCTCCTGCGCGCATCTTGCCATGTCCGACACGCTGGCGCCCGAAGACCTTCAGGATGTGCGGGCGTTCGGTTCCACCGAGCCGATTTCGGTTGCCGAAGTCTATAACGACAAGATGCAGCAGTTGAAGGATAACATGACGGCGACGATGGAGTTCCATCGTCTTGGGGCCATCAAGGGCGTGGTGCTCGACGCTAACGGCACTACCGTCCTGCATGACATCTTCAACACCTTCGGGGTCACTAAGAAGAAGATGGACATTTCGTTCCCAAAGACGGCCGCCGACGATGCGAACCCCATTCTGACAAGCATCCTCAACGCCAAGCGGCATGTCGAGGCCGCGATGGGCGGCACGCCGTTCAGCCATATCGAGTGCATCATCGGCTCGGACGCCTACGACATGCTGACGTCCCACAAACTGGTGCGGGAGTATTTTGAAAGATGGCTCTCCAATAGATCGAATTTTGGCGACAACGACTACCGTAAGCGCGGCTTCCCTTACGGCGGCCTGACGTTTGTGGAGCGTTCCGACGTGGTGGGCGGCAAGACGATGGTGGATGCCAAGAAGGGGCACGTCTACCCGGTCGGCCCCGGCATTTTCAAGCAGTACCACGCGCCCGCCGACTGGATGGAAACGGTCAATACGATGGGGCTCGAATACTACGCGCGCATGGACTTAAAGGAAAAAGGCCGCGGCATCGACATTGAAGTGCAGTCCAACCCGCTCACGCTCTGCACGTTCCCCGAAGCTCTGATCGAGCTGACCTTCAAGGCGGCGTAGTCATGGCTGATTTCGATCTCGCCTACGCGCCCGTCGCCAAGTGGGAAGGCGGCTGGACACACGATTCCGGCGACAAGGGCGGGGAGACGTTCCGCGGGTGCGCCCGCAACTTCTTCCCCAACGAACCGATCTGGCCCGTCATCGACCGGGAAAAGAGCCATCCCTCCTACAAGAAGGGCAAGGCCGCCTTTTCCGCGCACCTTATGGGGATTCCGAGCCTCACGGGGTGCGTCAAGGGTTGGTACAGGAAAGAGTGGTGGGACAAGCTCGGGCTCGAACGGTTCGAGCAGATCGTGGCCGACGAGCTGTTCGAGCAGGCCGTGAACCTCGGCAAGACGGGCATGGGGCGTTACCTGCAACGGCTCTGCAACGCCTTCAACTGGCGGAAGGACGGCAGCGCGGACGGGGCACGCCTGTTCGACGATCTCCAGACGGACGGCGTCGTCGGCCCGAAGACGCTTTCGGCCCTTTCCATCGTCCTTTCCCGGAACGACGCCCGGCGCATCGTGCACCTCATGAACTGTATGCAGGGCGCGCACTACGTAAACAGCGCGGCGAACCGTTTCCCGCTGCGGAAATTCTGCGTCGGCGGCTGGCCGACGCGCACCTATGACCCCGGACAGGAGGTCTTCTGATGGATTTCGCTACGTTGATGGATTCCCAGTCCGGCATCGTCGCGTTGGGCATGGCCGCCGTTTCCGGCGTTTGCGCGTTCATCTGCGCGTTCATGCCCGCGCCCACTGAGCAGTCGGGCATGTTGTACCGGATTGTCTACGAGCTGCTGAACTGGATCGGCTGCAACAAGGGCAAAGCCAAAAACGCCGACGACGCGGGCAATGGCGGCAAGTGATGCATGGTCGGCCCTCGTCCGCATCCTTCAACTGGTTCTTGAAGGTTTTCGGGAATACCGCCGCCGTTCCCGTGTGGGCGCTGTGCGCTCTGACGGCGGCTCTGCATGGCTGCGGAAGTTCGGGGGCGCTGACAAGCGTGCCTCCCGCACCGATGACGCCGGGGGCGATCATCACTGAGGCGTGGGCCTACGAAGAGGACGGGCAATGGAAGATGGAACAGGGAGGCTGGATTCACATTCCGGCAAATGAGGGCGCGGAGCTGCTGCTCTGGATTGAACACGCGGAGGAACTATGCCGCTGACCACGGAAACGCTGCTGGCCTATTCGATGGGCATCATCGGTACATTGCTTGTGCTGCTCATTTCGCTCGTCGTCTATGTCTTCCTGACGCTCAGGGAGGAAGTCCGGGGCGTTTCATCCGATTTGTCCGAGTTGAACAAACACCGGGTGAAGCTCGTCCACATTGATGATTGCCGCCTGACGGTAGCGCGTGTCCATGAACGGTTGGACGACTACGAAGACGCCATGCAGGGCCTCAGCGAACGCATGGCCCGGACCGAGGCGCTGTTGCAGGAGCGGGGAGGGCATTCATGAACCAGAGCTTCTTCAAGGACATCCTGGAGCAGGAAATCCACTCCGTGTTCCTGAACCCCGCCGAATTCGGGGAATCCGTCACGCTGGAAGGCAGAACGCTCGACGCCGTGGTGGACAGGCCGGAAATGGCATGGCCCGAAGCGGACGACAGGCCCGGCGTTTCCCACAGGCTCGTGGTGCTGTCCGTGGCCCTGTCCGACTTCCCGGACGAGCTGTACCCCGGCACGAGCGTGACGTTCAACGGCGAACGCTGGTTCGTGGCCACAGCCGACCGCGAAGCGCTGCGGACCATCCGGCTGTACAGGGAGGCGGCATGATCCGGCTCGACATCCCCAACATGGACGAAACGATCCGGGCGCTCACGGCCTCGCTCCAGCACATGCCGAAGGAGTGCGAGATCGCCGTTTCACGGGCCATCAACCGCACGTTGAACGCCATGCGTGCCGAGGCGATCCGCATTGCGCGGCGGGCCTATGTCTACGTGCCTCCGGGAAGGCTCTTCGACCAGCTCTACTTGAAGAAGGCGCAAAGGGGCACCACGAAGGCTTGCCTCTACATTTCCGGGCGGCGCGGCATCTCCCAGTACCACTTCCGTCCGGCTCCGAAGTTCCCCGGAACCAAGCCCCCGGCGGGCGTTTCGGCGCAGATCCGGCAAGGCGGTACGCGGAAGGTCTATCAGGAGCCCGGCTACTCGAAGCCCTTCATCATGAAGAAGCTGCGGGGGATCGATTTCGGCGGCTACGGCGTGTTCATGCGCAAGAAAGGCGTGAACAACTTCCACAAAAAAGGCCGCAAGGGGGCGGAAGGGCTTGTCTGGAAAGGGGTGAAAATGCTGTTCGGCGCGTCGCCCATCCAGTCGTTGCTCAAGAAGGAAAACCAGCAGCAGATCGTGGACAAGGCGTCTGAGGTCTTTCCCCGCCGTCTGCAACACGAGGTCAACTTTCAAATCGGCAAACTGGCCGCATCAGGAAAAATGCGATGAGAAGCAGAGAGTTATTGTTGTCGGTCAAGGAAATGCTGACCGAGGCCATGAAAGAGTACCCTTTCCCCGCTCCTGACGGTTCCTGTGAAGACCTTCAAGTGTTCCTTCACGGTTTGCCTGACGAGCAGGGGAGAAGGACGTACCCGTTCATCTGCGTCCGGTGGGTCAGCGGCGACATCAACGAAGGCGTGGATGGCTACATCGGCGCGGAAGGCCGGGAAACGCTGGCGCTGGTGCTCGGCATGTACGCGCCGGAGAGCCAGGAGCAGGCCGGGCTGATCCTCGCGGAACTGCTCGACTGGACGCGGGCCGTCCTGCGCCGGAATCGGGTTGTCGACAAAAAGTTCCAGTTGGAGCTTCCCCTCAAAGCGTCCATCCCCGACCCTGAAAAACAGTGGATGGAGTACCATATGGCGACTGTTTTCCCGGAATACCAGTATATTATCCCGTCCACCCCGTTGGGCGGCACTTTGAAGGAACACACCTATGAGTGAACAGGAATCCCCAAAAACAGCCCGCAAATCGCCTGCGAGGGCCGAAAGCCCGTCCCCGGAGCTGATTGCCCGCCGGAAGCAGGCGTTGACCGTGTATGTCGGCCCGGACAGGCCGTTCGGCCTTCCCCTGCGGACCAGCGCCGTCCTGCGTGGCGAACCGCTTCCGCAGCTTGCCGCCGTCATTGAGGCTAATCCGGATCTGAAAAAGCTGTTCGTCCCGGTGGAGAAGCTGGCCGAAACCCGTTGCCAGCTCCGCAAGGAAGGCAGCGGTATGCAGCGGCTTTTCAAAACCATCAGCGAGGCCAGCCGCAAGGCTCGGAAGGCCAAGGAGTAGGCTATGGCTTTCAAACACGGCGTATACACCAGCGAACTTCCCACGAGCATCCTCCCGGCCCGTTCCGTGGACAGCAACGTGGTCTTCGCGGTCGGCACGGCGGCGGTTGACCGCCTCGAAGCGGGCAAGCCCCGCTACGTGAACCGGCTGCGCATGTATTATTCGTATGACGAGTTCGTCTCGGAAATGGGGTGGGACGAGGAGAACTTCAACAAATACAGCTTGCAGGAACTTGCGTACAGCCACTTCGCGCTCTACCGGGGCGCGCCGCTGGTGGTGTGCAACGTCTTCGATCCCGCCGTGCACAAAACGAGCGTCAGCAGCGAGGCCGTGAGCTTCGACGCCAAAGGCGCGGCTTCGCTCAAGCACGGCTCCGTTTCCAGGCTGGTGCTGAAAAACGCGGAAAGCTCCACAACCTACGTCGAAGGCACCGACTACACGCTGGACCCGATCTCCGGAGAACTGTCCCGCATCGAGGGCGGGAGCCTTCCCGCCGAAGCGAACGTGACAGCCGGGTACGACTATGCGGACGTGTCGCTGGTGGACAGCACGGACGTCATCGGCGGCATCAACGAATCCACGGGGGAATCGGAAGGGCTGGAGCTGATCGATTCCGTGTTCCCGCAGTTCCGGCTCGTGCCGGGCAGCATCCTTGCCCCGCGCTTTTCCGAAGACCCCGCCGTGGCCGTGGTCATGGCGGCGAAGGCGGACGGCATCAACGGGCTGTTCAAGGCCGTGGCCCTCGCGGACATCCCGACCGAAGGCGAGCACGGGGTCAAGAAGTACACGGATGTCCCCGCCTACAAGCAGAACAACAACCTCTCGGACGAGCTGCTGATCGTGTGCTGGCCCAAGGTGAAGCTCGGGGACCGCGTGTTCGGCCTCGCCACGCACCTCACCGGGCTCATCTCGCAGACCGACGCCGACCGGGAAGGGGTCCCCTACGCCAGCCCGTCCAACAAGCGGCTGGAGATCACCAGCATCGGCTATCCCGACGAAAAGGAGGAGGGCGGCTGGAAGGAACTCTTCCTCGGCCTCGACAAGTGCAACTACCTGAACGGCGAGGGCATCTACACCGCCGTGAATTGGGACGGCGGCATGAAGTCGTGGGGCGGGCGCATGAGCGTGTACCCCTCAAACACCGACCCCAAGGACTGCCAGGACGCCATCCGCCGATTCTTCAACTGGTACCAGAGCACGTTCATCCTGACGTACTTCCAGAAGGTGGACAACCCGCTGACCCGCCGCCAGATCCAGACCATTCTGAAAAGTGAGCAAATCCGTCTGGACGGCTATGCGGCCCGCGAGATGATCCTTGGCGGTTCCATCTCCTTCGACGAGTCGGACAATCCGACGACCGATCTCATCGACGGCATCGCCCGGTTCCACCTGCGGCTCACCCCGCCGCCCGCCAACCGCGAGATCGACGGCATCTTTGAATTCGACACCGACAACCTGAGCGTCCTGTTCAGCTAACGGAGAGGCCATGAGTCGTCCTGAGCAAACAATTGCCTACCGCGTGTACTGGCAGGGGAAAGACCTTTTGGGCACGGCCCAGATCGAGATGCCGCAGGTGCAGTACATGACCGAAACCCTGAGCGGTTCCGGCCTTGCCGGGGAAATCGAATCCCCGACCATCGGCCTCACGCAGCCCATGACCTGTAAGATGACCTTCACGAGCGCGACCAAGGATGTTTTCGACATTCTGGACTGGACGCTCCAGCCGCTGTTCGAGTGCTACAGCGCCTTGCAGATCGTGGACGAGAGCACCAGCATCCGCGAATCCATCCCGTATCGGCTCAATATCGTTGGCCGTCCGAAAAACATGAGCCTCGGCACGATGGAGCAGGGCAAGAAGCACGGCAACGATCTTGAGTTGGAAGTGACCCGCCTCGAAATCCTGCTGGACGGCGAGGAACAGCTCCTCATCGACAAGATCAACTTCATCCACCGGGTGAAGGGCAACGACCTGCTGGCCGCCGTCCGCGTCCAGATGGGCCTCAACGCATAGGAGAAAACATTATGGAAAAGAAACAGGTCAAGCTGCTGGAACCTATCATCGTCGGCGGTGAAGAGCTCACCGAAATCACTATCCGCCGATCCACGGTTGGAGATGAAGAGGACGCTATGGAAATGGCCATCAGGCTCAAGCGCCCGAAGAACTCGGTCACGGTCGAGGTCTGCATGTTCAGCAAGCTCACCAGACTGCCTTACGACGCGATCCGAAGCCTGTACGGGCCGGACTACACGGCGTTGCGCGAAGCCCTGAACGAGTTGAACGCTCCGGAGGGAGAGGACCCTACGATGACTCCGGAGACGGATGGGATGCCGGAGAGAAGCTTGGAAGACTAAGGTCGGGCATGTTGCAGCTCGGACGCTTCAGCAACTGGTCGCGTTCGGACATCCGGGAGATGAGTCCGGCGGAGTTCGCCGGATACGTTCAGGCCGCCAACGGCATTGCGGAGGAAGAGTATGGCTCGTGAATTCAGCGTATCGTTCGCTCTTGGAGCGACTTTGGACAGCAGCTACGGCTCCGCGTTCAAGGCCGCCACAGGGCAGGTGCGCGGCATCACGCAGGCCATTCGGGATATGGAGCAGTCCCCCGTGGGCCGTCTTGGGGCCAGTCTGGTCAGTCAGCAGAAGGCCATCCGAGGAACCCGGTCGGAACTGGACAGGGCGCGCGGCGTGCTGGACGCGCTGCGCGCTCGGGCCGATGCCGCAGGGGGCGCTTCTGGCAGGCTGGCGATTCAGGTGAGGCAGGCGGAAACGGAGGTTTCCGGCCTGACCTCCCGGCTGGAGAGGCAAAACGCGGCTTTTGCCGAAACCCGCGCCAGAGCGGCCACGGCGGGCGGCTCCGTGCAGGGGCTTATCAATCAGTACCGACAGCTCCGTGGGGAAATCGAAAACCAGCGGACGACAAAGGCACGGGCGGAGTCCGGGCTGGAAGTCGCCCGTGCGGAGGACTCACAAAGAGCGGCCCTGCGCGGCACCTTGGCCGCCACGCCCAAGGATCAGCGCCGGAGCGTCATGGCCACGATGCTCGGGGAGCAGAGCGCGGCCTTGAAGGGATTGGGCACACAACTGCGCGAGGCCCAGCAGCAACTGGCCACGCTGCGCGCCCGTGCCGACGCCGCTGGCGGCGCATCAGGCACCTTGGGCCGCCAGATCCGACAGGCTGAGGATTCCGTCGATACGTTGAACCGCCAAGTACGTCTTTCCGGCGCGGCCTTCCGCGAGACGGTGGCTGCCGCAACGGGCGCGGGAGGGTCCATTCGGGAACTGTCACGGGAGTACCGCGGGCTGGCGGAAAACGCGGCACGGGCACAGCGCATCCAGCAGGCCGTACAAGCGAACCGTCAGCGGCGGGATACCCTGCGTTCCCAGCGGGATGATCTGAATGGGCGGTTGATGGGCACCGCGGCGCAAGCCGCTACCGTGGCCATGCCCGTCAAGCTGGCCGTTGATTATGAATCCAGCATGGCCGACGTGAAAAAGGTCACGGATTTTGACGATACGGGCTTCAAGATGTTCAGCCAGGACTTGCTGGAAATGTCCACCCGACTGCCGATGACGGCCAAGGGACTGGCTGAAATTGCCGCAGCGGCAGGTGCGGCAGGCATCAAGCAGGAAGAACTGCTCGTTTTTTCCGAGGACGCCGCCAAGATGGGCGTCGCCTTTGACATCAGCGCAAAAGAAGCCGGGAATGCCATGACCGGCTTGCGCAACAACTTCAAGCTCAGTCAGGATGGAGTACGTCTGTTGGGCGATTCCATGAATGCGCTTGCCAACAGCATGGATGCCAAAGCCGCCCAGATTGTCGATTTTGCCAACAGAACCGGCGGGGCAGCCAAGATTTACGGTTTTACAGGGCAGGAAGTTGCGGCTCTGGGGGCTACGTTCCTTGATGCCAAGGTGGGGGCCGAAGAAGCGTCCACGGCTACCAACGCCATGTTCGTTCGTCTGGGCACGGCGGACACGCTGTCGAAAGACGCCCAGGAAGCGTTTCAGTCGCTCGGCATGAGCGGCGAGGGGATGGCAAAGGCGTTTCGGCAAGACGCCCAAGGCGCGTTGATGCACTTCATGCAGACCGTCGCCAAAAGCAAAGATCCCATGCGGGCGCTCAACGCCATCTTCGGCGCGGAGCATGCCCCTAAAATCGCACGGCTGGTCAACAACCTGAACCGCTACGATATGGCTTTGGACAAGGTTTCCACAACTGAAAAATATCGTAATTCCATGCAGCAGGAATATGATACCCGTGCCGATACGACCGCCAACCATATCCAATTGCTGCAAAATAGCATGACCCGTTTTGGGACCATCGTCGGTACTGCGCTGCTGCCTGTGGTGAGCGCCGTGGCGCGTGGTCTGAGCGGCGTGGCCACCCGTGCGGGCGATCTTGCCCAGCGTTTCCCCCGGACGACCGCCGTGTTCATGACCGGAGCCGCGGTGATAGCCGGGCTTGCCGTGGGCGGCTTGGCTCTGGGGCTGGTCATCAACGGTGTGAAGACATCCGTGGCCTCTCTTCGCAGCGCCACCTTACTGCTATCCAATTCCCAACGGCTGGCCACGACACAGACATGGGCGATGGCCGCAGCAGGTAAGGCATGGGGGGTGGCCAGCCGCATCGCCGGGGCAGGTTCGCGTTTTTTCGCTGGCGGCTTGCGTTCCATCCTTGTCGCGTCCGGCGTGGGGGCATTGCTGGTGGCGCTAGGCTTTGCCGTGGATTTCGTGATCGAGCATTGGGGCACCATTGGCCCCGCCCTGAAAGGAATCTGGGATGGCATCGTGGGGACCATTTCTCAGACTGTGGGCAGCATCATCAACTTCTTTGTGATCGGTTGGGCCTCCATTACGGATACATGGAACCGTCTGGGCGTCTTCTTTTCCGTGCTCGGCGGCAACCTCCTTAAAGTATTTGAGCCTGCCATCACGTTCATCACCGGGTTGTTCTCCAGAGCAAAGAACACCTGCCTACAGGTATGGTCGAGCGTCACGGGCTTTTTCAGCGGGCTGTGGGGAGGCGTCACGAGCGCTGCGGAAAGCACATGGACATGGATTACGGATGCCGCTTCTACAGCGTGGGATGGCGTAACCGGGCTTTGGACCGGCGTCACAAGTTTCTTTGCCGTCATGTGGGATGGCGTCAGCGCAGGCGCCGGCGTCATGTGGGGCTGGATGAGCGACGCCGCTTCTGGTGCATGGAACGGCATCGTTTCTGTTTGGGAGGGTGCAACGAATTTTTTCGGTGGTCTTTGCGATGCCATCACGGGCGTGTTCGCCAGCATGTTCCAGTGGCTGCGGGACAGCTTCGATTGGGTTTTCAGTACTATCGACACGGTAAAATCAGCCGTGGATAAAGTCACCGGGGCGGTGTCCGACGCATGGAATACGGCTTTTGGAGACGATGGAGAAACGCCCTCGGAAAAGTCCACGCCCGTGGCATCCGCTGCGCCCGAACCACCCAAAGCCATATCTATGTCCACCAGCGGCAAAAAGGCGGCTCAGACTGCTACTCCCGTATCGGAGAGTCCGGCCAAGCCATCTTATCAAAGCCGGGCGGATGCCGTGGCAGGTTTGGCCTCCACTCCCGCCAGCAGCTCCAACAAGAAGGGGAAGGGCGGCAAGAAAGGGAAGGGACCCGGACCCGTTACGGTCGTATCGCTGGACAGCGGCAACAGGTTCAGCACGGTATTCATCCCGGCTGCGAAGAAGGACAAGCCCGTGGGGGCTTCTGTGCTCATGGCTTCAGCGTCCGGGCAAAGTCCTGTCGGCGCGAAGTTCGGCCGCGATTCTCTTCCGCCCGTGCTTCCACAGACGCCGATGTTGCTGGAGCGCAACAAAAAGGTTCCCACGCAACGCCAGCCGGAGGCCTCGGGCGACATCCAGATCGTGCAGCATTTCAACATCGCGGAAGCGGGGAATCTCCCCGCGCTCAAAAAGGAGCTCCGGCGTCTGGAGCCGGAGTTTGAAAAGCTCGTCCGGCGCGCGCTCGAAAGGATGCGCTCGGACAAGGCGAGGACGGCACATGCCCAGTGAGAAGACGACGCGGCAGGGGCAGGCATGGGATCAGCTTGCGAAGGACGCCTACGGCGACGAGCTGCGGCTCGGCACGCTGTTCCCTGAGAACGTGGACGAAATGGACACCCTGATTTTCGGCGGCGACGTGCGCGTGGTTGCGCCGGAAGCGCCGTCTGTCGCCAAGGTGTCCTCGCTGCCCCCGTGGGAGCGTATGTGATGCGTCGCGCAGCCGTGACCATCAGCATCAAGGGCCATGACGTGACCCTCGACCTCATGCCGTACCTCGTCAGCCTGACATACACCGACAAGGCCGACGAGGAGCTGGACGATCTCCAGATCGTGCTGGAGGACCGCGAGGGCATCTGGCAGGGGGACTGGCTCCCGCAGACCGGGGACGTGATCGAGGCCAGCATCCTCACGGAGAACTGGCGGGAGATCGGCGCGGTCGAGGAGCTGCCCTGCGGGAAGTTCGAGGTGGACGAGATGGAGCTCGAATCGAGTGCGGAGGGAGGCGACACCGTGACCGTCAAGGCCGTGCCCGCCGCCGTGAAGTCCTCGCTCATGCTCCAGAAGAAGACCCGCTCGTGGGAGAAGACGCCGATCACCACGGTCATCGCGGACATTGCCGGGGCCGCCGGGCTGGACACGCTCTACCGGGGGCCTGAGCTGGTCTATGAACGGGTGGAGCAGCGGCAGGAGAGCGACCTTGAGTTCATGCAGCGCATCACCAAGGAGCAGGGCCTCCGGCTGGCGGTGAAAAGCGACAGGGTGGTCGTGTACGCGGGCCAGACGGCGGACCGGCTGGAGCCCATCGCCATCAGGCGGGCGCCGGAGGCCGACCCCGGCGAGGGGCTGGACTTCCAGTCCTTCCGGGCCAAGCGGACGACCGAGGGCATCTACACGCAATGCGTGGTCGGCTACACGAAAGCGGCGGATTCCGAGACGATAGAGACACAGTACGAGCCGAACATCCCGCCCACGACCGGGCGCGTGCTCTACATCAACAAGCGGATCGAGAATCAGGCGCAGGCCGAACGCATGGCGAAGGCGGAACTCCGCGACAAGAACCGCAAGGAACAGACCGCCTCGCTGTCCGGCATGGGCGATACCCGGTTCCGGGCGGGCACCGTGCTGGACATTCAGGGATGGGGCCGCTTCGACTCGAAGTACGTGATCGCTCAGGCGACGCACACGTTCTCGGCTGACGGCGGTTATACGACCAGTCTCGAACTGGAAAAGGCGCTGGATTACTGATGGATATGAAAATGAATGAACTTGCCCGCGTGGGCTTTGTCGTGTCCCGCCAGCCTGAGAAGCACCGCGTCCGGGTGGAGTTCCGTGACACCGTGACCGCGAAGCTCGTCTCCGGGTGGCTCCCCGTGCTGGTGCCCCGCGCCAGCGCGGACATGGCTTTCGACCTGCCGGACGTGGGGGATCAGGTGCTCTGCCTGTTCCTCGGCAACGGGCTGGAGGAGGGCTTCGTGCTCGGCTCCATGTATGGGGCGCAGAAACCGCCCGTGGCGAGCGGCGACAAGTTCCACCGGACGTTCAGCGACGGCACCACGCTTGAGTACGACCGCGCCGCGCACAAGCTCAGGGCCTCGGTCAGAGGCGACGTGGAGGCCAGCGTGACCGGAAATGTTGAAGTGACGCTTCAAGGAAACGGCAAGGTAACGGCTGGCGGCGCGCTGGAGCTGACCTCGGCGGCGAAGATCGGCCTGAACACGCCCGCGCTCTCGATGGGCGGGTCCGGAGGCGGGGGGACGGAGGCCGCGACGCAGGGGAACATCCGGCACCGGGGCAACATAACCGTCACCGGGGGAGACGTGACCGTGAACGGCATTTCCTTCCTCAGCCATGTCCACGACTGTCCGCACGGCGGGACTACCGGAGCACCCAAATGATGTACCAGGGCGTCCTCGGCACCTTCTTTTTCACCGTGAGCGACTTTGAGGTGGCGACGTTCCGCGACCTCAAGCAGCAGCGGGAGATCCAGTTTGCCGAGCACAAATGCGTGTCCGGGCTCCCTAAAATGCAGCACACGGGCCGCAATCTGGACACCCTCAGCCTGACCGTGCAGCTTTTCCCGCTGACGCCGCTGGCCCTGACCGTGGACATGCGGATCGACGCCCTGCGCGAGCTGGCAGTGCTTGGCGAGGAGGTGCCGCTCGTGCTCGGACTGACCTACTACGGCCTGTACGTGCTCAAAAGCGTTGAGGTGCAGCACCGGATTTTCCACAACGGCGTGACCATGAGCGCCGAAATAGCCCTGAACCTCACGGAGTACAATTGATGGAACTGACTGTGGATATGGGCGTGCCCACGTCCGTGGAAATCGGCGCGACGGGGCTGCGCGGTCTGGCGCAGGAAATCCGCACGGCGCTGGCGACCCGCAAGGGGTCCGTGGCGCTCGACCGGGACTTCGGCCTGTCGTGGGAGCTGATCGACCTGCCCCTTCCGGAGTCGAGGCCGCTGCTCGTCGCGGAGATAGGGCGGGGGCTGGAGCGCTGCGTCCCGCGCATCAAGGTCAAGAGCGTGACCTTCAGGACGGACGCGCCCGGAGCGTCTGACGGGAGGCTGACGCCCGTGGTCACGGTCGAAATCCGCAAGGAGTATTTGAATGACTTCCGTTGACCTGTCGGCCCTGCCGTCCGTCGCCTTCGCGCCGCAGAGCGCCGGGGAGACGGAGACGGCGATCATCACGGCGTATGAGGCCATCGCCAAGACGACGCTCCAGCCGGGCGACCCGGTGCGCCTGTTCCTTGAGTCGCTGGCCTACATCCTTTCGGTCCAGAACGGGCTCATCGACCTTGCCGGGAAGCAGAACCTCCTTGCCTACGCGCGGGGCGGTCATCTCGACCATCTCGGCGCGCCGATGGGCGTGATCCGCATCAAGCCGCAGCCAGCCCGGACGACCGTCCGGTTCGGCGTCGACGAGGCTCTGGCGTTTGATGTCCCGGTCCCGGCGGGGACGCGCGTGACCACGCAGTCCGGCGGGGTCATGTTCGCCACGCTGTCCGACGCCGTGCTTGCCGCGGGGGAGCTTTTTGTCGAAACGTCCGCGAAGGCCACGGAAGCGGGGGCCTCGGGCAACGGCCTGTTGCCGGGCCAGATATGCCGCCTCGTCGATCCGCTGCCGTACATCACGCTGGTGAGCAACGTGGCCACCACGCTTTCCGGCTGTGACGAGGAGGGGGACGAGCGGTTCCGCGACCGCATCCGCATGGCTCCGGAGAGCTTTTCCGTTGCCGGGCCGAACGGCGCGTATGAAGCGCGGGTCAAGGCGGTGAGCGCCGACATCAGCGCGGTGAGCGTCACCTCCCCGACGCCGGGCATCGTGGACATCCGTTTTGTCATGACGGACGGGGAACTGCCGGACGAAGCCATGATCGAAGAGGTGGAGAACGCGCTGACGCCCAAGGACGTGCGCCCGCTCACAGACAAGGTGCTCGTCGGGTCGCCGGAGACGGTGGAGTACGCGCTTGCCGGGAAGTGGTTCCTGTCGTCGTCGGACTCCACGCTGCTGGCCTCGATCACGAAGGCCGTGGATGCGGCTGTGGAAGGGTATCGCCTCTGGCAGCGGTCGAAGCCGGGGCGGGACATCAACCCGGACGAGCTGATCGCCCGGATGCGCAACGCCGGGGCCAAGCGCGTGGAACTGGAGACACCCGTTTTCAAACGGCTCACCGAGACGCAGATAGCGCGCGAGACGTCCGTGGCCATGACGTTCGGCGGGGTGGAAGATGAGTAGCCGGCGCATCGGTTCCACCCCGTTCCTTGAGCTGCTCCCGGATTCCATCGCCGGCGATCCGGCGATCCGGGCGGCGGCCGACGCGCTGGACGGGCTGCTTGCCCCGTCCGTGAAGGCCATCCCGTCGCTGCTGCTGTACGCGCGGCTTTACGGCAAGGAGCCGGACCTGCTGCCGCCCCT
>ERZ506905.151-NODE-151-length-37672-cov-7.61124_pt1 | contig 37672 bp, 32 predicted proteins | sample MGYA00513175_ERZ506905 | MGnify/ENA metagenome assembly ERZ506905
GTTCAGACGTGTGCTCTTCCGATCTATGGGAACAGGCGAGACACGCCCCGCCCGCCCCACAACGGACAGCGGAGGAAGCCATGCGCGAACTTGAGGATTTCAGAAAATACGCCGATGCGGTCAATGCGGAACGCTACCGCGTGACCTGCATCAGGATGGACGAGGATGGCAAAAAGACTTTCATCCTGGACAAGAAAGGCGGCATGACCAGAGGCTTTTCCCCGGGCGGACTGGAGGCGCACATGCCGGAAATGCTGCGCTTCCAGCGGCGCGGCGAAAATATCTACTACACGCCGCTGTCGGATGACCGGCATCATATCCTCATTGACGACATGACCCGCGACAGTTTGGGGAGGTTACAGGAGGATGGCTTTCGGCCCGCTGTAGTGCTGGAAAGCTCGCCGGGCAATTACCAATGTCTGCTGACCATTCCCAGGCTGGGCACGGAATTTGACCGGGACGTGGGCAATCGCATCACGGAGCGCCTGAACCGGGAGTATGGCGACAAAAAGCTGTGCGGCTGCATCCATCCGCACCGTGCGCCGGGCTTTGAAAACCGCAAGCCGAAGCATCGGCGGGAAAATGGTTCGTTCCCGCAAGTGAAGCTCCTGTTTGCGGAGCGCCGGGAGTGCGGCAAGGCGCTTGCTCTGGCTAGAAGAATTGACCATGAGTATGCGGAGGCCGCCGAGAAGCGGAAGGCCGAACAGCGGACATTTACGATGCCGGGCGTTCGGCCCGGCGATCCGGCAGCGGCCTATTATGCCCACCTGGAGAATATTCGCAGGCATCTGACCATTGAAGATTACTCCCGCGTGGACGCCATGATCGCCCTGCGACTGCGCTCCAACGGCCATAGCCGGGAGAGCGTGGAAGAAACCATCCGCGCTTGCGCCCCGACCATCAGGGAAAAGCAGGCCGGTCGCAACTGGCAGCGCTACGCCGAGAGAACGGCGGATTACGCTTTTGGCCCGGCAGGGGACAGGGATTTGGTGCGGAATGAGCGGTATCGGGATTTGTGGAGACGGGTTGAGGGCGCTGAAAATGAGGATAGAAAAACACTGTGGACAAAGATGCGGTGAACTCTCCAGAACGCCGGATATTGCGGATAACGATAGATTCCGCTAGCGTATCCTACATCGAAGGAGCGATTTCATGAACGAACTTGTTGATCTCTCTTTTTATAATCAAATCAAGGAAATTTTGGTGACTGCCCGCCAGAAGGTCTATGCTACTGCCAATTTTGCTATGGTAGAGGCATATTGGAATATCGGGAAACAGATTGTGGAAAAGCAAGGGGGAGAGGCACGAGCTGAGTATGGCGCGAGTCTGATTTCCGAGCTTTCCAGGTTGATGACTGCTGATTTCGGCAAGGGGTTCACGGCTTCGAACCTTAAGAATATGCGCCAGTTTTATTTGACTTTTCCAAATAGCTACGCACTGCGTAGCGAATTAAGCTGGACTCATTATCGTTTGCTGATGCGTGTGGAGAGCGAGCAGGCCCGGCAGTTTTATCTTGAGGAATGCTTGAAATCCGCTTGGAGTACGCGACAATTGGAGCGGCAAATCAACAGTTTTTTTTATGAGCGGCTTTTGTCCAGTCAAAAAAAGAAGGAGGTGGCAGCGGAGATTCATGCACTTGAACCTGCAAAACGACCGGAAGATATTATCCGCGATCCGTATGTGTTGGAATTTCTTGGACTAGAGCCGAATGCCGCATTTTATGAAAGTGATTTGGAACAGGCACTTATAGACCATCTCCAAAAATTTTTGTTAGAGCTGGGGAGAGGCTTTTCTTTTGTCTCTCGCCAAAAAAGGTTTACATTCGACGGAAGGCATTTTTATATCGACCTTGTATTTTACAATTATATTTTAAAATGTTTTGTGTTGATTGATCTTAAATTAGGAGATTTGACCCATCAGGATTTGGGACAAATGCAAATGTATGTTAATTATTATACTCGCGAGATGATGAATGAAGGTGATAATCCCCCAATTGGAATAGTATTGTGTTCTGATAAGAGTGAAACTATTGTTAGATATACTCTTCCTGAACAAAATACACAAATATTTGCTTCAAAATATAAGCTTTATCTTCCAACTGAAGATGAATTGTGTCATGAATTAAAAAAAGAATATAAGGCTTTAGAGTGTGAAATGTCTTTAGATAATAAAAAATAATTTGTAAGCGAAAAATTTGCATATTTCAAAGAAAAGAACCACCCCCCATTTGGGGAATGTGCGAAACTTTCCTTACACTACCCATAAGAAATTTGGCTTGTGTCTTGAACATGAGCCGGATTATTCGTTGTATGTTGTGGGAAAGAATTTTTGAGCTTTATTTTTTTACTGCTATACCTTTGTTTTGGCAGATTTCTGTCACTCGATTTATCGTAGCGTGAGAAGCTTCACGCCCGATATATACACAGCTTATGGGGATACCAGTGCAATTAACACCTATTTTCTCTGGTACATCTGGATAAATGATGCGCCATTCTCGTTCAGGCTCCCATTTGAGAGATTTTGTTAATGCTGCTTGGCGGATAAAAGCTCTATTAACTTTTTCTTTATTTCTAGATATTTCAGCATTGTAGGCAGACAAATCAACCGTGTCATCTGTGTAAAATACGGGATAAAGCATTTCCCAAAGATCTTGAGGAACTCTTTGTAGGTCGAATTCGATACAAAAACCTGTGTTGTTGCCAGAATACTCTTTCCACATATGGTCAACGTCTGCCCGTTCACAAAGCGAACATAACTTTATACTTTTTCTAAATAAATCTCTTAATTTGTCATGGTCGGCCTCAATATGTGGCTTACGGGATTCTCGGAGTTGTTGAACAGTAGAAGTATGCACGTTTGGGAGTGCCTCTCTGAGGCTTTGCTCATGGTAGTCAAGGATTTTGTCAAGACTGTAGACATAATAGCAATCATATTCATCAGTAACGGTGTCAGCTCTGGCAAGCCATAGGGCACCAGTTTCAATTACATCAAAACCATGGTCATCCGCTCTCCGATACTTGTACAGTTTATCGGGTTTATGTTCTTCAAGTATCTTTTTTGCTTCGCTAAGATTTACATCTTTCTTGAAAAGTGGAAATTTACAATCAAAAAATCTTTTAATCCAAGCTGATTCACTATTCATAATTTACTATCCTGTTTCGATTATAGATCCTAATATACTTGAATTATAATGTCGTAACACACTGAAAATACCAGATATTCAATGATTTATAATCTGGCTATATCTCAAAATGAAGGTATATCAAGCATGAACGCACTTGACCGAATATTTGAAGCTACCGTGTGTAGGACATAAGTTTGATTTGGCTGCTGTTCTCGACATCAAGAATCGTCCATATCGGATGCCAAGCGCCGGAACTCTATTCCTTCTGATTGGCTTATCAAAATCCTACTTTTTACAGGTATTACCCCGGATAATGCATAAAAAAATGGCGTTTTTTTTGATAAATTTAGTTGGTTATACCACAATCTAACAACAGAGCCGCTATGACGACAATTTGTACATCCAATTCGATTCGATTTCAAGGGGGAAAAGACCAAGTCAAAATCACCTAATTCGGCAATGGGCAACTATCGATTTCGCCAAACTTTGCTGTGAGTAAGCTGATGCAACAACTGAAAAGTTGCCCCTCCCATGCCATGATAACCAAATTTTCGTTGATGCACCGCCAGTATTGGGGACGCCATATGTGGACTCGCAGCTATTTCTGTTGCAGCAGTGGCAATGATGTGACCGACGGCTTTAGCCGATGGAGTGTTCAATCTTATCCTATAAACACGAAAGCCCACATGAAGTGGGCCTCGGAAGCGACAGCAGGGGAACCTTTCTGGTTCACCATGCCGTCAATATAAAAATAGGCAATTTTAAAAAAATGTCAAGGATGGTGTGTTCCGAGAGATTCACACTTTCAATGAAAGTCCTCTTGCAACTAACAGAACTTCAAAATGAACTTTCCAGAGAATCATCAGAAAAGTGAATGTCTCGTGTTCCCGCGTATCATCGTATTGAGACGAATGCCTCCACCATATCCGCCACAGCGGCGCAGACATCGGCGTTCACGAGGAACGTGGCATCCTCTTCCGCGCCTTTCTTCGTCTTGGGCAGTTTCAGACCAGACACAGCCAGCCCGGCATCCAGCGTGAACTCCAGTTGCCGTTCGGGATCGGCGTCTGAGGTGGCTACTAGGTGCAATTTCTGGATGGCCATGCCTTCCTCAAGCGCCTGAGCCACGGCGTTCAGGCTGTTTTGCACGGCCACGGCAGACTTTTCCTCGGCCTGTTCGGAAGCGGCCAGACTGGCGGAACCCATCGGATGCAGCGTGTACCCTACACAGGGATAGCCTTCCCCGCGCAGGATGGCGGCAAAGAGTTTCGGCATGTTTCCCGCAGGCGTGATGGGCGCGGCCTCAATGCCGAATGTGGTCTTGAACAGCTCCAGCACCGGCTGAACCGCCTTGGCCGAGGCCGAACCAACAAGCAGGCGTCCCTTTTCCGCATCCCATATGCAATCAATGATGGACGGCACAAATTCCGCCCTGGCCGTCAGCCTGGCGGTAATGGCTTCCTTCAGTTCCTTCTTGCGCTTGCCGCCCACCTTTTTGCCAGCGGCGATTTCCTCTCGCACTGCTTCGGCAAGCTGGAGGCGGATGACGGCTCCGGACGCCTTGCGCGTGTCCAGCCGGAAGGAAAAGCCCATGAAACGGGCATCCACGGAGGCCAGCTCAAAACCGTCAGTATCCAGCGGATCGCCAAGGTCCACCCAGCCGAAGCGTCTGCCGTCCGCGTCGATTTCGGGGGTGAAGGCGTGCTGCCGCAAGGCGTCCAGGCCAAGCGAGGCGGCTGAATCGGCCTTGCAGATGGTCATGGCTGTACTTGAATACATGAAACCGGACATGAGAACTCCTTGTTGTATTGGTTGAATTGACAAACGTGTTTTTGTTCGCCGTTGCCCCGCCTGGTATGACCTGCGGGAGATTCTTACCGCATTCGCGGCCGGGAGGAAAACACCATGCCGCGCACATGCGTTTCTTCCGGTATGGGAGCAGCCGGGCGTTCCACAGGTGTTTGATAAGCGCCGACAAACTCCAGAGCCTCGTCCAGAGTGCCGAATTGAGCATCCACCATGCGCGATCCGTCAATCATGTTGTACTTTTCATACTGAACATGCACACCTGTCTGATTGTCGGCGGTTTGAAAAATCCGCATCTTGAAGATGCCGCCATCGTCCGCGTCCATTGTTTTGGAGTGTTCATTCTTGCCGTAAAAGTCACTGCCGGTAGGATGAAAACCGGCGTCGGCAAGCCGGTCACGGAAGGTTTCGCCATTCAGCGTCGATACCGGCGCGGCAGTTTCTGCGGGTGTCGTTTCCTTGAGTCCGCGCCGCGCGGCGTCCTCACGGGCGGCGGCCAGACCCTCTTCCAGTGACGCGAACAAACGGAATTTCATCCCTCGCGGCGCGGTCGTCGTGCTGTGCCACTGGCCATCCTCGTACAGCCTGCTTCCCAGGGAACCAACCTGAGTGCTGAAATAAGTGCGGCATAGAGCATATCCTTCTTTCAGCGTATGGCCATTGTATTGACTGGTGACGAGGTATTCCCTTCGTCCCTCACCTTCGCCGTATTTCAGCGTGTGACACTGTTCCTCCGGCTGTTTGGCGGGAGATTCGGCGGCAACACTGTTTTCCCTCGGCTGTGGCGTTTCCGTTGTTGTCGCTTGTTCAGCGGCAAGGGATGTTTTCGGTGTCCAGGTGGAAATATAGTTGGCGTCGTCCTGCATCCGCTGCAATTCGCGCATGACAGCGGTGTGGTTTTCCCGCGTCAGAGCAAGTTCCCCCCGCTGGGGAAACTCCTTGCCGAGAGCCGCCTTGACGGTTTCCATTTCGGCAATCTCCTGCCGGGCGTACTCACGCTGCCTGGCGATGGCCTCATCCAGACCCTTGCCGAGAAAGTTGTCCACACGCTGAAACAGACCGGACAGGCTGAGCTTGTCGTCAAAGCTGTAGTGGAGATTGTCGGGCTGAAATTGCTGATCGCCCGCGCCCTGAAGGATGAGGCGAAAACCGTCTTGAGAGGCAACAAACCCCATGCTTCTGGCAATGGTCATTTTGAAGCCGCGATACGTTCCAAAGAGAACCTTCGCACTGGAATTTTTTGTAACCTCCTTGATGCCGCCCACCAGAATATCCCGCATCTTCTGGCCGTCCTTGTCCCCCAACACCTTTCCCTCATGAACCAGCTCCACCAGAATTTTCTGTTTTCCCTTTTCCGTCACCGTGCGCGTGCTGAAGTCCCTGATCCGGATATTTTCGGCATAGTCCGCTTCCGCCCTGGCAAGCCGCGATTCAGCGGAGGCAAGATATTTGAGGCGATCTCGCATCCTGTGCTGACCGCGCTGATGCTGCGAATACAGGGCTTCCAGCTTGCGTAAATCACTTGCCAACTGCACCTGCATGAGGATAAGAGGATTTCCGGAAGCGGCGGCTTTCATTTCCGCCGCATTGGCGGCTTCAGAAGACACATCATCTATGACTCGTTGAAGCAAATCCCCTTTCCTGAATTGCTCAATGGCGGCTGACTTGTACTCAATGGTCTGCCACATCCTCGCGTCATACGTCTGTTTTGTTGCATAGTTGTATATCTGTACAGAGAATGTATCGGGGTCGCGTTCGTAAAACATATTTCCCTGACGGATGATGCGTCCATTTCGTTGCTCCAGGTCAGACGGCCGCCACGGCGCATCCAGATGATGCGCGGCCACAAGACGTTTCTGCACATTCATGCCCGCGCCCATCTTGGCCGTTGAACCGAGCAGGATACGAACGCGTCCGGCGTTCATGTCGCTGAACAGTTTTGCTTTCCGTATATCCGTGTTGGCGTCATGGATAAAGGCAATTTCCTCGGCGGGAATCCCGCGCTCCATCAGCTTTTTCCGCATATCGTCATACACGGAGAAATTTCCGGACGAGAGCGCGATGACGGCATCCATGTCCGAGGCCACGGTCGGGTCTTCGCCGCTGTCGTCATCCGCTTCCGCCGAATTTTCCGCGTCATCAGAAGGTTCAGCTCCCGGCTCCGACAAATCGGCGGCTTTGGGTGTGACCCCCTTACTACCTTTGGGCGTGGACAGGTCGCAGAAGACAAGCTGTGTTCCCTTGTCGGCGGAGGTATCGCGCCAGATGTCGTATATCCGCTCGACAGCCGTATTGAGCTTTGACCCTTCAAAGTCATCAGCGGTCGGCTTGATGAGCCGAAAATCCAACCCGGCCTTGCGGGCGTCATTGGTGACCTTGAGCGGATTGTCGATGCGCGGGTCTCTGGGCAGATTCTCCATGCGATAGATGATTTTCTGCATGTATTCAGCCTGATCCAGAGAACGTTCCACAACATCATTATAGGGCTTGCCGCCGCTGACCGGCGGCGTCAGTGGCCGCTCCCCGGCCTGCTTCGCCTGTTCGTCCAGATCGCTCTTGGTCACGACATCGGCAAAGGTACGATACATGGAAAGCAATTCCGGCACATTCTGAAACTTGGCGAAACGGCTTTTCAGCTTATAGTTCACGCCTGTAGCGTCCAATTCCCAGCCGTTTGTGACCTGTCCAAAGGTGGAAGCCCAGGCGTCGAAAAATTCAATATTCTTGTTTTTCAGTTCACCATACTGCATATAGCGTTGCAGGGTATAGACTTCGGCAATGGTGTTGCTGATGGGAGTACCGGTCATGAAGTACACGCCACGACCATTGTTTTGGCGTTGCAGATAGCGGCACTTGATGAACAGGTCGAGCGCCTTGGCGGAGCCGGTAATATTCCCCAATCCGGAAACATTCATTGAAGTCTGAAAGGCGAGATTCTTGAACTCGTGGGACTCGTCGATGAACAGCGCATCCACGCCCAAATCCGAAAAGTCCACGTTTTCATCTTTCTTGCCTGCCGAGGCTACCAGTTCGGCATAGCGGTTTTCCATCTTCTCCCGCTGTTTTTCCAGTTGCTTGATGGTGGCGCGCCCGCCCGCCGCCTTTTTTGAAGCGGCAATGGCGTCTATCACCATATCAATCTGTTCCTGGAGAATTTCTTTCTGTACATCACGCGGCATATCAATTTTGCGAAATGATGAATGCGCCACAATAACGGCATCCCAATCGCCGGTGGCGATTTTGGCAAAGAGCCGTTGCCTGTTCTGTTTGGTGAAATCTGTTTTATCCGCTACAAGAATATTGGCATCAGGATACAATTTGTAGAATTCATCGCGCCATTGGTGCAACAAGTGATTGGGTACAACAATCATTGGCTTGGAAAGAAAGCCCATGCGCTTTGATTCCATGACGGTAGCCACGCAGGCCAGCGTCTTGCCCGCGCCAACAACGTGATCGAACAGACAGGTTCCTTCCTGAATGGCCCGCCATACGGCATTTTTCTGGTGCGGACGAAGTTTGACAGCTTCGGATGCGTTGACAAGTTCAAGATGCGAGCCGTCATACTGCGGCGGCACGTTGGTATTGAACCGCTCGTTGTAGAGTTTCGTCAGCATGTCGCGCCGTTCATCGTCCGTCCACACCCAATCCAGAAACGCCTGCCTGATTTCATCAGCCTTTTGCATGGCGGCGGCTGTCAGTTCCTGGTCAATGACCATGATGGCGTTGCCGCGCTCATCATGACTGCCGCTGTCTTTTTCCACCTTGATAGGACGATTGATGAGCAGGGATTCAAGAATTTTTTCGGCCGAATATTCGGGAATGCCCCATACGCTGTCGTTCAGGGCCGTGTCCCAGATGCTGACTTTCGCAAGCCAGCGTCCGAGTGTGGGCAAATAGGTGATCTCCTGCGTCCCCTTGCCGCCGTGCAGGTGCTCCACAAAGTCCGAGATGACCTGTGCCGGAACCCAGGCCGAGCCGAATTTGATGCCGATGTCCACAGCCTCAATGTCCGGCGGCATGGCGGCGGCCAGGGCTTCCACATTGGGAGCGAAATGCGGATCGGATTCCGCCGCGGCCTGCGCCCGATGCAGTTTGCCCCGCACATTGCCGGTCAGGTATCGGTCGCGGATTTCCCATTCCTCCGTGGCGGGATTCAGGAAAATTTGCCCCTGGTCGCGCAATTCCGCCTGAATATCCTCCGCCGGACGACGCAGAAGCTGCGCCATGCGGCTGAAATCCACCCTGCCGTTTTCCCGCAGGGCAATGAGCAGGGCGTCTCTGGCGTTTTCCGCCGTCTCCGCCACATGCGCGGGCTTGAGTACCCGCTGCCGGAAAATCGCGGCCTTTTTGGCCGAAGCGGGCCGGGCGGTTCCGCCATGCTTGCGGGCCGTTTCCGGCGACAGTCCCTTGTCGTAGTCGGCTTCCAGCGATTCCAGCAGGCTGTGTTCCGGGTCATCCCGCATCAGACCGCGATTGGTCTGGGAGTTGAGGTGTCCGTACTTTTTGACGAAAGCGTCATACTGACTGTTGAGGCGGGCACGCAGAATCGTCATCCGGCTTTCATCGCCGTCGCTCTTTTCCTCGTTGAGCAGTTCGCGCAGGGTATCCCGAATCTGAATCATGCCCGCCAGACGCAGGCGGGCGGTTTCGTTTTTGGCCGGCAGAAGATCGTAATCGCTTTCGCCAAAGGCGGAAGCGACCTTGAAGGCAATCTTGCGGCTTTGCGGCTCCACGCACAACGCGCCGTTTTTCAGCGCCTGGAAATACGGACTGCGTAGGAAGTCGGCGTTGCGTACCCTGACTTCCGTATTGAGCGGGCTTTCCTCGCGCGGCACGAAGCAGTTTGCCGGAAGCGCCTCAAGGCGCTTGACGATTTCCGGGCCGAGTTCCCCCGGAGGCGTGCCGCTGACGCAGGACAACGCGCCCTCGTACATGCCGCCGTCAAAGACCATTCTGCCGATAATCTGGCCGGGATTCCGGAGGAAGTAGTTGTTGATGACGGCCTGGCGTGAACCGCCGTGTTTGAGGTCGTCCACAACGTCCGAGGCTGTTGTGACCCAATCCCGGCTTCGCTTGTTCTCGCCGTTATGGCGCTGGAAAAACACGATGTCTGCCGTGACATCCGTGAGCGCGTTCTGACGGAAGGCTGTAAACGGCAGGCGGATAGCGCCAAGCAGGTCGGCCTGCCCCGCGATATGCTCACGCGCCGTGGAGTCGGCGGCATCCAGGAAGAAACGGCTGACCACAAAGGCCGCGACGCCGCCTTCCCGCAAGAGACTGATGGACTTGGCGAGGAAATAGTTGTGGATGGAGAATTTCCGCAGTTCGGGAAAGTCCGGGTCATACAATGATTGATTGCCGAAGGGAGGATTGCCGACAATCAGATCGAAATGTGGAGAGTTCAGTCCTACGCTCTGAAAGCTGTTGTTGAAATGCCTTGCCTTGGGATACAGGTATTGAGCTATATTTGAAGTTGTGGGGTCAAGTTCTACGGCAAGAAATTTTGCGTTGAACTGTTCGGGGCAGAGGCCAAGGAAGTTGCCGATGCCCGCTGAAGGCTCCAGGATGCGGAGCGGTTCGCCTGTGCCGAGGCCGAGACGGGAAAGCCCCTCATATATGCCCCGGATGACCGTTTCCGAAGTGTAGTGGGCATCCTGCGTGGAACGGCGGGCGGCGGCATAAATGTCCGGCGCAAGCAGACCCTGCATTTCCCGGTATTCGGCGGCCCACTGTTCGTTTCTGGGGTCAAAGACCTGTGGCAAACCACCCCAGCCCACATAGCGAACAAGGATTTTCTGCTCTTCAGGCGTGGCCGACTTCGCGCCGCTGGTCTGAAGCTGTTGCAGGAGGCGTATGGCGGCGATGTTATCCGCATATTTTGTTTTCGCGCCGCCAACGCCCAGCCGAACTTCCGGGGTTATGCGGAAGTTTACAGATTCATCTCGACTCCGCAACTCTGCAATATCTCGGAGTCCGACATCCCCCGCAGGCTCGCCTGTCTGGCTGATTCGCTGCTCAGAGTCCGCTTCTCCAACGTCTGCTGCTGATCCAGCCTCACGATCAGAGCCAAGTCTCCTTCCATCTCCAGTTCCCGGAGTTTTTCCGGGCTGTTCAGCGCCCATCTGTCCAGAATCAAGTATGCCGAATTGCTGAACCCCGCGCTTCTGACTTCTCGAATCATTTCGGGCTTGAGAACCTTTCTTGCGATTTCCAGCGGACAGGTTTGTCTGTCGAGCATGTTGCGCCTCCCAGGGAAGGGTTTGAGTGAAATGGTGAATTTCCTGTACGGTCAGATACTCGTCCGCTCCGGCCTCAAACAGCTTTTCCGGCGTTCTCTTTTCACCGTCAAGGAACTGCATGATTTCAGGATTGCGACTGTGCATACGCGAACCGTCGCGCATTTCATACACGGATTCGCCGTTGCCGTTGAGGCCGAGGAGCGTTCTTTCCGGCTTGTCGTTTGTCGGAAAGGAAAACTCCTGATGCTGTTCCAGCTCCGAAGGAACCGTTTGTTCTTCCGTTGCAGGGGGTACGACTTCGGGAACGGCTTCCTCCCGCATGTCGTCCTGAATGTTTTCCGCCCGTATTTCCTCGATCTGGTTCGTCATTACGTCGAACAGCGACAACTGGCGAGGATCGTTTGTCTGCTTGCGCCGTCTGGCCATGCGTCTGTCCTTGTCTGGAGGACGGGCAGGCGGCGCGAAGGCGGCCTACCCGTCATTGTGTTCCGTTTGGGCGAGTTTCAGTTTTTCGGCGTTATCAATGACCATTCGCCCGTCATGTTCATAGAAGACAACCTTGTCCCCTTCCTTGACACCGAGCTTTTGCCGGACTTCGCGGGGGAGCGTGAGTTGGCAGCGCGAGGTGAGCTTGGCCAGTTCCATGCCTGTTCTCCTTGTTTCTTATTTCCAAGTATTATCTTGAAAGTAAGATATAAGAGCTTCGGCAAAAGGTCAAGCATCTTTTCTTCTCCGGCTACAAAAGCGTTTCATCCAGAAGGCCGCGCGTGATGATTCCCGCCACGCGCTCCTGAGCGTCCGTGTTTCCAGAACGGACTTTCCGGGCCAGTTCCAGAGCCGTGGGCAGTTCCGCCGCCTTGAAATCGCAGGCCGGAAAGCGGATGCCGCCCAGAATCCATGTGGGCGTGGACGTGATGCGCGATTGCGCGGCGACAATATCCGCGCTCACCAGAGGCGCGACAGCTTGCAGGGCGTCCGCAAAGGCTTCCGGGGCAATGGTGGCTTCCTGAAGCGCGGTCTGGAGAGCCGCTTCATACGGAATCGGAATGCCGAGCGTGGTCTTTGGCAAGACGGCATCCCAGAAGCGATGCGCCGCATTGGCGGAAAAGCCGCGCAACGCCTCATAGGCCAGAGCCTTTTTCAGCGATTCGCCGTATTCGTCCGAGGGAATATGCCGCACGACGATGCACAGACCGGGATTGTCCCGTTGCGCCTGAAGCGGCTCCTGAATGCCGCAGTACGGACATTCGAGGTTTGACCAGTATTCAAGGATGTCGCCCTGAAAACCGTCCACCGGCCTGCCGTCCAGGCAGGTTCTGCCGGAGAGCGTCTCCAGAGGCGTGTAGGGTTGGGACAGGTCTTTGGCGATCTCGGTTTTGACGCCAGCTTGCACGGCCAGCCGGTCAGACGTGGGCGTTCCGGCGTGGGCCGCGCTGACAAGCGTCAGCAGACAATACAGGGAAAAGGCCGCCAGTTGTGAGAGCCTGAGTTGTGCGTTCATGGTAATCTCCTGAAGAGGGTTATAAAAATAGTAAGAATAGTATATTTTGTTGACATTATACTATTTTACATTTAGCTTTGTGGTATGAAAGACGCTGACGACATCAAGCTGTGGACAGTCGTTTTCAGCCGCAAGGCTGAAAAGCAAAAAGCCAAGCTGCCTCCGGCCATTGCCGACATACTGTACTTGCTGCGCAAAGACCTTGAGCAAAGAGGTCCGGTTGTCTCGGGTTGGCCGCACTACGGCAAAATTGCTGGTAGCAAATCCGGTCATCACCACTGTCATTTGAACAAGGGACATCCAACTTATGTTGTCGTCTGGCAAGTTCTTGATGGGGTAGTTCGTGTACTGGAAATTCAATTTGCCGGTACACATGAAAAGGTTGATTACAGCCGTTATAAATAAGCGGAGAAATTCTATGTTGGCAGAAATGATGCTTCGTTCCGATGAGGAAGGGCGCGGTGTGATCCAGCTTACCGTCCCTTCGGCAAACACCATAAAGGTTGCCGAGGCCATTCGCGGAGTTCTTTCTCTGGCCGGGCACAAGGTACGCCGGGTCAATTCAGAGGGAGAAGAGGTCGTCAGCGCCGATGAAGTTTTTCCTGACGGTTGCCCGGCGATGGCCTTGCGCGGTTTGCGCGGCAAGGAAGACCTCACGCAGGCGGAGCTGGCTGCTCGCCTCGGCGTCAGCCAAAACGCCATCTCCGAAATGGAAAGCGGCAAGCGCCCGATTTCCACAAAAATGGCCAAGCGCCTGGGAGAAGAGTTCAATCTGCCGTATAAGGTATTTTTATAGCATCCAAAGCGTATTTGCGGAGTTGCCATGTATACAGACAGGTTGAACAGCACAGAAGGAATTGCTTCCTCTGCTGAATCTGAACGCTTGGTTATTGAACCTGCCGTCAAGGAGTACAGCCTGCAATTTCTGTTGGCCCAAGGTGACGCCTCTCTGCCGTGTTCAACCGAAGATGAAGTATGGATGACTTCAATCGCTACGGGCAGAGAAATACTTTGACAAGACGCATAATTCTCTGAACAATCAGAAAGGAGCGAGAACTGTCCCCCATTATGCGGCATCGCCATAGGTCTTCTCCATGTTTAGTTGCAGCAACTGCGGCACTCTCAGTTGCGCCTTTTTGAGTGAGGGATTGGCGTAGAACATATCGCCACGGACGATCTGGCCGGAAAAGACAAAGTGGGCTTCGCCCTCTATCTGTTCCTGCAAATCGCGCAGGACAACGCGGTCTTCCTGTTCCACCGTGGTGGAATTGGCGTCGCGGTAGTCGGAACTGATCTGCTCATTGACGTTGAATCCTGTTGTTCTGAGGACAGTGCTTTGCCCCGCCTGCCCGCGTATCAGTTCCCATGTCTTTTCCGCGTCCTGCATCTTCATGAAAATTTTTATGGACGTATTGGCGACCATCTGTTGTGCGCCTTTCTTGTCGGCTTCCAGAATACCGGCGTAGTCCTGTGAAGCTACAATGGCGGCGATACCCAGCCCGCGCCCCTGTGTCAGCACGACTTCAAAGCCGGGCGTGACAATGGCCGCGTATTCATCCACGATGCACAGATAGGGGCCAATACCAATGGCATCAGTCGGCAGAGCTTCCAGAACATCCGCCGCGTCGCCCTCAATATTCGCGCCAAGGCCAACGGCGCAGGCATTGCGGATGGCGGAAAGGCTGATCTTGCCGAGACTGGCGAGTTCGGCTGGTGCTTTTTCAAGAGAGGGAAGCAAAACAACGAGGATTCTGCGCTGCATGATGGCATCACTGAAGTCCACCTCCCCATCTTCCGCGCCGTAGATATGGGAATAGGTGTCGGTCAAACTGGACAGCGCCTTGCCGAAGTAGGATTGCGCGTAGCCGAACTGCTCCGCGAAGGATTCCGGCTGGTCTTTCATTTCCCGCCCGGCAATCCAGCCGGAGGTGGCAAGCGCCGCCTGAATGGAGGCGCGGGATTCCTGATCCAGTTCGGGATGCAGGGCCAGAGCCACACATTTTTCCAGAGCCAGGGAATCGCGGATGATGGAGGTGGAGAGCTTGAGCAGCCCCTTGTCCCGCAGATCAACCAGGGCGTACATGACGCCGGAAATCAGGGCTTGCGCCTTGTCGGCAAAGATGGAATTGGCCCCGTCCGACGCGGGCATGAGGGAAACAAGAAGTTGCGTCAGCGCCTCGGCACTCCCAAAGGTAAACGGGTTGTTGGTGTTGGAAAGGCGGCGCGGGGACTTGCCCTTGACCTTGCCGGACGTGCCGTAGTTCAACACGCGAAAGTCATCATCCCGGCCAAGGAACCGGGCCATCTGCCATATCTGCACCGCCAGCTTGGGCGACGCCTTGGGGTCGATGTAGAACAGCCCGGATGCCGTTGCCAGGGCATTGTAGGAAAGGGAAACCAGCGTCTCCGTCTTGCCGGAACCGGTTGTGCCGAAAAGCAGGCAATGGGTCAGAATATCCTTGGCCTTCAGCCAGAGTTCCTTCCCGTCCTGGAGCCGATTGCCGAGGAAAAAGATGCCTTCCGGTCTGGCAAAATCGCGTCTGCCCGGGAGCGGATCGCCCCTGTCCGTGCCGTACAATCCCATCGGCATCCGAAACGGCAGGCGTTCCCTGGTCACACAGGCGCAACGAGCGAGAAAGAGCGCCAGTCCGAGACAAAACAGCGGCGTGGCGCATATGGGAAAGAGGAAAAGACACAGCCCCGCCGTGAAGATGCCGCCGGTCTGCACCTGCCCGGTCTTGAGCGCATCCGCCAGACGTTGCGCGGGGGAGCGCACATCCCGGTACAGACGTTTTTTCTCTTGCGCTTCGTGGTCTTCCAGACCTCTGATATGTCTTTTCATTCATGTAACCTCTAAAAGTATTCGTCAGCCAACTTCTTATCTTCGTTGGGGTCATATTCGGGATTGTCTTCCGCATCGGCCAGCACCACGTCCGGCGGCTGTTCCACGGGAGAAAACTCGGTATCCAGAGTTGACGTTTCGACGGCAGCGGCGGTCGGAGCCGTTTCCGGCGTGGGCGGCACAAAGATTTCAGTCAGCCAGCCCTGAGCGGCCAGAGACTGCCTGAGACTGGCAACGGCAGGCTGAACATGAGGTTCAGACAGCGTCTTTCCGGCCTTTTCCTCCGCCTGATAGTGCGCCCATGCCGCAAAGCCTTCGGCCCATGCCGCGCGACCGCCGCACTGGTTGAGGGCGTACCAGAGCGGACGATCCAGAGGCCGGAGCCAGAGAAACTGCGAAGAGGCCAGCACGCCCTTTTGCCGCGCCCGATACAGCAACGCCATGAACCAGGGCAGTTCATAGGCGGCATGGCTGCTCAGACACTTCTCGTTCAAGATGGAGGAGCGGCAGTTCCACTCTTTTTTCAGTTTGCCGACAAAATTGTCGTCTTCCAGCAAAGGACAGGACGCTTGTCCGTTTTCTTCGGCATAAGAAAGAGAAACGGCATCCAGCAAAGCGATGCAGCCCTTTTTGTTCCCATCCGCATAGGCCAGAAAGGCGGCAGCCAGAGCGCGGCGGCAGGATGACAAACCCTCGTAGCCCTCAAAGGGTTTGCCGAGTTGCGCCGTCAGTACGACACCGGCCTTTCCTTCATCCAGCCGGGCATGGCCCCAGGCGGGAAGCGCCGTGGACGGCAGTCCGTTTTTCAGCGCCTGTTCCGGCGTGAACGGCTCCCCCTGTTCATCAAGCAGCAGTCCGTGTTCCAGCGCGAACTGGACGGGCGTCCGGGCGATCCGCCACAAACCGGAATCATGGGATTCCGGCGAGAGCAGATACTTGCCGCGTCCCACCACGGGCCGCAGACAGGGAAAGGACTCCGCATTGTTTTTCAGCAGGCTTTCCATGTTGAAACGCCGGACAAGACCGCCCACGCGGCCCATGAAGATGGAGGCCACGCCGAACAGGACAAGCAGCAGAAGAAAGGGCCAGCGAATCCATGAGCCGGTGTAGCGCAGCACCTTTTGCATGGTGTCCCAGGACAGGGAGGCCGGATCGGCTTCCGCGATGCGCGCCCACGCGGCCTGCGCCTCATCAAAAAAGGGCGCAAACACCTGAATCTGTGCCTCGGCCAGCGTCAGCAGCGGCCTGTTCACATCGTCGGCATGAGCGACATACAGGGCGGGCAGCACCGCAAAGACAAAAATCAGCAAGGCGCACCATAAAAAGAGATGGTCGTCCCTGCTATCCCGACCGTTCATTGTCCTGCCTCCCGCTCAAGAGCGGAGAGCGTGACAATGCCCTCCCTTTTCAATCGTTCCAGATTGTTTTTGACGCGCCGGATATAGGCGTCACGGCGATGCGGCGTCCGCGAATGGTACGCGCCGATAGCCTGCCAGAGATTGCCGGTGCGCCTGTATTCCTTTCGCAGCAGCCATGCGGCGGCATGGGCGTTGACGCGGCCATCACACAACACAGCCCTGGGTGAAATGCCCATCGTGGCCAACTCCTTGAGATGTACCGTGTTGATTTGAAAACCGCCCAAATCCCATGTGCCGTTTTTGTTGCTCAGTGCTTCCCCTGTTTTGCCGCCTTCGGTGGCAAGAATGGCGAAGAGCGCGGCAACGGGCATCCCGCTGACGCGGGCGGCGTCCAGAACGCAGTCCGCCGTCAGGGGATGCAGGGGTGGGAGTGCGACCTTCATGCGTTGCGCGCTCAGAGCAATGTCCGGCGTCAGGCAAAGGGCAAGCAGGAGGATGCAGACCGCCCTCATTTGAGCTTCCCCTTGAGATGGAGGATATAGTCGCCGCTTGTGCCGTAGACTTTAAAAGGATTGTTGCCGCCGAGTCCGTTGACGGTATTCAGCACCTGGTTGTGCGCGTCGTTTATTTTCTGGTGGATGCAGGAATCGACCTGACTACAGATGCCCGCGACAATCTGATCCATGCCGGGAAGCGTCACGCCAAGGCTGAAGGCGTCCCCGATGCCGTTGATGGAGCCGAGACAGACGGAAAGCGCATCGCGTTCCGTTTCCGGATCGGGCATGAGTACGTCATGCGTTTCCGATACGCGCCCGTTGCGTTCCCGGATTGCGCCGCCCACGGCGTCTTGCATGTCCTGGCAGGAAGCGGCGAAGCACGGCGCGGCCAGCGTCATGCACAGCAAAACCATGAGAATATATTTCATGTCGGTATCTCCAATAATGAGGGTCAAGGGGCATCATGCCCCTTGCGGGGGCGTGGGGGCAGCGCCCCCACATCCGATTGCATCCTTCCTATTTCCTCTTGCCTTTTGCGTTGAAATCGGGGGAGCCGTCCGAAGCGACGGGATACGTCTTTGTGCAGTCGGGATAGGCGGTGCAGCCCCAGAACCATGCACCGTCCTTTTTGCGCTTTCGGCGTGTCAGGGCCGCGCCGCAGGAAGGACAGGGAAAGGCGGGCGTGCCGTCCCCAAGGATGGGGGCAAGCAAGTCCGGCAGAATCCGGCACTGATCGGCCAGAAAGGCGTCCAGAGATTCCGCGCCCTGAGCAATGGATTCCAGCCGGGATTCCCATTCCGCCGTGGTGATGGGGTCTTTGAGCGCGGGCGGCGTGAGGGCGATGACTTCCCTGCCGAGCGGCGTGGAGACAAGGGCTTTCTTGTCGGCGGCGAGATAGCCGCGCTCCTTGAGCGTCTCCAGCACCTTGGCGCGGGTAGCCTCCGTTCCGATACCCTTGGCGTCCTTGAGCGCGGTCTTGGCGTCGGCATCGGCCACAAAACGATGGACATTGGCCATCGCCTCGATGAGCGAGCCCTCACTGAAGCGAGCAGGCGGCGAAGTCTTTTTCTTCAGGGTCTGCACGTCGCGGCAGTGAACGGCATCGCCCTTTTCCAGCGAAGGCAGCGACTGTTCATCGGAGTCGTCGTCTTCATCGTCATGACCGGCGAACGCCGTCCAGCCGGGATCAAGAACGCGCCGCCCCGTGGCTTCCCAGCGGGTATCGGCAAGGGAGACAGCGACTTTCTGCGCTTCGTAGCGCATGGTCGGATGGAATTGCAGACAAAAGGCCGTGGCGATCATGAGGTAGAGATCGCGTTCCTTTTGCGGCAGCGAATCCGGCGGAATTTCGCCCGTGGGCGCAATGGCATGATGCGCCGTCACCTTTTTGGTGTTCCATGCGGCGCTTTTCAGGGAGGCGTCCGCCGTTCCCGCCACCCGCTCCAGACCGGGAAGCGAAGAAAGCGCGGCCAGCACGGCGGCGGCATCCGCAAACTGTTCTTCCGGCAGATAGCGGCAATCGGTGCGGGGATAGGTGGTCAGCTTTTTCTCGTACAGGGCTTGCGCGGTATCCAGCACCTGTTGCGCGGACATGCCGAGCCTGGCGGAAGCCGCTTTTTGCAGGGAGGAAAGACTGTGCGGCAAAGGCGCGGCCTTGGTTTTGGCTTCCCGCGTGGCTTTCGTTACGAGGCCATCCGTGTTTTTGTGCGCCGCAACCAGGGCTTCGGCCACGGCGGCATCGGTCAGGCGTCCGCCGGAATCCAGCCCGGCCTGAACCTCGGAGGGCGCAAACGTGGCGGCGAAATCCCCGGCGCTGTGGACGAGCGAAGCCCGTAGCACGAAATAATTAACAGGCTTGAAAGAGGCGATTTCATTGTCGCGGGTAACGACCAGCGCCAGCGTGGGCGTCTGGACGCGGCCCAGGGAAAGCACGTCCGAGCGTCCGTCCGCGCGGCCCTTGATGGTCAGGGCGCGGGTGGCGTTGATGCCCGCCAGCCAGTCGGCGCGGCTTCTGGCGCGGGCGGCGTCGCGGAGGGGCGCGTAGCGGGCGTTGTCCGTGAGGTTTGCCAGCGCCTTCCTGACCGAAACTTCGTCCAGCGAGGCCAGCCAGATGCGTTCCACCTGTCCCGTGTAGTGAAAGTGTTCCAGCACCTCGTCCACGAGAAGCTGCCCTTCGCGATCGGGATCGCCCGCGTTGACCACGGAATCGGCGTCCCGCAGCAGCGAGCCGATGATGTCAAGTTGCGCGGCGGCATCCTTTTTGACCTTGTATTTCCATTGGGAAGGAATGATGGGCAGGTGTTCGCGCCGCCAGTGGGCGTATTCGGGCTTGTAATCCCGTGGCCACGCGAGTTCGAGCATGTGCCCGAAGCACCAGGTAACAATATCGTCGCCGCAACGGATGCAGCCTTCGGCCTTTTTCTGATTGCCAAGGCCAGTGGCAATGGCCCGGCCAAGGGAGGGTTTTTCGGCAATAAACAGTCTCATGTCATATCCTCATGCGGCGCTTGGCCGCGTTTTTCTGTTCATTCAGGGGAAGGGGATTTTCCATAGCGCCCGAAGCGGATTGGAGTTTTTCGTCAAGCTCCATGTGCAGCGCCCGCGACACCTGATCGCAGAGTTCAGCCAGCTCCCTGGCGGCGGTGGGGTCTTGTTTGAGCGCCATATCCAGAAAATCGGGATTCTGGAGAATGGCGCGGGCCTTGACGACGGGATCGCCAGCGGCCTCAAAGGCGGCGATGGATTCGGCCAGCGTCGGATCGTGCCGCGCCGCAGCCCCGGACGAGACCGCCAGTGTCGGGGAGACGCCGACAGCCGCGTCCCGCTGTTTCTGCATGGCTTCCAGTTCCGCCCAGGCTTCGGGCTTGGGGAACCACCAGTCGCGGGGCTTTTCCCCGGCCTCGAACTGGCGCAGGGAAGTCAGCGTTCTGGCCGCGTCAGCCGCAGCCCTGAACAGCTCCGCAACATCGCCGCCGGAAAACTTCTGGTTCCAGTTGTTCACTTGCGCGGACGCGCTGTTGTCGGGCATGGGCAGATGGAATTTTGCCCCGGCCAGCAGGGAGAACAGTTCCGCCCGTATTTCCTCAAAGGCGCGGCTTTTGAGCGTTTCCGGCTCCGTCAGCCGGTTTTCCCGCGAGCTGTGGCCTGTCGCTTCGTAAAATCCGCGCAGCTTGGCGGCGTAATAGGCGTCCGAGCTGGTGAAATTGTTCGGGAACGGCAGCTTCAGCACATCTTCGGCATGGCTGTATGCGGCAGGGGCGTCATGGTGTTCCACGGCAATGCCGGAATCAGTGATGAATTTCTCCAGAAAGGCGTTGCGCTCCTGTTCCGTGAACGCTGGAGCCGCTTTTTCCTTGGCGGGCAGGCCGTAGATTTGCTCCGCATTGAACACCGTAAACGGATAAAACAGCGTCTTGTGCTGGACAGGCGGGAGCTTTGCGCCCTGCTTGCGTTGTTCTTCAATGGCTCTTGCTTCATCCTGGGAATGGAATGTCCATTTTTCATCCTCTCCGATGGTGAAGAAAATTTCTTCAGGCCGCAGGAGCTTGATGCCGTGTTGGCCCTTTTTGACTCCTACTTTCAGATTTGGATGCTCACTCTGGTATTGCTGCACCTGTTTGAAGGTCAGCCAGCGGTCATCCTGATAGCCCTTTTCCATCCCGGCCAGCATGAGGCGCAGCATGTTGGGGCCGCCGTATTCCCTGCCGGTGGTCGGGCAGAATGGCGTCCCTGTGGGAGTGTCGGCGACACGGGGCTTCCCGGCGACTTTGGAAGTCAGGGAGAGCATGGCTTCGGCAATGCCGTTGACGAACTCCTCCTGCACTTCGCGGCTGACCTGAAAACGGCTTTTCTTTTCTTGCGGGGTCTGGCTCATGCGTCCTCCCGCGCGATGTCTACAAGGACGGCATCCGGTTCTTCCAGCGGATTGAGGAATCCGGTGGCGACGGCTTCCTCGCGGCTCATGAGAAACGCGCCCGCGTCAAGCTGGCGTTCGATGTCCGCCTGCGAGAGTGTGACGCGCTCCTTTTCGATGGTGCGCACGGGAGCGTCGAACAGGCCGTGCGCGTTTGGCGTTGCGTTATTCATAGATTCACCTCAGAGTTCGATTACCAGCGGCAGCGTTTACGCCACTGGCTTTCATTGTTTCGTGTTTCCCGCCGCCGTCCCATGCAGGCCACGCGGATCGCCCGCAGACAGGCAAGTGGCGTCATGCCGGTGCGTTGCACCAGATAGAGAGCGACGATGGCGGTGAACGCCAGCCCCGCCGTCCACCAGGCCCAATGAAAGAGCCACAGGGCGAGGGGAAAGACGGCGCGGGCGTCCAGAATGAAGATTTTCGGCGTGAGCGCGGTGTCGCGCCAGAGAATGTCAGCCATTGACCGCCTCCTCCGCCGCAAAACGGGCATCCAGAGCGGAAACGCTGGAATCCTTGAAACGCCGTGTGTTTTCGGGCAGCCAGGATTCCATGACGAGCATCCGTTGCCACAGATCGGGAAAATGGCGTCGGAGCGTCCGAAAATCACCCAACGGCTTCAGCGGGCAGCAGAAGCAACTGACGCGGCTGAAGAAACGGTACAGTCCGCCCCAGGTGAAACCGCGCCTGTAGCAGTAGTTCAGTGCATCGGCCTCTGTGATGCCCCATTCCATCAGCGGATATCGTTGTACGCAGTAGGCGCTGTTCCTTTGGATGGAGCCATCAAGCCTGTGCCGCTCATCGGCGGCAAAACCGATACACTGGCGCAGGGGCGACGTGACGTTTTGCCGATGGGTGAGCGCCAGATGATGGGCGTTCAAGGCGTCTCGTTTGCGGCCGGTACACCAGCGGAGCCTGACGTTTGGCCACCAGTAGCCTGTTTTGTGTATTTCCCTGCTGCCGCGTTTCACTACGGGCATTTCGGAGAACATCCAGTCAAACGGCGATTTGTCCGTTTCCACATCCACCGGCATTCTGGGATGCAGGCGCGTGATTTTCAGGCCGGTAAAGGCTTCGAGTTTTTCCAGATGCTCGTACATTGCGGGAAATTCCCAGCCAGTATCGAAAAACACAACATCGGCCACAGATTCGCCGCGTTCCAGAAGCATGAGCAGCATGGCCGTGCTGTCCTTGCCGCCCGACAGGGAAACGACATTAGACGATTGTTTCATGGTCATTTCCTTTCCTGCCCTTGCGTTCCGCCAGAATCGCCAGATAGTTTTCTCTGGCGAGCCTGCCTGCCTCATAAGCGATTTGAGCGGCGTCCTGCATTCTCTGGCCGGAGGCGGCCAGCAAGTCCTCGGTTTTCAGAATCAGGCGTTCCAGCGGCGTATCCAGCAGGGTTTCCCGAATCTCCGGCGTGAAGGCCAGATACTCGCGCAGGGCAACGCGCCCGCTCCCGTCCGGCAGAGGCAAAAGGCGTTGCGAGATGATCAGGCGCAGACTGGAAAGCAGCGTGGCCGTGACTTGCAGCCGCTCCGCGAACGGGAAGACGTTGATGATGCGGGAGAGCGTTTCCGGCACGGAGCGGGTATGCACGGTGGAATAGGCGGCCACGCCGATTTCCGCGCTTTCCATCATGCCTCGCAGGGTGTCGGGATCGCGGCTTTCGCCAATCAGCACCACGTCCGGGGCCGTGCGCGTGGAGTTGCGCGTGGCCGTGAGAAAGGACTTCAGGTGTTCGGGAATCGTGCTTTGCGAGACAGGCCCGCCGGGCTTGGGCACGGCGTCAAAGTCAAACTCGATGGGCGCTTCATAGGTGCTGACATGGCGTCCGCCGTTTTCGATGATGCGCCGCAAAATGGCGGCCAGCAGCGTGGACTTGCCCGACCCCATGACGCCCGTGACCAGCACCAGGCCGTTGGACGGCATGGCGTGGTCAAGGATGCCTTGCTCCACGTTCAAATCTTCCAGCGCGGGCGGCATGGAGGGAATGGCGCGGAACACGATTTTCACGCCCGTGGAATACCCGTCCGCCACCGGCGTGGCGTTGCCGCGATAGCGACGGCGCACGCCGCGCGCTTCCTCGATTTCGTGAGCAAAGTCGTAATCTGACTGGCCGGACTTGATGAGCGCGGACACGGAGTTGTTTTTGGTCAGACGCTCCAGCGCAGCCAGCAGTTCATCCGTCGTGATGGGACGCTGCGTGACCTGCCGCCATGCGCCGTTGAGCCGCATCCACGCCGGAAGGCCGGAACGCAGACACAAATCGGACATGCCGCTGTGCGTGGCCCAGAGCAGTAACTCATTGATTTGCAAATAGTCCCAACGGATGCGGGGTTCAGCGGGATACACGTTGCCGCTCATTGCCGCTTCCCTCCCTTATTTTGCCGTGCGGGCGCGACGGTAAAGGCGGAAGGCGCGGTGATCCGGTACACCTTCTGGCCGATGTTCAGCTTGTTGCCCTGAGTGCGCGTCCCCAAATCGGCGGATGCCGTGTTGACCCGGCTCAGGAGGTGTTGCGCGGTGAGCAGGTGGTAGAGCATGACGCCGCGATAGCTCCGCGCCATGCGGGACACGTTGTCGGCATAGAGCTGATCCGCTTCGGCCAGCCCCTGTTCCCATGCTTCGCGCACCGCCGCCCGCCAGATGGCCCGTTCTTTTGCGTTTTTCGGCAACACGGCGGGATTGGGTTGCTCCGGCGCGGGGAAGTCATCGGCCATGAGAAATTCCCGCCAGTTGGGCACAACCGCGATGTATCTGGCCGGTTCAAGCAGCTCATAGGTGGTTTTGGCGGCTGTGGCCGTGGCCCCGTCCTCGATACGCATGGACGCGCCCGCCCGCGCGATCTGCGGCGGCAGAATCAGGGCTTCCCCCTGCGTCAGCATCAACGGAGAGAAGTTGAACGCCGTATCCATGATGGCGCTGTAGCGTTCGGTTTCCGCCACAAGCTGGCCGTAGCGCCAGGACATGGCGGTCTGGAACGTGACCAGCCGCGCCGCTTCCCGGATGGCCTTGGGCCGCATGAGCTGAACGGCGCTTGGTTCCTTGCCGCCGCTTCCCTTCATTTCCAGCAGTTCCGTCAGTTCGGCGGGTTCGCCCTTGCGCGGCCCGGATGCGGGATCGGCGGGAAGGTACACCTCAAGGGACTGTTCCGCGCCGTCTTCCCGGTACGCGGCGTCATGCGGGGTGAAGGTTCCCTCTTTGGTTACGCCGTCGGCAGGCTTCGGCGCATTGACCACTTCCGGCGACACAGGCGCGGGATTGACGACTTCGCCCTGTTTTCCGGCGCAGCCCGCAAGACAGACAGTGAAGGCCAGCGGAAGCAGCAGGGAAAAGACTTTGCCGTTGCCCGGTTCCCTGTTTTTGTCGGGAACGCGGGAACGTGACAAAATATCGTTCTGTCGGCTGAGATGGTGATACAGCACAATAAAACAGCCAATGATGACCAGAACGGCGCACATGCCGAACGCCCAGCAGACAGTGGAGGAATCAGCGGCCTCATAGCCCTTGCTGAATCCCAGCGCATAACTGTAGTCGTCGATTTTGGGTATGGGCATGGGGGAAGACAGTATTTCCATGTCTGTCGCACTCATAACCTTCCCTCCGCGCCGGACGTGCTGGCCAGCGTCAGCACTCTGTTGACCGGATCGACACGCACCACGGCCTGCGGCTGAATCTGCCAGGCAATGTCCTCTAGCAGTTCATGCGCCGGGCGGTTCAGGCCATGCACCACAATGGGCATGGCTTGCGCCGAGGGAGCGCCGGTTTCCCGGTAGCGGTAGCCGACATGCAGGCAGATTTCCCTGAGCGCCCCGGAGGCTTCGCCTGTCCAGTCGATGGAGACAGGTTGCGTCAGAGAAGGATCGGCGGGAGGCAGTAAGGGCTGCATTCCCTGCCCGCGCAGCCGGGCGAGCATGGCGAGTTCGCCATGCGCCTGTTCCGCCGCCTGCCCAAGCGTGGCCGAGACGAAATCGACGGAGGGCGGAACCGGAGGCGCGGCCTTTTCCGCGCAGGCCGCAAGAGCCAGACAGGACACTATCAATACGGTTCTGGAAAACACAAAGGTACTCCTTATATTTAAGGTTAAGGGAGACACGCCCCCGCCCGCTACGGGCGTTTGCGGAAATGCAACAGCCAGCGGCACAGCGGCGTAAAGCGACGGTGACGCAAAATGGAAATGCGCCAGAGCGTTGTGACCATGCCGAGCAGACAGGGCGGCGCGATGCAGGCCAGGGACAGGAAGGAAAGCGGACTGTGCGACCATGCCGCCGCGAGGAGGCAGGCCAGAGCCGGAGCGAGGAACACCAGCAGCCGCAGGCGCAAGGCAGAAACGACGCCGGGAATATCCGCGTCAGCCATGCCCCAGGCCGCAAGGACGAGGGTGAAATCTTCTTCCAGCGCGGCCTGTTCCGATGCCGCGCGGTTCCGCCGGAAAGCGGCCAGCCGGGAACGGACACCGGAACGGAGTTCCGCCAGATGCTGACGGGATTCACCGGCGACAGCCAGAACGCTTGAAAGGGAAGCGGGGGTTTTCATCTCAGCTCCTGAAGTTCTTTTCCGTCAGGCCAGCGCCGGGCCTGTTCCATTGGCGGGACAAATCGCCGCGCAGTTCTCTTGCGCCGTGCGCCCCGGAGCTGACGGCATTGGTGGAGCCGACAAAGACGTTTTTTACGCCCGCCTGGTCTTCCTTTTCGCCCAAGGCGTGGAACTGCTGGCCTATCCAGTTGGTGACGTGTTCGGGCAGATAGTGAATCAGGGAAAAGAATTTGTTGGCCGTCATAATGACCACGATGCCCAGAATGACGAGCATGGAGAACGTGCCGGTGATGCCGATGACCTTGGTCTGCATGGTTCCGCCGACAAACAGCTCGAAGCCCGCGCCGAGTATCCGGCCCACCACGTTCATGAGGATGACGGCGGCGAAGAAGCCGCAGACCATGAGCGGCGGACGGACAAGGATGCCGAGCAGGAGGAAGTACCCCCGTTTGCCGTGCTGTCCGGCCGCTCCCTCGCCGTCGGGCATGGCGTGGGCGCAGAGCCAGAGTGGAGCGGCCACAAGAGCTTCCACCACAAGGATGATCCAGCCCACAAGCGCCGAAACCCATCGAATGAAGGGAATGGCGGGCAGATAATAGGCCAGCGCCAGCCCGTAGAGCAGGAGCGGCAGAAAGACCGTGAACAGGGCGAAACTGATGTACTTGTCCAGATTGGGAACGGCCTTGCCCACAAAGGGCAGGGCCTTGCCCATCGAGTGCGCCACGTCCACAACCCCAAGCGCCGAGGCCAGCCCCCAGGCCGATCCGATGAGGTAATCCCCCACGTTGGATACGGCCATAATCGGGTCTTGGCTGGAGAGCTTTTCCACCGCAATGGGCAGAATGTTTCCGGCCACAAGCTGATTCAGCGTGGCCCGCAGCCATTTGGTGATTTCGTCAAAGGCCCGGCCTTCGTCTGTGACGGACGGCGTGGCCGTGGTGTCGGAAATGCCCCTCCGGCTGGCGTAGGCGGTCTTGATGTAGTTGGCTACACGCTCTTTGGCCGCCTCATAGTCCCGCAGACCGTGCATCAGCGCCTGAAGTTCCGATACCGTGTATTCATGCGGGCTGTAGGTAATGCCGGAGTACATGGCCTCGCGGACTTCCTGATTGATCCAGGCGATTGACCAGTAGGACGAGCCTGCCGCGAACCATCCATATTGCGCGGCATTTTCCCTGAACTCGTTGAGCTTGCCTTGAAGCTGCCCCTGTTGCGCGTAGCTTTGCACATCGGCCAGAATGGTCTGGTTGACCGTGGTGGCCGCATCGTACAGGGCGCGGGGATCAATGGCGGAAGCGGGCGTATCAGGATCGGCAAGCTGTTGCGCCAGCGGCGAGAGCGTGGAAACTGCCGCGCTCACGGCGTTGACCTTGCCCCGGCACAGGGCGTCGCCCTCATCCACGCAGGAAACCGTGATGCTTCCCGCGTTGCCGTTGAAAATGAACCTGTATTCTCCCCCGGACTGGAACCAGTTGTCGCTGTATTTCCATTCCCCGCCCGGCGTGATGTTCAGCCCGCGCCGTTCGTTCAGATAGTATTGCAGCGTCAGCGATTCCAGAGCGCCGTTGCTGATGGCCGCGTAGTGGGTGACGTTCTGATCCGGAGCCTGCACGGTGAGCTGTCCGCCATGCTCCACAAAATAATCTGTGCCCAAGTCCCAGACGAAATTTCCCAAATTGATGGAAAAGCCGATGCAGGCCAGAATCGCCACCTGAAACAGGCTCAAGCCCTTGAAAATGGGAGCCAGAGCGCCCATCGCGCCCACAAAACGCAGCGGCATCCACAGGGAACTGTAGCGTTTGCCGAAAGGCGTTCCCTCATGCGCCGTTCCGGCCACGGCAACGGCCAGAATCCAGATGAACAGCGCCGACACCACAGCCAGCGCCACCAGATTGAAGGCGCTGAAAAGCTCCAGCATCAGTTCCGATGCCTGCGAACCGCCGAGGCTCGCGCCCCAGGTATCCCAGCCCTGGCCGAGAAAGGCGTCCAGAATATGCTTGCTGGCATCGGTCTGGAGCAGGACTTCCGAAGTCGCGGGAAGGTCAGATGAGGCCATGACTGCCCTCCCTACTGTTGTGCGCCGACCATGCGCGTGTAGAGGTCATCCATTTCCTTGCCTGTCGTGCCTTCCATGCGCGTGAGGTAATCCAGCGAGGCAATGACGGTCAGCCTGTCCAGCAAATCCGTATTCTTGCGCGTCAGTTCCAGTTGGAACGCCTGCATGATGACAAGCTCCCGCAAGAGTCCGGCATCCGTCGCGGAAGCAACTTGCGCGAACCAGTTCGGATTGCCGACGCGCATCTGCGAGAGGAGCTTGTACAGCCCGGCTTCCGAGAGCTTGCCGTCCACAATGCCGGGCGGCGTTCCGCTCCCGCCCGCTTCCGACCACTGGTTTTCCGCCCAGGCCGTCACGTCATCCGGCAGCGTGGGCGCGTGATACACAACATGATTGTTCAGCGACTCCATGACAGCCGCTACTCGCTCCTCATGGATTTTCCGCGCCGCCGCGTAGGTCTGCCCGGCGGGCGTTTCCTTTTGCGCGTCTGTTACAACCGGCAGCGGGCGGGGATTGGCCAGCGTCTTTATGGCTTCATGCGCCTGCGCCACCTGATTTTCCGTGAGCGTGTCGCCCAGCGGAAACAGCGCCGCCAGCGTCTCCCTTTCCGTAGGTTGATCCTCGGCCAGCACACGCTGAAGAAATTCCACCGGCTTTTTGGGCGTATGGGCGTGCTCAAGCTGCTTTTCGCGCATGGCGGCGTGGATTTCCTGTCCGGCCTGAGCGCCAAGCTGGATGCCCGCGCCCAGGGAACTGCTTCCGCACAGCCCGGCGGGCTGCGCGGCCTTGCCGTACATATCCTCGGTTTTCATGGCCTCGCCCGCCACGGCCTGTCCCTTGAGCGTGGCGGCATTGCTCTCCTTGAGGGCGATCAGCGCCCGCACGATGGTGGCGGATTCCGTCTTGATGGTGCCGATGATGTTCTGCGCCGCCAGCAGGATTTCCGAACGGATGGCCTGCGCTTCCGCCGCCGTATGCGCGTTGACCGCCTGAATGGTTTCGGACTTCGCCGCCGTGACAATGGCTCTGACGGAGCCGCAGCCGCAGCCTCCGGCCCAGGCCGAAACCGGCAGCAGAACAAGCGCCAGGGCAAGAAAGAGCTTTTTCATTGTTCCCCCGCTATTTCGTTGGCGATTTCCAGAAGGACGTTGACGACTTCCTCATCGGCGTCGCTCTGGTCTTCGACGTTGCGCCTGCGGCGTTCCACTTCCGCCTTGGCCGAGCCGCCCGGAAACCGCGCGGCCAGCCGCCGCAGGGTTTCGGACGGCCCCAGGCGCTGATAGAGATTGTTGCGGATAGCCACGTCTTCCGTGGTGGTGCTGAACGCCCACAGGGATTGCGGGCCGATGGTCAGACTGAGGACAAGCTGGGACATGCCCGAACCTGTCCGGAACAGGGCAATGAGATTGGAACCGGCCCTGCCGGGTTTGCCCAGGCGCGAGAGCGCGTGACGGCACGCTCCATTCAGGCCGAAGCGTTCTGAAAGGTTGGCGATACTTTTTTCCGTGCCGGAACCGAGGATGACCACCGTGGTCGCCAGTTCGTCAGTGATGATTTTCGGAATGTCGTCAATGGACTGCGTGTACAGCCCGATGGACAGGTTCCACTTGCGCGATTCCCGCGCCATTGTGGTCATGTCGACCTGAAGCTGACCCGCCACCGAGACGTTGTTGGTTACACGGTGCGCCTCATCGTAGCACAGCCTTTTGGGGTCTTCGCGGATAGCTTCAATGCGTCTGGCGTGGTAGTCCTGATAGCGTTCGGGCATGAGCTGCACGTCAGCGGGCATGAGGAAGAATCGGGAGCCGAGAACATGACGCGCCAGCATGTACATGACCGCCGACTGTCTGTCCGCCGTGGTTCCTCCGCGCGGAGCCACTTCATCAAGGTCAAGACTGACGATCTGCGCGTCGCCCAGGTCAAAGCGCGTGGGTTCTTTCAGGATGACATACGCCTCAATGGCGTCCATCATGGCCCGCCATACATTGGTGATGGTATGCGCATCGTAGGTATTGCGGATGCCCGTATTCTGGTTGATTTGCGTACCCACATCGGCCAGCAGCGGCACGGCATGGCGTTGCGCCTGCAATGCCTCATGCACATGCCCCCGCTCGAAAAGGCCGTCCACCACTTCCCACCAGCTTGTGGAAGCATCCCGGCGGATGCCTTCACGAAGAACGAGTTCATGCAGTTCGGGCAGGACGTTGGGCTGATAGAGTCGTGGATGATTGCCGTCCGAGAGTTCCTCATAGGCAAGGTCAATGGCCCGGCCTATCAGACCCGGCACCCCGTCCGCCGGAGCCGTGGCGTCCAGCGGCGTGGCCAGCAACGACAGCAGATTGACCAGAAACGCCTTGTGCGAGGGCAGCGGCTTGCGGTTGCCGAGCGGCGTGTCAAAGGGATTGACGGCATAGTTCGGCGTCATCCTGAGTCGGTGATAGGCCGCAAGATGCTTTTTGCCTTCGGGCAGGTTTTCCCGCAGCAGGGTAATCAGGCCGGAAGATGACGGCCCCACATCCACAATGGAGAGCCAGGGCAGACGGGACAGCCCGGCCTGCGTGACAAAGGCGAAGTTCATGGCATTGAGGAAAACGGATTTCCCCCCGCCCATCGGCGCTACCCCCAGATCAATCCACGCGGCCTGTTCGGAGGAATTGGGCGCGAACGGCATGATTTTGCCGTCCTGCGTGCGGAACAGAAGGCTTCCTTCTTTCCACGGCGAAGCCGAGCGCAGCGGCCACATGCCGATGGCATCCTGGAGCGGCGCGGCTGTGACCGGGGCCGGACTGGACGGCATCAGGCCGGGCAGTGTCGCGGCAAGGCCGAGCAGCGGATCGCCCAGGGCTTCCGTCACATCGCACGTTCCCCAGCCCTGCACCGCCTTGGAGAGTTCCGCCACACGCCGCCTGAGCATATGATGAGCTTCCCGCTCGCTTTCCCGCACACAGGCCCAGGTGCAGAGGCAGATGCGGAACCTCACGCAGCACACGCCTTCCAAGTCCAGCGCGCGCAAGGTTTCCACGGCATTGTTGAGTCGTTTGTTGTCCGCGTTGGTGAAGGCCAGAATAGCGGACAGCAGGGGCTTGAGGCCCATGTTCAGGCCGCCGTCTTCCAGCAGAAAGGACATGCGGTACGGCAAACGCTCGTCACGCCGCGCCAGAACGCGAAAGAAGTCCTGAAACGGTCGGGGCGTCTGCGGCATGAGCGTCATGATCAGCGGCCCGTAGATGCGCTCGCCGATCCTGATGGCGCTCCGCGACACCATGTTTCCCTCGCGCGGCCAGAGCTGCGTCCTGAAATCCGGGTACAGGACGTTGTGGAGTCGCGCCCTGTTGTCGGCATCGGGGTCGGGCAGGCGAAGCGGCAGAGGATCGCCGGGAACAAGGGCCAGCCACGTCCGGCTGGTGAACTCCGGCGCAATGCACATGCGGATGTCCCGCAGGGCTTCGTGTGCCGAAAGCGGATACGCCAGCAAATCCGCCTGCCGGAACGCATCAAGCACGCCGGTCAGAAAACCGTTGTGCGCATCGTGCAGGGCGGCGACGGCGCGGGCAATCTGCTGGCAGCCCGCAAGTGTCGGCACTTTGGACATGGCCGCGTCGCGTTCCTTCAGAGCGGTCTTGCGCAAGGAATCGGACAGCACGGCAGGCCGCGTCCACAGCACGATCCAGCATCTTTCCAAAGCGCAGTAGCGTTGCAGGGCATCGCCCCAATCCGCCAGCAGCGGGCCGATATGCAGCCCAAGGTTTTTGGCCGTCAGGCGCGACGGCTCAAGCAGTTCGGCAATGCGTTCCCCGCTGCTTTCCGGGTCATATTCAAAGACCACCTGAAGCGCATGGCCCGGCTTGGAAAGCGTGGCTTGCAGCTTTTCCGTCAAACCGGAGACAATGGGCGCGTATTCCTCCTCGCCCACATGTTTCAGGGAGCCTTCCAGATGCAGGAGGCTGATGAGGCTCCCGTCATCGGCCACCAGAACGCCGTTGTCCACGGTTTCCAGCCTGCAATAGCTGTGAACCGGCGCGGCAAACGCTTCGGACAGGGCGCGGACGCCGCGATCCACGCCGTTGATCAGTGTATCCAGCATCAGGAATCCCTCTTGAGTACGACTTGCTGAATGACCACGCCGCGCGGGGTCTTTGCCGTGGACGCGCGACAGACGAGAACCGTGGCAAGAAGTTTTTGTGTGCTTTCCACACCCTGGCTGGATTCGTAGGAAACAATCAGGGGGAACTCGATTTTCCATGTGGCCCTGCCGCCCACCAGACCGGAGGCGATGATGACCGGCGCGCGCGTGGCGACGGCGGAAGCGGAAAGCCGCTTGTCCCGAATCATGTCCAGCACGCCGGAACCTTGCAGTGAAGCAAGGAAGGACTTGAACGCCTCGTCCTCAAAGTGCGGCCTGATGCTTTCCAGCTTCTCCCGCCATTCCAGAAAATTGAGCGACATGGCCCCGGTAATGGCGTTTGAGGCCCAGGTCAGCAGCCCCTCCTGCGTCAGCAGCGGCTGATCCAGCGGAACCATAGGCGCAAGCCGCAAATCCGGCGTGGCCGCGAAGTAGCGCGGCTTCGGCTGGTTCAGAAGCAGAATGACGGCAACGATCAGGCTGATGCTCAAGGCTACTGTCAGAGCGAGGGCCAGTTTCATGGAGCGGCGGAACTGCGCCCTGTACCAGTCCAGTCCGCCGATGACGGCGGCGGCATCCGGGGCCGGGGCATCCGCATGAGTGGCGTTCATGCCCTGTTCCGGGGGGTTCGGGGCGTCTTTTCGTTTCTTGAAGATGCTCATGCCTTGTCACCCCTTGCTTACAGGCCCAACTCGCCCATGCCGGAGGTCTGGTCAGAGCCGAACAGCGTGGCCGAACCGGAACCGAGGAGTTCTCCCAAACCGAGCGCCAATGCGCCGATGATTACCTTGGTCAGGCCGCCCGCGTAGGTGCTTTGCCCTTGCTGTTTCGTGGCCTTATACATGTCCACGGTTCCCCATGCGCCCATGCCCACTCCGGTGGCGAAGCCCGCCATCGTGATGCCCTTGGCAACCCCCTTGGAGTTGTCCGCGATGTTCTGGCCGATTTCCCCAAAAGTTACGGCGGCTTGCACGATTTCAGGCGCGAACAGCCAGACGACGGCCATGCCCATGCAGGCGACGGTGAAGCGAACGGGAGAGACGGAAAGCGTATTCTTGAGGATGGTCATGGTTTGTCTCCATTTAGCCAAGAATCCTGGCTATATATGTTTGCACGTCGCCTCCTATGGTGGCTCCGATGCCGCGCAGGAAGGTGACGAGGTTGACGGCGAGTATCCCGCCGAAAAGATGGACGATGCCTCGGCTGAGGTTCATGGGCTGATTGGGCGTGTCGCGCATGAGACACAGCCCCCGCGCAATGCCGATGACGCCGACCGTGGCGATGGCGTACACCGCGAACTGGATGTAGACGGAGCCGGGCGAGGACGGCGGGCTGTAGCTCAACGACTGCTCGGAGCTTTGGTTGAAAACCGTCATGGACAGGGAATCCATGAGCGCGGGCAGATTGAGCAGCAAAACCGCGCAGACGAACGTCCAGACCACTGTGGAACGGTTGAAGCGGTGCTTGTGGCTGACAGCCTGCCCCAGCGACATGACGGCGAAGCTCACGCCGATCAGATAGGCCAGCCGGACAAGAACCGGCCACCATTGCTGCAAGTGCGGGATGATGTTGGCGACGTAGTTGTCCATGTCCTCACCTGCCCTTGACGTTGACGATGAGGACGCCTACGGGCGTTCCGCTTTCCAGCCGGACGGTCGGCGGGCGGTCAAAGCCTTTCTCAAAGATTTTCCCGGCCTTTTCGCCCACCTTTCCGGCGGCTATCCATGCCTGGTCTCCCACGCTGTAGGTGTTCCAGACCATTTGATCCGTGGTGTCGCCGCCTGAACCGTAAATGGTGCTTTGCGCGCCGCTGTAGCGTTTGGCGCTTCCCAGCCCCTCAAGAAAGGCGGACGCGACAAGACCGCCCCAACGGCTGAAGAAATGGGTATTCACGGAGCTGGCGACCGAGGCTTCCGAAGTGGACGGATCAACGGCGTAGGCTTCAAGCTGGATGGTTTCGCCGGAGGGCAGAACCGCGCGATTGAACGCCAGAACAAGGCGTTCGTCATGCCGCTGGAAGCCGCCCATCAGCCGCGCGTTGCGGTATGCGCCGGAGCTGACTGTAGCCAGCACGGCGGACGGCACATCCGAGTTCACGCCCACATCCATGATGGCATAGAGCAGATCGCCCGGCTTGAGCGTCACGGCAGAAGGTGCGTCCGATGCAGGCGCAACGGCTTTTTCCGCAGGCGCGGCAACGGGGGAAGATTCCTCCGAAAACTCGCGCAGATAGACGATCTTGCCTTCCCCGACCGAAACAGCGGACAGTTTGGCGTCCAGGGCGTCCAAATCCTCCATCATGCGCTTGAGCATGGTGTTGTCCGTTGTCTGGGTACGGACAGGCGCGGTACGCACCTGCGCGACGGGCGGCGGGGCCGGGCGCGGGTCTTCCTTCTTCACGACCACGGGCTTTCGCTGGCCCACAGGCGTGGGAACAAAACTCTCGCCTTTCTGAAGCGCGGCATCGGCTTGCTGGGCATCATGCTTTTTGAGCTTGTCGTTGTATTCTTCAGAGCCTTCGCCGCCCGCCTGTCCCCTGATGGATTCGGATCGCGCCGAAACCACTCTTGCGCTGGAAGGCGGCTTTTCCGGCGAGAAGACCACAACGGCGGCAAAAACAACCACAACCGCAAGCGCCGTCCCCAACAGGCCGAACATGATGACGCGGCGCTTCTTTTCTGTGCTGGTGATGCTCATGCTTCCTCCTTACTGACCGTTGTTCAGGACAAGGGTCTGAATCTGGCCGTTGATGGAAAGCATGATGCGTGTTGTGGCAGGCGTTTCGTAACAGCGTGTGTTGCCCGCGCCATTGACCACCGCGCTCCAGGCAGGCCACATCAGGGTATTGTTTGTCCTGATGTAGTGTTTGCCGTTGTATTTCCAGATGCTGACCTGTTCGGTTTGCGGCTTCATGCGAAGCCGCACGGCCCCATCAGGTGGAACACGATCCAGAAAGGCCAGCATGGAGGAATCCGCCGTTTCCCTGATGTCCTTCACAATGGGAACACTGGCCCTGGGGCCGTGGTGGGCAAGCCGGAACAGGACAAGCGCATCCGCCTTGCGCTCCGGCGCGCGCACGGAATCCGATTCCAGCCGGACGACCAGCGGCATGTCGCGGCCTTCCAGCGTCACCATAAGGGTGGACGTGGCGTAGCCCTGGGTGGGCATGACGTTGAGCAGGTTTCCGTCCGGCAAGTCGGGCCGCAGCACCTGAAAGAAGGACGGCCCGCCGTTGGTCACGGAGGTGATCGGCCAGGGCTGCCCTGTGGAATCGTGGAACACCAGCGAGGTGGCGATATTGGCCGTGGTGTACACGGGCACGGGAGAACGGCCCGGCTCCAGGGAGACGCTCACGGTGCGCGTGTTCAGATCGGGGGACACGGGCAGGAGAGCGCGTTCCCGCTCGTCGGAACGCGAGCGGTACTCCTGTATCTGGCTCTCATCCAGCGGCATCATCTGCCGCAGGGATTCTTCAAACAGGGCTTGCGCGTCCTTTTTTGTCGTTCCCCCGGACGATGGCGCTGTGTTCGCGCTTGCCCCGTTTCCCGGCTGATTTTCCGGCTGTCCGAGAACAACGGTTCGCTGATCCGTTACGGGCGGCGTATGTTCATTCGCCAGAGCCGATTGCCCGGAGAGAGCCGCCAGCACCAGAAGACACAGTATTTTTTTCACGACAAATCCTTTATACGTAAGCGAACGCGGCGCGTTCAGGTTGTTCCCCGCCGGGGAAAAAGCGTGAGACAGGCAGATTTTTCAAAATGTCCCCCACCGACCGGCAGGGAGTTCCGGCTTCGCGCCGGGCGTTCAGGGGTTGACGTTTCGTGCGGAAATCCGCCGTCTGACGGCGGCGTTTGAACTCGTTCAGAAACTCGATGATGCCCAGGCTGTTTTCCGGCGGAACGTCACCAGCGGAAGGCGCACGGTTTTGGGAGTGCAGGTACTGCCAGATGCCGAAGGGCATGGCGTCATTGGCTATGGGCGGAAATTTCGCCGCAAAGGCATCGAACAGAGGCCGCAATCGCGCTTTTTCCGCGTCTTTCTGTGCCTTGAGGCGCTGTTCCTGTTCTTCGCGGACGCGGTGGGCATGGAGCGCGGATTGCTTTTGTGCGGCTTCCGCCAGTTCCGCAGGAGGAAGAGGATCAAGCCAGCGTTGTCCACGCAGCCAGTTGCCCATTTGCGGCACAAAGCGGCCCTGTTCGCGCTGCCAGCCTTCCGAGGCCGCGAATCGCCGGATCGCGGCATGGAGTTCCGGGAGCGATGGAAGCTGGCCGCTCCGTGAGAGTTTGAGCCAGGCCATGCGGGCGAAGCCCTTGGCTTCCTTTTTGGGATACATGGCCCAAATGTTTTCAAAATCAGGAAGAGAAGGAGACACACCCCCCGCCGCAGGCGCTTTGCATGTGCGGCGAACAGAAACAGGCGCTGTTTCACCGGGCGTATGGGGGGAAAGGGGGGAGTTTTCTTCTTTTCGTTGTTTGTTAAGATTGGTTAAGTAGCCAGATGTTGCCTCATGGCAGCCAGATTCTGACTGCTTGCTGGCAAAATTTGTCTCTTGCGTTTTGGTGAGCTCTTCAGGGCGCAAAAGGTAATAGACAGAAGAACGGTATTGCTCACGCCTGATAAAAATAAGCTTTTCCCTGACAAGCTCAGCAAGGTAGTTTTTGACGCTGCTGATGCTGCACGAAAGTCTCTTGGCAAGCGTTGCCTGTGAAGGCCAGCAATGGTCTTTGGCGGCTGCATAGTCACACAAAAGCGCGTACATAGTTTTTGCTCCAAACGTAATAGGCATTTGCAAAATGAATTGCGGCAGAATCGGGCCGTGAATATTTCCCCTTGGGGCAAACGTCTCCATTTTTTCTTTCTCCCGGCCCGAAAAAAACAAAAACAGCAGATTCGTTGTTGACAACGAGGAACCTTCCGGCTACCGTTGTTCTCACGTTGCACACGTAAGAACACAGTTCTGCAATGAAGCCGTTGAGTTGCCGCTCGACGGCTTTTTTGTTTTTCTGGGCTTGGCGCTATTTCCTCAATGGAAAGTCCTCTTGAGGCGAGTTGACGGATCATTCAGACGTGGGCATCACGCATCACCGCAGGGCAGCGCCGGAGGGAGGCTTCCGGCGTCTGCCCGAAGAACGAATCCCCCGGAGGAGGAGCGCGGATGCGTGGCTGTTCGCCCGAAAGAGGAGAGGGAAGGAAAGAGCCGTATATGAAAAAAACTCCCGCCGACCATGCAGGAGGGATCATGGCCGGGGGGAGTTCAGTACGGAGGGAAAACAGGAAAAGAACCGAAAAAAACAAAATTTTTTCGGAAAATTTTTTGTTCTCGATAACTACGTTATATTCTTGGAGAAATGGAAGGCTGTTGGCGAAAAATGGATAAGAAAATGGATAAGCAACCGAGGAAGAAAGCCGGTAAAAGCTGTCAGGATCAGGCTCCGGTATCTTCCTATAAATATAGGAAATTAAAGAGAAACTATCCGTATTGGATGTATTAGTTTGACATGTGAGGGACTCTCTCTCTCTCTCTCTCCATTCTTCCTGCCTTTCCATTGTCTTTACCAAATAAAAAAAGAGCCGAAGCTCCTTTTCCTGAAAAACAGGGAAATCCGTGAACAGAGATTCGATAAGCGCGAAAGTCTTGGGAGAGGATGGGGTGGGGTGTGGGGAGGGGAAGGGG
>ERZ506905.155-NODE-155-length-37071-cov-5.26267_pt1 | contig 37071 bp, 28 predicted proteins | sample MGYA00513175_ERZ506905 | MGnify/ENA metagenome assembly ERZ506905
GGGAACCTTTCTCCAGAAAGGTTCCCCTTCCCCCTCCAAGTTCAATACAACACATAATGCATGAACGCGATGACCCCGGCGATGGCGACGAGGGTAACGACGAAGCGAGAGAGCTGCATACCGATGACTATGGCGAACGCGACGGGCACGGGGAAAATCCCGAGCGCCGAAGGGAGATTCCTCCGCAGAGTGCGGAAGGGATTGCCCACGGCGCTCCCGACGAGCATCGCCAGCAGGATCTGCGCGTTGTCGATGAGCCCTTCGGCCCTGAGGTTCGCGGCGACCGCGGAAGACTGCACCAATCCGCCCATCTGCGCGGCGACCACGGATACCAGTTCCGCAGGGAAAAAACGGTTCACCTGATCAGGGACATACTGCTCCCAGAAATTGAACGCGCCGTTCTTCAACAGCCATTCGATGCAGAGCATCAGCGGGACCGTGATGCACACCATGCGAAACAGCAACGTCAACGATCGGACGGCGGCTTTTCCCACGGCGGAAGGCCACCCGAGCGGGGCTTCGTCTGCCGGGGGAATGCCGGAAACGGGCGTATCCCCGTGCCCGGAGACATACCAGCGGTTCCAGAGCAGCACGCCGAGAATGACGAGGAACCCGCCCGAGAACTGCGCCGCGAAGTAGAGCGCCCCCGGAAGCCCGATGGCTCCGAGCACCGGATACATGACCCGGATGGAGTGCGAGACGTAGGCCAGATAGCTGTTCGCCATGCCGCCCGCAATGAGCGCCGAGGTGCGGATATGCCCGTCGGCATGGCTGCTGACCAGTATGCTGTTGGCCGCCGCATTGGAACAGAGCGCGGTCGGCATCGCGAGGCCCACGATCTCGGGAAGCCGGGCCATCCGGGCCAGCTTGCCCATGACCCGCGCTAGTGCCATGTGCCAGCGCCGCGCCTCCATCAGCCCTCCGAGAAAGGCCGCGATGCCCACGATGGCGAACAGGCGTCCGAAGGTTTTCATCTTGGCGAAGATTTTTTCCGCCGGGGTAAGCGGCGCGTGCCGTTTCATGCGGGGGGCCGCAGTGTCCATCTTTGTCGGCCCGGAGGAAGTCATGGCGTCTTCGCCCACATCCGCGTCCATAGCCTCACTGACGGGAGCGGGCCGGTGCATCCGGCTTGTGGGGGCGCCCGTGCCGTTTTGTTCCGGCTTCGGGCGCATCATGTGGGATTCCGGCATGTGCAGCGTAAGCCAGCAGGCTCCGATGACGGCCAGAACGAACCACAGGATGCGGCTCGGGCGCCTCCACGGAGGCGGAAGAGGGCGGCGTCCGCGTTTCATTGCTTTTTGACCATGATGAGCGACAGGTACTCTTCCGGGCGGTCGGCAACGGCGTCCAGATCGGTCAAGAGGGTTTGCCCTTCCATTGCCAGATGCTCGCCGTACAGGATTTCCACGTTTTCCTCGCGCCTGAGGCGTTCCACCAGTGCCTTGCGGCTACGGTAGGTCTTGAGGAGAATCGTGGTGGAGCCTTTGGGAAAGTCCAGCGTTTCGGCCATTTCCGACTTGAAGGACGGGATGACTCTGAGCTGTTCGCCGTTTTCCACGAGCACGGTTCCGGCTTTCGCCGTCAGAGTGGCGAAGGAGGTGATGCCCGGGACGATTTCCAATTCCACGCCGGGGATGGCTTCACGTATGATTTCCAGCACATAACCGAAAGTGCTGTAGGTCATGGCGTCGCCGAGCGTGGCGAAGGCACAGTCCCGGCCCGCTTTCAGTTCCGTAATGATGGCGTCGGCGTTGGCCTGTACCTGCGCGGCGCGGACAGCCTTTTCACGCGACATGCTGAATATCTGGAGATGGATTTCTCCGCGCGGCTCGAGGGATTCGACCACGGACCGGGAAACGCTGCTCGATGCGTTTTGGGAGATGACGGTAAAGATTACATCTACGGAGCGCAGCACGTCCGCCGCCCGGAGGGTCAGGTACCGAGGGTCGCCGGGGCCGATGCCCACGCCGTACAGTTTTCCCGGTTTCATGGTAAAATCCTTGTAGTGGGTTGATATTTCGGGGAAAGGAGGGCTTCTCTTGCCTTTCCCCGAACCCTCCCCTTTCTCTCTAACGGCTTCTGTTATGTGAGGAGAGGGGGAATCGGGTTCTGTTTCTCTGCAACAAGCGGCATTCTTTATAGAATTGATTAAATAAGGAAAAATCCTTAAATTGAAATATGTTGTATCGCGCCCCGGCTTTGGGGTTCACAGGAAAAACCCCGAAAAGGGATTCAATAAAGCCGAAAGTCTTGGGAGGGGAAAGGGGGGAGGTTCGGAGGAGGGAAGAGGAAGCCCTTTTCCAGAAGGGTTCCCCTTCCCCCCTCCGGTTCTTCACACTCTATCCCTGCTTAGTCCGCCTTCTTCGTGTTGGCGAGATCGACAACGGCGTTCTGGGTGTGGCTGAGGAAGATGTCCTGAATGCCCTTGAGCTGGCCGAGGCCCTTGAGGTTGGGCATGGGGGTCATCCCGGCAGCCTTGATGCGGGAGGCCCAGGAGTCCTCTTCCGGCCCGGCGAGATCGTTGTTGGCGTGGTCGCCCGCAACGATCATGAAGGGCTGGAGCCAGACGCGCTTGGCGCCGGAAGCCTTGAGCTTGGGCAGGACGTTGTCGAAGCTGTTGGAACCTTCGACGGTGGCAAGCCAGACGTGGGGATCGGCCTTGTGGAAGGCGGCGGCAGTGGCGGCGAGGGTCAGGTCGCCGGGGCCGCGGTCGTTGCCGTGGCCCATGAGCACCACGGCGTCGCCGGGCTTGCGATCCTTGGGCAGGGAAGCGAGCACAACCTTGACGACGGCGTCGAGATCCTTTTCGGAGACGAGGAGAGGGTAGCCGACCTTGACCGTCTTGAATACGCCGGGATTCTTGGTGATGTTTTTAACGACCATGCGTTCGAGCTGGTTGTATTCCTCGGCGGGGGCGATGTGCAGGGACTGGATCTTGAGATCGGTCACGCCCTGTGCGGCGAGCTCATTCATCGCGGCGTTGACGGAGAGGACGGGTTTGCCTTCCTTGGCCAGCTTGTTGCGGATGATGTCCGAGGTGAAGGCCAGAAGCACGGGGTCATTCCCGGCGGCTTTCTTGTAGGCCTTTTCAATGTCGTCGATTGCGGGCCTTGCGCTGTCCATCGAAGTTCCGAAGGCGACGAGCAGGGTGCCCGTCTTGGCGAAGGCGGTTCCGGCAGCCAGCAGGCAGCACAGCAGAACCATGACGAAACATTTTTTCATGGCAACTCCTTGGTCCAATCATCGTGGACCGGACGGAACGCATGGCGGCGTCCGTACCATATGAGTTTTCAGGCTGGTTTCCCGGCTTGAGGATCTTCTTTGCCCGCGCCTTCCCGTAGACGGCGTCCACAGTGGCTGTTGCGGGTTCATCCCCTCTCACGGTTGCGGGGTCAGCGTCGTTTTTACGAACTTCCCAATTATCCCGAAATATTCGGGCACCTGAAACGGTTGCGGCGGTTACGGCGGGGCACTCGGCCCGGCGGTCTTTGGAGCTTAGGCAGGGGCTGTGGCGTTTCCGCCATGCTTTTCCAGGGCATCAAACGCGTATGCGTCGTTACTCAGACCTGTTTCTAAGCACCTTCTTTTTATCCTACGTGCCTGATGGCTTCAAGGGTTTTGAGAGGCGTTAGGAATATCAGAATCCTGTTTTTGTCCTTTTATGCACTTGTTTCTTTTGATATCCAGTGGGTGGGGCATTCCCAAAAAATTTTTTTGAGTTGCCATGATAGCGCCACAAGAGCTACAGGGATTCTGCCTGCGGACCGTGTGTCTCCTCCGCATCCGTTGGTTATCTCATATATCAGAAGGCGCCTTTTGTCCAGAGTTCCGTGGCAGCACACGGAAAAGTTTTTGTTCGAACCATGAGGAACCACAGGTTTCTTCTTATCGATAACGCAAGGCCGGACGCCGTATTGGGGGGATTGTGGATGCGTTGCGGGATGGAGCGGGAGGTGTGGGACGGTGGGTATTGAGAAATATCTTGATGGATACGGGAGGAACCGAGGAGGGAAATGGGCGAATGGCCCAATCCCAATGGCGGATTGAGCGTGGAAAAAAACGACGGGACACCCGGAAGGGGAAGCCCCGGATGTCCCGCAGTGTGAGCGTGGCTGTGCCACGGGAAAGCTCCGCCCGCAGGGTTGGGGGGAACCGCAGGCGGAGAATGGACTGTCCTCGTATTACGCTTTCCCCATTGCCATCATCTGGCGCGGGAAGGCGAAGCGGGGGGGGGATGCGCAGCCAGCCGAAAGGACATGGCGTTCGGAAGGGCCGAAGACGGCAAGTTCGTCTTCCACATGGCGATGGAATTCTTGCTTGATGTCATGGCACGGTGCTCCTTGGCGGGTGTGGCGCGGTTTTCCGTGGAAAAGGTTCGTCCCGTTTGCACGGCTGCAGATTCGGCGGCAGGGCGTCGTTTCTTCCGCATAGAGGGTGGGAATGAAGAAAGGCCGTTTTGTGTCCCGGCGCGTTTTCCCCAAGAGGAGGAGGAAAGGAAAACGCGCCGGATTTCTTTCCGACTCCGGCGGGGACCCGAAGCCCCGCCGGACGGCCCGTTAGAGCCTTTTCGCTTTGGGATGCCCTAATAAAGGTCGTTGTCGATAAAGCGCTTCTCTTCCTTGCCTTTCCAGAAGTCCGCGACGCCGAGTTCGCCTTCCGCGTCCACGAGGACGTCACGGATGGCCTTGACCTGCTCGGGGCTCAAGGGGTTCTTCTGCTTGTGGGTGGCGAGGATTTCCTTGGCCCGTTCGCGGGCCTGCCCATAGAGATCGGGCTTCCCGGAGGCGGCCCACATGTCGTAGTTCCGGCGGTTCATGAGGTTGTAGGTGCTGAGGTCGCCGAGATGTTCGAAGGTGTCCATTTCAGCGAGGTACGTACCGAAGGGGCCGACTTCCTTGATCAGGTCCGTGGAGAGGGTTGTGGCGTCAACCTTGAAGCCAGCCAGCATCCGCAGCACATAATCAATGATTTCGTCGTCCACGAGCAGGGTCGGGATGTCGAACGTAAGTCCCGTCTCAAGCATGCCCTGACCGAAAAGGACACTGGCACCTGCCAGCGCGGTCATCAGGCGGTTGAGAGCGCGTTCGGCTCCGGCCTGCACGTCGTTGCATATGCTGTCCGTCTATCCACCGGCAATGTAGCTTGGGATATTGTAGTATTTCGACATCCGGGCCATTGCCGCGTTGAGCACGAACACTTCGGGGGCCGCCACGAGGGAAAGGCCCTTTTTCATGTCCATGACGCAGGCGGACGCGCCGTACAGGGTGGGGTTGCCCCTGTTCACGCATTGCATCAGGGTGTTGAAGGCGAGGAAGTCCGCGTTGTGCACGGCCACGCTCCCCGCATAGCTGATGGGCGAGGTCGCGCCCTGCTGCACCATGACGAGGATGTGGTTGGGGAGCCCGGCCTCGGCCACGATCATGGCGTTTTCGCAAGCCTCATGCGAGATGCGGAGCGGGCTGATCGTGGTGTGGTTGAAGGCGGTGCGCGGACGGCGCTTGAGCTCTTCCTTTCCGCCGGCGGCGATTTCCGCCATCTTGATCATCTTCTTGGTCTGGAAGGGGCTGCCGGACACCAGGTGCATGGGCTTGCTGGTGTAGCAGAACGCCACTTCCGCATTGTGCATCGACGCGGATTCGGACGGCACATCCTGCGGGCCGATGGCGCGGTTGTAGATGTGGATGTTGTCGAGCGAGTCCACCACGCGCAGGATGTCGACGGCGTCCTGCTTGACGGTGGAACGGCGTTCGCCGGTTTCAAGGTCATGGGTGAAGATGCCTTCGCCGAAGTTGGAGGCATACACCTGATCCTGCGCCATGTGGATGTCGTCGTCGGGCGTCCTGCCGCGATGGACGAACTCGGCGGGGACCGCTTCCAGCGCGCTTTCCACAAGCGTGCGCGGGAAATGGGTGCAGCCGTCCGCGTCTTCCCAGCAGCCGTGGTCGCGCAGGACTTCGCGCGCCGTTTCGCTGTCGAAGTACGCGCCCCGGTCGTGCAGGACTTCTAGGGATGCCTCATGGATCTTTTCGCAGTCCTTTTCGCGGAGGAAGTTCAGGCCGACGCCGACTCCCCCCATCAGACTGGAATGTGCCCATCTTTTCATACAAGCCTCTCTGGGTTTGCTGAAGCGTATCGTAAGGCGGAACGGGTCCGCCGTGCCTCTGCCGTTGTTCGCCCGGAAAGTTCCGGGGGGTGTCCCGAACGGGATGTTTCCGCATCCTCATTCATAAGGAACACTTTTTTTCCCGCATCGCATTGCGAGCGCTTTGGGAAAAGGAGGGTGAGAGCCGGGGAGAAAGGGCAACCCGCGCGGGTGTCCCGCTCGGCGTAAAGGTTTCCCCCCTTTTCAGCCTCATTCCCCTTCGGGAAAGAGCATCCGTTCCACGTAGGCGTCGGTGAAGCCCTCGTGGGCGGAAAGTTCGATGTACCGGGTGCGGCGGATGATGCCGAGGGCGCTTTCGGCCGCACCTTCCTCGGTCGCGTAGCGCAGCGCGCCGGAACCGGCGGCATTGCCGAGTACCGTGGCCCGGTCGGAAAGTTCTTCGGGGATGAGCCCGATGCGGGCCGCGCTTTCCGGGCGCATGGCGGAACCGAAGCCGCCCGCAAGATAGAGGCGGGCCACATCCGCGGTTTCCATGCCCGCCTCCCGCAGCAGGATGTCGATGCCCGCGCGCACGGCGGCCTTGGCGAGCTGCACTTCCCGGATGTCCTTTTGGGTGAAGCGCACCGAATCCGTGAAGGCCAGCGCATCGTCTGTAATCCGTGCGCCGAGCGGGGAAGCGTCGGCTTCGAGGCGTCCGGTTTCGTCCACGAGCCCGGCGTCAAGCAGCAGGGCCAGCGCATCCAGTACCCCGGAGCCGCACAGCCCGCGCGCGGGCGCGCCGCCGATGGTGGTAAAGGACAGGCCGCGTTCCGGGTCGGGCGAAACGGTATCGATGGCCCCATCCTGCCCGGCCATGCCGCAGGAAAGGGTTGCGCCCTCGAAACATGGCCCGGCAGCCGCCGAACAGGCGTAGAACATGCCGTTCGCACAGAGCACGGTTTCAGCGTTGGTTCCGAGATCCACGAGCAGGAAGGGCGGCTGGCTGCGGTGGGCGTCGGCGGCGAGGAGCGAAGCCACGATGTCCGCGCCGATATAGGCGGAAATGCCGGGCAGCAGGAACGCGGGGGCTTGCGAGGCGATGCCCAGATCGGCGGCGGGCAGGCGCATGGGTTCGAGCGTGGCGGGGATGAACGGGGCCTTGCCGATGTGTTCGCCGGGCAGCCCGCAGAGCAGGTGCATCATGGTCGTGTTGCCGGTCAGGGACAGGAAATCCACGTCGCCGATCCCGGCCTGTTCCAGCAGCCCGGCGAGCATTGCGGAAATCTGCTTGGCGATGGCCTGTTGCAGCGGGTTCGGGCCGTTGCGGTGTTCTTCCCATTCCGTTTCGTGGCGGATGCGGCTGATGACGTCCGCGCCGTAGGGCGACTGGGCGTTGTGTTCGCCGCGTGCCGCAACCACGTGCCTGCGTGCCGTGTCCACGAGCAGGGCGGCGACGGTGGTGGTGCCTATGTCCACGATAAGGGCGTATGCCTCATCCGAGGCCGCATAGCCGACGAGGGTTTCCCCATGCATGAGGCCGAAGCCGCACACGTTGCCGTGCCCGTCGCCGCACCCGCCGTTGGAGCGGGCCTTACGTATGAAGGCGGGCAGGGCGGCGAGCTGGCCGAGGCCGAGGGCGTGGCCCTCTGCGCCGCAGGCGTCGATGAGGCGTTGCAGGTCGCTGCGCTGGTCGTCGAGGGAGGGCTCGGGCATGGCGAAGGGGCGGCGCTCCACGATAGGCCGGAACGGGTAGTCCGATTGCGCGAACCGGGTGAGCACGCGCAGGGCTCCGGCTTGTGGGATGGCGATGTCGAGCCCCTCAACGGCGCGGGTGTGGCAGGCGAGGCGCAGCCCGGAAGCGATGGCGTCGTCGCCGAGCAGGGCGCGTTCCTCGGTGCAGGGTTCGGTGGCGGCGAGGATGAGGCACTTGCCGCACTTGCCGACGCCGCAGGGCAGGGTGAGCAGGCCCGTTTCGCGGAGCAGGGGGGCGAGGGGCGTTCCCGCCTCGGCGCGAAGGTTGGCGATCCCTCCAGCGTGGCGCACGGTGATTGAAACGCTCATGATGTCACCCTCATGGCAGTAATGGCCCCTTCACCGTCGAGATCCGGCGTGAAGCCGGGAGCGATGCGCAGGAAGCGCCCGTCCTTGCCCCCGTCGAGCAGGGCCTGGATGAAATTGGGGTCGCCGGGAAGTTCCCGGTAGCCAAGCCCGGCGTCGTCGGCCACGGCTTTGGCGGTCTGGACGAGTTCCTGCTGGTCTTCCCAGCCTTCCCAGAGGATCAGGCAGGCGTTGGTATAGTTCCTGAGCCACGATCCTTCGAGTTCGATGAGGTAGGCCGCGGAGTCGGTGCCGAACCGCTCTTCGTATTCCTTGAAGCGCTTTTCGCGGTTTTGGATGAATGCGGTTTGCGAGTAGCGGAGCCAGCCGGGGGAGAGCCAGTAGGTGCCGCCGCCAAGCGACGATTCGTTGGCTTGTTCCTGCGTCGCGCCGAGGAGTATCGGGATGCAGTCGTGGACGCGGGGGAGGATCAGGGCCGCGGTGCGCCCGGTCACGCCGGTGAGCCCGCGCCCGCACAGGCCGTAGACGAGGAAAATGACCGTTTCGCCCTTGGCTTCCAGCGCGTCGACGGCTTGCTGCACGCGTCGGCGGAGTTCATCCGGCGTATCGTGGAGGCCCTGTTCAAGATACGTCACCTCGGGCGCGTTGCGCATGGCTCGCGTCAGGCGTTCCAGCTCGGGGCGGAAGACTTCGCAGGCGATGAGGTGCATATCCGTTTCCTTTCCGCCGGGTGGCGGGGTTGCCGGGGCCGTTTGGGTGGGAGGAGCCGCCTTGCGGCGGGAAGCATGGGAGAGGCGGGCCGCCTCTTTGCCGTGTTTCCCGGCGGCGGGGTTTCCGTTTCGCCTCCGCTCCACTCCTTTCATACGGAGGGGCTTCTTGCGGGCCGCCCCCCCCATCAGTCAAAAGTCTTGGGAGATGGAGGGGAGGGGGCAACCCTTCTTCAGAAGGGGGCCTTCTCCCTTCCCCCGATTTCTCTTTCTACGCCCTCGCGGCGGCGCAGATTTCGAGGGCCTTTTCCGCTGCCGAGGAGGCGTCGGGGGTGTAATAATCGGCTCCGATGGACTCGCGGAAGGCGTCATTGACGGGTGCGCCGCCGATCATGATTTTGACCTTTCCGGCAAGGGGGCTCTCGGCCACGCCCTTCACGACATCCTTGATGTGGACCATCGTGGTGGTGAGCAGGGCGGAACAGGCGATGATGTCGGCGTTGTGCTTGGCGGCGGCTTCAATGTATTTGGCCGGGGGCACGCTGTTGCCGAGGTCGATGACGTTGAGGCCCTTGGATTCCATCATCATGCGGACAAGGTTCTTGCCGATGTCGTGAAGGTCGTCCTTGATGGTCCCGATGACGACGGTGCCCTTTTCTTCCATCTGGTCGCCCACGAGGAGGGGACGGAGGACTTCGGTTCCGGCGGCCATCGCGCGGGCGGCGATGAGCACTTCAGGGATGAAGATGTCGTTCCTCTTGAAGCGTTCGCCGATGATGTCCATGCCGGGCATGAGGCCCTCATTGAGGATGGTCAGGGGCTGGATGCCCTCGGCGAGGGCCTGCTTCACCAGCTCGGCGACTTCCTTCATCTTCCCTTTCTGCAACTTCTCGGAAATGTCCTGCAAAATAGCGCTCATGGTATGCTCCTTAAAGGTTGTGCTGATTCAGGCGATGCCCGCCGCGTGCAATGCGGCGCGGACGGCTCCGGCGGTTCCCTGCATACAGATGATCATGAGGGGCATCGGCGCGTCCCGGCTTTCCATCGTTTCAAAACCCTGCCCGGTATCCGAGACGAACCGGACGCCGTCGGCGGCCCGGATATACCCCTTGACCCGCAGCACGTTTCCGTCGGCGGTCAGGGCGTCGAGCAGCGTCTTGGCGTCGGTCCTGACAGCTTCCAGTGCGAAGCAGTCGGGCCGCGTCTCCGGGGTATTGAATCCGACCGGAAACAGGCGAAGCGCCCGTTCGGGCAGGGAGGCAAAATCCGCGTTTCCGTTATGGCTTTCCACTATGGGGAGGTCCGGTTCCAGCGAGCGGATATAGGCGCGGGCGGCTTCCCGTTCCTCCGTGGTCGTGATGTCGGCCTTGGTCAGGACAACGACGCTGGCCGAGGCAAGCTGGCGCGGGATGACTTCCAGCACGCGCGCCAGCTTGAGGCTCTTGACGGGGTCGAACAGGCAGATGGTCGAGGTGTGCTCAAAAAGCCCGTCGAGGCCGGAGAGCCGGAGCATCTTGTCCACGGCGGAGGGATCGGACATGCCGGAGGCCTCCACGATGATCAGATCCTCGTCGCGGGCGGCGAGGTTGGCCAGCGCCTTGATGAACGGCTCCCGCAGGCACGAGCAGAATACCGATCCGCCTCCGATCTCCACCACCACGCCGCCCTCGACGCCGGAGCGGCGCAGGGTTTCCCCGTCCACGGGGATGTCGCCGAAGTCGTTCAGCAGCACGGCTACCTTTCGATTCGAGTGGTGCAGCAGCAGCGACCGCAGCAGGGTCGTCTTGCCGCTTCCGAGGAAGCCGGAGAGGATGATCAGTTTCTTGCGCATTCCGTCAATCCTGCCTTGTGGGAAAGAGCCGAGGCCCGTGCCTCCTTGCCCCTTTTGGGGAAAACTCTGTATCCTGTCCGTTTCAGTCCTATAGGGACTCCCGCCGCGCCGCCTCCCCATCTTGAAAGCCTTGGGTAGGAAAGGGGCGGGGTGGGGAGGAAAATCCTTCTTCAGAAGGGGTTCCTCTTCCCTCCCTCTTCCGTTCTACTTCATCGCTTCCTCAATCTCCTCCCGCAGCTTTTCGACGGTGGGGATGAGAGAGATGTGCTTGATGACGCCGTTGACGAGGAGCGAGGGGAGGTTCGTCAGGCCGACCTTGCTCACGAAAGCGAGGTTCTCGGGGAACATGATGGACCGTTCGACGACTTCGACCTTGTCGCCATAAATCTTGGCGGCGTTGTTGGCGGTTGCGACCATGTAGCCGCAGGCGGCGCAGGTCTTGGAGTCGATGGTCACGACCTCGACGAGGACATGGTCGAGGTTGACGTAGTCCGGCATTTCGATTTCCGGCAGATTGTCCTTGGCAACGTAGTTTTCAAGCGCCTTGCGGACGGCTTCGGGGTTGTGCACGGCCTGCCCCACGCCGATGAGGTTCGCGGCGGGGGCGTCAAAAGGAACGTCGCAGCCGGGAGCGAGGATGAAGCGGTGCGTGCCCATCTTGTCCATCAGTTCGATGGCGGCCTTTTGATTGTCCTGCTGCGTGCCGAGCAGCATGGTGATGGTGAGCTGGAGGTTGCCGGAAATGGTGATGCCGTGGGCGTCCGTGAGCTTTTTGGCTTCCACGATGTCGACGTTTTCGTCGATGGCGATGCAGTCGGGCCTGGTGAGGCACATGGGTTCGATGTTCTTGGTGGCGTCGCCGCAGACGAAGAAGGAGGAGGGCATACCCTTTTCGCGCATGGAGGCGAAGAACTTCGTGTAAGGTCCGCTCAGGAAGGTTTCGAACATGTCCGGGGAGATTTGAGAGACAAGCGGGTCCACGGCGGCAATGATGTCGCACCCGGCCTCGATGTAGTATTCCGCAACCTCACGGACGACTTCCTCACAGTAGGCGACGAGGGCCTTCACGCCGTCCTCATCGTCGTACATATCCATAAAGATGTTGGTCCCGCGCAGGTGCGAGGCGAGGGTGAACGGGCCGCAGACGAGGCCGTACATGGCGATGTCGGGCTTGGCGGCCTTGAAGCGGCGCATGACGTCGAGGATGAGCGGGATGCGCCCGTCGGTCTTTTGGATGCGCCGCGTGGGGATGACGAGTTCGCCTTCGAGCGGGTGGGAGCAGACGGTGGGCGGGGTGTTGTCGTACCATGCGAGATCGCAGCCGAGGATTTCAGCTTCGACTTGCAGGTCGAACATGGGAGTCATGCCGTCCGGGGAGTATTGGGACTCCGCCTCGATGCAGCATTCGTACAGCTTGTCCGCGTCGCGGAACATTTCCTGCGCGGTATACCCCTTGAGGTTGGCGATTTGGGAACCGGTGTAGGGAACCCAGGGGGTCCGCTCGACGGGGTTCCCCTTCAATGCCTCGTTGATCAACGCCTTGCCGTGCATGATGCGCTCCTTGGGTGTGTGATGTATCAATTGGTTTGATCGCATTCTTTCGAATAAAGACGGATAGAATAATATATCTATAGCGAGGCCGTATATTCATTGCCGCAAAGAGAAGAGCGTCCGTATTGGAAGACTATTTGTGTATTATATACTGATATAACGTATAAAATAGCGTCTATATTTAGAGATGATCATCCGGCTAGGTTTTTCTTGTATGTATATGTGATATATCTGTTGGAGTGAATTTATATCGGAGCAAGCTTCCTGTCCAGACCTTTTTTCGCTTTTTTCAAAAAAAGTTGTTCAAAAAAGCTCGATTTTCTATTTTTTATTATAAAAATAAGTAGTTAATAGATATATCTTTTACAAACCCATTTCCGCATGATCACACGGTATCGTAAAAACAAATATTTAATATCCTCTAATGGATTAAAAAAGCTGAGCTCTCTCTCTCTCTCTCTCTCTCTCTCTCTCTCTCTCTCTCTCTTCGGCGCGTTATCCCTTGACGTCAGGCTGGAACTCTGGGATGGAGGGAGGCATATTTTCCCATTTGCGCCCGGTTGTGTCCCGCCGAAAATGTTTGGTTGAGGTTGCCGGGCAAGGTGTTTTTTTTATGGAAGATTTTTCCAAGTCCCTGTTGCTCCGCGATTACGATGCCGTCTTCGTTTTCAATCGTGAGGATGGGCAGTACCATACGCTCGTGCTGAGTAAGAAATTGTTCAATGTGGTCCCCTCCAAAGGGACGTACGAAGAGGGTATGGAGGTTCTTGCAAAGTACGTATTGCCAGAGGAGCGCGAGTTCTTCCGGCGCCATACGGAGCGTGATCGCATTTTGAAGCTGGTCGATTCGGTGGAGAAAGCCGTTGTCCAGTACCGCATCCGGCGCGACGACGGGATTTGTCTGTGCCGGAACCTCAAATTTCTGCCGGGTGACGAAAAATATATTCTTGCGGCGTTGCGGGATGAAACCGATGAGGTGATGGAACAAATCCGCGACGCCAACATCCTTGCGCTCAAGAACAGCTGCATCAATTTCATTGTGTCCAACCTGTGCGAGAATTTCATGACTGTGGATGTTCGGACAGGCATGAGCACAACCGTCATCGGCGCGGGCAACGGGGAGATGCTGCCGCAGCAGACCTTTAAGGAACAGATTCTCTGGTTTGCGGAAAATGTGGTCGTCCCGGAGGAGCGGGAAAACTACATACAGTATTTTGCCCTTGATAACCTGGTGGCGCGTATCAAGGAGAACGGTGGCGGGACCGTCTCCATGTTCTGCAATGTCATCTATGAGGACGGCCGGCACGAGCTGCTCATCAGGAGCACCCTGGTCAAGGATACTCTTGATCTACGGGGCGAATACGTGCTGCTCTTCGCACAGGACATGACCTCCATCCGCAAGATCGAGGAAGCGAACCGCCAGCTCATGCTCACCAGCCGCCACGACAAGCTTACCGGGTTGCTCAACCGGGCTGCGGCGGAAAAGCTCATTTCCGAGCATTTGGACTTGGTGGGGGCTTCCTCCAGCTATTGTTTTCTGTTGCTCGACATCGATTATTTCAAAAGCGTAAACGATCGCTTCGGGCACCTCGCGGGGGACTCGGTCCTGCAATACATGGGCAGTTCCATGCGGAAATCCTTCCGGTCCGGCGATGTGCTCTGCCGTTGGGGTGGGGACGAGTTTGTGATTTTTCTTCGAGGCGTCAGATCACGCGAAATCGTGCGTGAAAGGTTGGATGCCCTGCGCGCCCGGTTGCTTGATTGCCGTGCGGGAGAAGAGCCTTTGTCCGTGACCCTGAGCATTGGCGGCGCCTTCGGAAACGGCCCATCCTCGCTTGCGGATCTCTACAGCAAGGCGGACAAGGCCCTCTATCAGGTCAAGCAGCAAGGCCGGAACGGAACCGTGCTGGAATAATTGAGTAGAAGCCATTCGAACGTGCGCTGAAAATTTCATTTTTCGGCGAACGAATCCTCATCAATCATCCAATGGACGATTTATGAATGGCCTCTGGAAAGCTTCCTTATGCAAAGAAGGAAAGGCCGGAGAAGCAGTTCTCCGGCCTTTTTGTTTGCTGTTCTGTTTTGGAAATGGCGGCGTTGTCTGAGCGGGATGTGGAAACTCTTCATCAATGTTTCTCTGCCGTTTTAAAGCGTACCCGCGCTATTTTGTTCAGCGGCTGAGCTGTGGCAGGGAAGGTTGTAGTCGGTATGGCTCTGTATGGGGCACTTATTTTTCTATATGCAGTATACTGCGTATCAAAGCGGAAGGCAACGCATGAAGCCGTTCGCGTACGGCTTCGCCGCCTTCGATGCGGAAACGTGTCCGTAACCGGGTGATGCCAAGATTTTCCAGTTGTTGCTGGACAGTAGGAAAATCGCTTGGCGTAAATTCCATGATTCCGGCGGCTGCCTGATCCGCGAAGCGCGCAAATCCAAGCGGGCTGTCATAGACCTTCTCCGCCGTGAAGCCGTCAAACAGGATCGCCAATGTCAGGTTGCCGCATTGTTCCGGCGACCAGTCGAACAGGGCAGTTCCTTGGTAATTGTAGGCATCCGCCCGGAGAGGTTCGCCGCCGCAATCCATGCGCAAGGACAGGCCTCGGGGATAGGCCCGTGCTTTTGGGTTGACCGTGACTGGTGAAAACCCCACCCGCACAGGATAGGATGCCGGATAGACCGCGATGTGTTGCGGCGTTTCGGAAAGCAGACTGAGGAAAGCCGGGGAAAGGGGAAAGCGCATCCCGAGGGCTGAGGCCGGCGCATATCCCGAGGCTGCGGGGCGCAGGAAAGGTTGCGCCGCGTCCGCCACGAATGTCCACAGGAGACCGCCCTCGCCGATGAGGGCCTGTTGGAGCGCTTCGTCCTGTAACCCTTCCACAGGGCCGACCACTTCGGTTGACCAGCGCTGCTGAAGATTGCGGGCGGCTTCGGCTGTGGCGGTTCCGGTGGCGAACAGCAACGGTGCGCGTATGAGCGAGAGGGGCAGCGGATCGTTTCGCAGGTCCGGGTTTCGTGCTTCGAGGGCGGCGGCCAGCCCTTGCCATGCGTCGTCGGCGGCCCGGAGGGCGCCGTTCAGTTCCCCGCCGTATAAGGAGCGCGCCAGCCGTACGAGGCCGTCGGAGGTTCCCGTTTCGGCGGACAGTGCGGCAAGGGCGCTGCGGTAGTCCGTCCACGCGGTGCGGGCCCGGAACAGTGTTTCCAGATTGCCGAGTGTTTGGCGGGCGCCTTCGGAAGGCTCCCCGAGGAGTTCCGCCGTTTCGGACAGCGGGGTTCCGCTTCCGGGCAGCCGCGTAAGCAGCCGGACAAAGCGCATATCCCGCAATGAGGCTACCCATACGGGCAACGGGCCCTCGGCGGAACGCAGTTCGCGTTCGGCTGCGGCAAGGAAGGCGGAGCAGGGATCGTTCGGACCAAGCAGATCGCGCGGCGTCAGTGGGACATGGCGCGTCGGCAGCAGCGTCCGGGGCTCTATGCCCGGGGCTTGCACGGCGTCCAGCAGGCACTGCCCCGCCGCATACCATGCCGCGAATGTCGAGGCGCGGTAACGCAGACGCAGCGCCTCCACGCGCTCCGTGATCGAGTCCGAGGCCCCGGTGCGCTGCGGCGTATCCTGCTCTGGCAAGATGCTTGATTGGGAGGCGAATGCGGACACGTTGTCGAGGAACCGGGCCGCCGCCTTCCGGCCCGCGGCTGTCGCGGCGCCATCGACGCTGGCAAGGACGGTTCCGTCCGGGGCACGGAACCGGAGCGTCTCCACGCCGGGCCGGGCCGCCGCCCAGATCATGAGATCGTTGATCCAGCGGTCGGTATCACCGGATTCCGGCAGGGATGCGGTGAGGCGTTCGCTGAGTGCGGCGCGGAGCCGTTCGAGCCGTTCTTTGGGGGCGCCGTAGATCCGGACGGTCCCGGAACAGCCGCGTTCCAGTTTGTGGAACTCGGCGATCAAGCCGTCGAGTTCCGCTATGGAAGCGGTTCGGGGAAGGTGTTCCTCAAACCGGATCATGTCCGGCAGAAGGGTTTGGGAACGTTCCCCGCCACGGTACAGCGCAACCCCGGTGGTGACGGCAAAGAGGATTGCGGCGGTCCAGCAGACGGCCCGTTGCCGTGCCCGCCGTCCGGTGGCCGGAAGGGCCCGGGAAGCTGGCAATGTTTCGAGGAGGAGCTCCCGTAGGAACAGGGGATGTGCCGCAATCCCGGATGAGGACGTGAACCGGGAGCCGGCTGGAACGGTCGCGGAGGGCTGGCTGGCCAGAGAAGCGGCAAGAGGTGCGCCGCCGGGAACCGAAAAGGGTACGGATGCCGAGGAACGGAGAGCGGGAGGGGGGACATCCTTCATAACCGGAGAAAGGCGCGTAGCCTGTTGAAAGGCAGAGGACGCGGGAGGCAATGCGGCCCAGAAAATGCCGCCGAGCCCGTCCCCGAGGGCCGCCGCGAACGAGGCTAACGGAGAGGCAAGGTGGCGGAGGGCTCCTTCGAGAAGGAATGCGGGACCGCCCGGTGCGGGGATTCCGGATTCGGAACATCGGACAAGGCTGTCCAACGCGGCGGTGAGGCCGTTCATGCCTTCCCGTACGCCGTCAGCGGCCCATCGGGGCATGGGCGTCCACGGTCTGCGGACGGGCATGAACCATCCGAGTGGCGCGTGCAGCGCATTGCGCCCGATGCTGATTTCCGCCGTAAAATGCCGTGCGAGGCGCGACAGGCCGGGCGCTTGTTCAAGCCCGGTGACGAGAAGGCACACGGGCGCGTTGCCAAGCCGATTCCGGACGGTCAGCAACCGCTGGCGCATGAAGGCGGCGGTATCGTCCCCGTGCCCGGAGAGGCTCTCCGCGCCGATGCACAGGACGACTCCCGCAGGCGGAGACAGCCAACGGCGCACGGCCTTGTCGTCGAGAAGTTGATCCCACATTGGAAGGGGAGGAGCCTTGTCGGGCGTGTTGCCTTCACCACCGTCACCGCCATGTTCGCCGGACAGGGGCGGTGCGGCAAAATCAACGGCGATCCAATGGGCGTGCGCCGTGCTCCATAATCCGACAGATCCCGTGTTTCCCGCCGCGCCATCGGAAAGAAGCGGGCGGCCCGCGCTTTCCAAAATGTCGGGCAGGTGCGGAAACAATCCCCCGCCGTCGAGCAGGAGCCAGCGGGGAAGGCGATCCGAAGGCAGCTCCACGGACAGGGGAGCGGGAGCGGCGGGTTCATGCGTACCGCCGCGCATTGTGCGGAACAGGAAAAGGATCAGCGCCACGCCCGCTCCGGCTCCGGCAATGGCCGCCAGCCACCAGACGGACGGGAGGGGCCAGCCCCACAGGAACGCCAAGCCGTACGCGCCCGCCGTCAGCAACAGACAAAGCAAGGCCACAAGCAGCCAGCCGAGGACTTTCCACGGACTCATGAAGACCTCCCCGGCGTTGTGCTACGGTTGTTCGTACCGGGGTGTCCGGGGTCATGCGACGCGGGGGCCGGCGGCCGCTCTGCCAGACGATCCCGCAATTCTCCGTATACGTCGGGAATCGGTTGCTTCTCTGTTCCGATAGTCTTCCGTCCTTCTTGTATGATGCTGCTGGGTCGCGGCGAAAGGGATACGGCGGATCGCGCGTCGGTCGTTCGCGGACCATCGCTTGCGGGATGTACCGCACTCACGGCGGGAATTTGTGGGTTCTCGGTATACTCCCGGTTCAGCCGATGTTGCCATATGCCCCAAAAGATCAGCAGCAATACGGCGAAAAGCCCCGTCAGCAGAGGCCCGGCATACCGGATCAGGCGGTTTTCCCTTGGGAGATGTGGAGCGGGTGGGAAAGGATGCAGAACCGCCGTATAGCCGAACCGCTCGGCAAGGGCCCGATGCTCGTGGCCGAGCCCATTGGGATCGTTATAAAAATGTCCTCGAAATCCGAATCCGAGACAACGCAGGGCGACCCCGGCCAGCTCGGCATCCTCGGCCCTGTGCGGAGACAGGCGGCGGATTTCGTCGAAAAACCAGTCTCCGCCGCGCCGTCCCGTCTTCCAGCGGCGTTGTAGAGGATTGCCCAGCCAGGCGGTGCGGCCTTCCCATGCGATGCCAAGGGCGGTTTCGTCCATCCACGCTTCGACCATGCGCCGGGCCGTTTCTACTGTCGCCGCTTCACGCCCGCGCAGCGCAAGACGTTCGGCCCCTTCGAGCAGCCGTTCCGCCTCCCGGCGCACGTCCGTCCTTCCGGTTGGCGGGCTATCCGGCAAACGGAGCATCAGGCGGAAACACGGGCCGAAGCAGTCGCGCAGCATGGTTTAATTCCTCAAGTAAAGCAGGCGAAGGTGACCGGGGAGAGCGGGGCCGCGCAGGGGGAAGAGGGCAACGCCGAGGGCTCCGGAACGCAGCGCCGCCTGCCAGCGCTCCGAACGGGCGTCGGGTTCCAGATAGTGGATGCCATCCCGTTGCGGCAGGCCCGGCGGAGCGGGGATTTCGCGCAGCGGGACTCCGGCGATAGCCTGCGCCAGCGTGGCGGGGAGGGTGTCCGGAGCATCGGCCACAAGGCGCCCCTCATTGAGCAAGGAGGAAACGGTTTCTTCGGTTTGCAGTACGAGTAGGGCCTGTGTCCGGCCCAAACCTTCGGGGAGTTCGGCGCGCAGGAATTCGCCGTCCGCACGGAAGCGGACCACCGCCGCCGTTTCCGGGAGCAGGCCGCGCAGGATCTCCCGCAACAGACTGTCGAGGCTGCGGAAACTTTCAGCCGGGTCGTCATGGCGGTAGGGCGGCATGGCGTCCGCCGTTGCAATCCCGACGCAGGCCGCTGCCGCCGCAAAGCCGTTCCGGAGCAGCCCGAACAGCTCACGGGGGGCGGTTCCGGGCCATGCCAGCGCGTGGCGCAGCTCGGAGAGCGTCCGTGCCGCGTTCACGAGCAGAAGCTGCCTGGAGGTTGCGGGCTCGTCGAGTCCGCGCCGCCGGGCTGGCTCAAGGCGGCGTATGGCTGCGGCAAGCCGGGCTTCGAGTCCGCGCGCGAGCCCGCGCAGTACGGGGTTGGCCTCCACATAGAGGGAAGGCGGCGCGTAGGCGGGATCAGGGCGCGGTCCGGAGCCTTCATCCGTGAGGCGCAGCAACGGCAGAAACAGCCAATCCGGGCGGTCGGTGGTTTCGTTTTCCCAGAAGAGACGGGGATAAAGATAGAGCGTGCGCACGGGCATGTCCCTCTTGCTTTCCGTGGCAAGGGGCAGGGCGTAACGATCAGCGATGCTGTCATCGCTGTTTGGGCAAAGATAACGGCCCGGCGCTTCGGGCAAGGTGTCCGCATCGCATCCGATCAGCCTGCCTCCGTCCCGCATGCACGATGGAATCCCGGCGACGTTGCCATAGGGTTTCAACGGCGGGAGGCCGGCAAACACCGTAAACGGCATATGTGAGTCCGTCCATGCTTCGCGGAAACTCCGGCTTGGCAGGATGGCGTTGCCGTCTTCCGGCACGGCGGCGATTACAACCTCGGTGCCATCCTGAAAACGCATTATCCCGCTGCGGACGAGAATCCGCCCCTCGGCAAGCGCCGCTTCGTCCACATCCAGGTTGCCCACGCCCCAGAAGCACGGCTGCGCCGACTGGAGCAGCGCCGCCCGTTCCGAGGCATGAAAGGCATCAGCCTGCTGGAAGTGCTGCGGTTCGAGGAATTGTCCCGAATACCAGTATACCGGACGTTGAGGCTGCATGTCGGCCTTCCCAATATGGTTTGCGCGGTGCCTTCGGATGCCCGGAGCGGTTCTGCTCCGTCCTATGCCCGGGAACCCGCGTCAATCAAAACGGATGGTAAAACGTCTCTCTCTCTCTCTCTCTCTCTCTCTCTCTCTAACTTTGGCCCACAGGTTTCTGGTGGCCCTTCGCCGGAGTCCTTTCAGAGGCATACGTTCAGCCAGCGCTCAAAGGGACTGCCGCCCCAATTGGGCCTGCGGGGGTTCCCCTCCCATCAGTTCCGCCGGGCCGAGGCGTATGGGGATGATCGTCTGTCCAGGTTCGTGGCGGGTGTCTTTGAAGAACGGCACCCAGCCTTCGACGATTTTCCGTACGGGCACGGCGACAACCCGGGCGCTGTGGGCGGGGGTCCCGTGGAAGTACCCGGCGATCACCGCGATCCAGCGGACGCCCTCTTCCCGGTCCAGAGAAAGGTTTTGTGCCTGACCGGGATCCGAAAAGAGCCTCCGGCTCGTCACCACGGAATCGTCGAAACGCCCGCAGGCCAGCAGCTCGGCGAATCCCTCCGGGCTGGCGAGCCTTTTGTCCACTCCCTCTCGGGTCGCCAGTTCGTAGACGCACAGCATCAGGCTGGACGGTTCGCCCTCATGCTCGTTGAGCCGCTCGTCGGCGGAGATACGCAATACCACAGCGTCGGGTTCGTAGACCCACGGCACATCACTTTCGGGCGGCGTCGGAGGAGGGGGCTCCGGCGCGGAACAGCCGCTGCACAGCGCAATGACGCCCAATAAGACGGCAATATGGAATTTTAAGAATCGAATCATACTGTTATAGCTATGAGAAAGACAAAAATGGAATAAAGTGTTGACTCTATGTTTTTCTTTATATTAGAAGCTAATTTATAACGAAGGGTTTATTATGTCCAGAGCAAAGTCAGATTTTGTCGACTGGGCGTCATGTCTGCATCCGTTTGGCGAAGATCCGTACGGTCCGGCATTGCCGCATGATCCCGTTTGCGCCGCCATCAGAGAGGCGCGCCGGGAGGATGACCCCGGCCTTCCGCAGGGGGTCTGGGAACGGGAACTCAAGCGGGCAGACTGGGATAAGGCCTTGTCGTTGTCCCTCGGGGTGCTCCGGGAGCGCTCCAAGGATATGCAGGTTGCCGGATGGGCCTGCGAGGCCGCGCTGATGCGGTATGGCTTTGCCTCCCTGCCGGGCGGGCTCAGGATGATCGCCGGATTGTGTTCCGGCTTTGGGGACGGGCTGCACCCGCAGCCGGAAGGAGGCGATCAGGAGGCACGGCTGGCACGGCTGGCATGGCTTGACTCCACCCTTGCCGAGCGGGCCGCCTCTCTGCCCATCACGGAAGCCTCTCCGGACGTCCCTGCCGCCACCTATGCGGACTGGATGGCGATGGAGCACCGCGAGCGCATCCAGAACGGCAACGGCAAGAACGGCGTGGCTGGCGATGCCCGGCGTATGCTGAATCTTGCCGGGGCACAGACTTCCCCGGCCTTCCATGCCTCCCTGCACGGGCAGTTGCGTGAAGCGCTGCTGGCGCTGGACGAACTCGCCCGCGCCGCCGACGCGCTTTGCGGCAGGCAGGCACCAAGCTTTCATGCCTTGCGGGACAGGCTGGAGCATATCGACGCGCGGGTGCTCGCGTGGCATCCCTCCGCCGGGACGGATCCCCCCGTATCCCCACCTTCCTCTCCCGCCTCTTTGTCTTCGCCGCCACCGCCATCGTTCTCCTCGCGGGAACAGGCGTATGCCTCCCTTTCCGCCATCGCCGATTACCTCATGCGCACAGAGCCGCACAGCCCCGCCCCGTGGCTGGTGAAACGGGCCGTCTCGTGGGGCGGCATGACGCTGGCGGAACTGCTCGACGAGTTGCTGGGGCAGGGGGAAAACCTTGCCTCCATCAAGAAATTGCTCGGAATGACCAAAGAATAGCCTTTTTTCGGCCCACGCCGCGAAAAAGCGTCAAGGAGCGTATCTATGGGAGAATCGATCCAGAAGCGGCTCGGCAGGGTACGCCCGCCGCGCGTACAGATTACCTATGACGTGGAAGTGGGCGATGCCATCGTCAAGAAGGAACTTCCCTTTGTCATGGGCATTATGGCGGATCTCGCGGGTGACAGGACCGTCCGGGAAGATCTGGGGCTTCCGCCGCTGCCCGATTACAAGCTGCGTGCTTTTGCCGCCGTCGACCGGGACAATTTTGACGACATCATGAAAACCGTTGTCCCCGCGCTCAGGCTTTCCGGGCTGGACCGCTTCATTGCCGAAGACGCGAGTGCGGCGTGGCGGGAAGGAGGCGTTGAGCCGGAGAAGGCGGCGTTCTCCTGTGCGCTGCGGTTTGAGAAGCTGGACGATTTCAGGCCCGAGCGTTTGGTGAAAAACGTCAAGGCGCTGGCAGCGTTTTTCGAGCGCCGCAATCTGTTGCAGGATCTTGCCGCCAAGTTGGACGGCAACGACGCTTTACAGGCCAGCCTGCAGAAGATGCTGTTCCCTACCGGTGACTCTGCCTCGGAATTGGACGCGTTGCGGAAGGTGTACAAGGAGGCGTTGGCTTCTGTGGACGCCGCCCGTGATGCCGTGAGCAAGGCCGGAGAGGACCAAGAAAAACAAAAGGCCGCTGAAGAAGACGTTCGGCGAGCCGAAACGGCGGCGTCGGAGGCCAAGGAGAAGCTGGACGAGAAGTGGAAGGCGAAAACCGAGTCCATCGCGGCGATGGTCCGCAAGTCTGGAGACCCGGATGAGGACAAGCGCCAGCGGGAAGTCGCCGATGCGCGTTTGGAGGCGTGCCTTGCCGAACATGATGACAATCCGTACACGCTGCCCGCAAGCGGGAGTATGCTGGGGATGCTGACGGAACGGGTGGCCCACAAGGATAAGCTCCTTGCGTGCCAGCTCGACGTCATTCTACATGCCGAGGCATTCCAGAAGCTTGAAGCTGTCTGGCGTGGCCTTCATTATCTGGTGTTCAACACGGAGACGAGTGATCGGCTCAAGCTGCGGCTGTTCAACGCCTCCTTCAAGGAACTGCGTACGGATCTGGAACGGGCCGTGGAGTTCGACCAAAGCCTGCTGTTCAAGCGGGTCTATGAGGAGGAGTACGGTACGTTCGGCGGAGAGCCCTACAGTTGCCTGCTCCATGTCCACGAATACGGCCTGTCGGCGGTGGACCTCGGCGTGCTCCAGAAGATGGCGGAAGTAGCCGCCGCAGCGCACACCCCCCTGCTCAGCGCTGCGTCGCCGCAGCTTTTCGGGCTGGAGAGCTTCACCGATCTGCCCTTGCCCCGCGATCTGCACAAGATTTTCCAGAGCGCGGACTATATCGAATGGCGTTCGTTCCGCGAGAAGGACGATGCCCGCTATGTGACCCTTTGCCTTCCGCATCTGCTGATGCGTCTGCCCTATGGCAACGATACCGATCCCGTGGAAACCTTTGTTTATGAGGAGGATGTCGCCGGGCCGTCTCCAGACCGTTACCTTTGGGGCAACGCGGCTTTCGCCCTTGCCGCGTGCATCACGGCGGCCTTTGCCAAGTACGGCTGGACGGCGGCGATCCGGGGCTATGAGGGCGGCGGGGCCGTGGAAAACCTCAATGTCTACAAGTACCGCCAGACCAACGGCGAGACGGTGGCGCTGTGCCCCACCGAGGTGAGCATCACCGACCGCCGTGAAAAGGAACTTTCGGATCTCGGCTTCATCGCCCTGATTTACCGCAAGAATTCGGACAAGGCGGCTTTCTTCAGCGGCCAGACGATCCACAAGCCGCCGGTTTACACTTCCGACACGGCCAACGCCAACGCCCGGATCTCGGCGCGGCTGCCCTATCTGCTGAACGCATCGCGGTTCGCGCACTACGTCAAGGCGAACATGCGGGACAAGGTGGGGTCGTTCATGACGGCGGATAACGTGTCAAGGTATCTGAATAACTGGATCAGCCAGTATGTCCTTCTCTCCGACGACGCCGGAGACGACATCAAGGCGCGCTATCCGCTGCGTGAGGCCCGTGTGGACGTGAGCGAGGATCCCGGGAATCCGGGCGCGTACAAGTGTGTGATCTTCCTCAGGCCGCATTTCCAGCTTGAGGAACTGACCGCAAGTATCCGGCTTGTGGCGGAATTGCCGCCGCCCGCGGTGTAAAAAACGATGCGCCTCCGGCGGCGAGGGGCCGCAAATGCCTTTGCCCGCCGGGGGAGATCTGTGGTGCCCTCGACCCGTACGGCTCGAAGGCTCGCCCGGTGCCCGGCCTTTTTGAAACCGCCCTTTGGATCGGCCCCGGACTTCCGCATGAACGGGAACGCCGGAGCTGGAGCGATATTTCAAGGAGGGGGAAATGATTTCCGTCTTTGATGCCTTCCACTGCGACGTTGCCGCGGCATAAAACGCAAATGCCCAATGTCTGTGAATCCCATTCGTCCTGTACGCCGGGCAGGAGGGAAACCGGAAGTTCCACGGGCACGAGCCATTTCTCCGGATGAGGGCAAGAGGGCGGTAGCCCTTGCCTCCGGAGGCATACAACTCTTGAGGAGCAGAATCCATGTCCACGAATACCTTTCTCAAGCTCGGTGATATTGAGGGCGAATCGACCATCAGCGGCTTTGAGAAGCAGATGGAACTCATCAATTTCACCAACGGGTTTCATCAGCCGACCTCGCCGATCCGCAGCAGTACCGGCCCCACCACGGGGCAGGCCGTCCATTCGATGATGAACGTGACCAAATATCTCGACAGTTCCTCGCCCAATATCTGCAAGGCCCTGTGGAGCGCCAAGGTCATGGATTCCGTGGTGCTCACCTGTTGCCGTATGGACAATGACGCCGCGATCAAGTTCCTTGAAATCACGATGGAGAACGTGGTGGTGGCCTCTTACAACCTGCGTGGCGGCGGGGATCTGCCATATGAGGAGATCGCGCTGAATTACGCGACCATCAAGTACACCTATATCCGCCAGAAGGAAGAGGGCGGATCCGACGGCAACATTGCCGCCAGCCACGATCTCAAGACGAATAAGGTTTCGTAATGAAGGAGGAAAGGCGCATTCCGCTGTTGTCCCGCCTCGCGGGGAAAGCTTCGGGGCGCGGATTGTCCCGGAGCGAATACCTGTCGGCCGTGGCGGAAGACGTCGAGGAACTGCTCAACACCCGTGCCCCCTGTGGGAATGGGGATGCGGCGGATCTGGTGAGGGGGTACGGCCTGGCGGACTGGAGTTCGGCCCCGCTGGACGGGCGAGAGGTGGCCCGTGCCGTTTCGGCTGCGCTGGAGCGTTTCGAGCCGCGCCTGAAAAAGATAAGGGTGAGCCCGCTTGGACTTGAGGACGGTCGGCTGCATTTGCGGGTGGATGCGGCGTCCGAAGAGGAACCGGTGACGTTTTTGCTCCAATGCGACGGAGGCGTGTTCTCCGCTGGAGCGGCCGCGGAGGCCTGATGCACGCCTTTGAGGACATCGCCGGGCTGTACCGGGAGGAATTGCGTTCCTTGCGTGAGGACGCGGTCCGCTTTGCCGTGCGGAATCCCGGCATGGCGCGCCAGCTCGGGCTGGCGTCCGATACGCAGCCCGATCCTTTGGTTAATCTGCTGCTGGAGTCGTTCGCATGGCTTGCCGCCCGGGTGAGGGCGGACGCGGAATCCCGGCTGCCGCTGGTCTCGCACAGCCTGCTCGGGCTGCTCTATCCGCAGTTCGTCTGCCCGATTCCGTCCGTGGGCGTGGCGGAATTCATCCCCAATCCGGCGGGCGTGGCCGGGCTGCCGGACGGATTCGGCATTCCGGCGCACACGTCGATCCACAACCGTGACGAGCGCGGCGGCGTGCTGCGCTGGCGGACGGCCCGGCCTCTGACGTTGCATCCCGCGAAGGTTGTACGGGCTTCCATCATCCCTCCGGCGTCTTGGATGCCCGCTGCGGCGCAGGGCGTGCCCGGTGTCCTGTGCCTGCGGATCGAGGGGATCGCGGGGCTTTCGCTGGCAAAGTTCGGATTGCCCTCGTTATCTCTCCACCTTGGCGGTGATCGGTTTGCGACTTTTCCCATGCACGAATGGGTGCACGGCGCGTGTAGGGATGTCTTTCTCGCGGACGACGCCGGGGCCGCAAGGCCCAGGGCGCTCTCCCTTGGCCGGGAGGCCCTGTGTCATGCGGGCTTGGAGCCGGGCGGGCGTCTGTTCCCCGAATCCGCCTACGCTCTGCCCGGATACCAGTTGCTGCAGGAGTATTTTGCCTATCCCGAACACCTGCTGTTCTGGGAGGTGGGAGGGCTGGAGCGTCGGCGGGAACTCGGGGATTTGTCAGGCTTCGATCTCCTGTTCCCCGTGGACGCGCCGCCGCCGAAAACGGTTTCCTCAAGATTGTTCCGCACCTGCGCCGTACCTGTGGTCAACTTGTTCGAGCGACTGGCGGAACCCATACGGGTGGATCACGAGCGCTCGGGACATCTGCTCGTGCCGGATCTGCGGCACCGGGACAGTACGGAAGTCCATTCCGTGATCGCTGTGGACGCTCTGGAGGGAGGGAAACATTCTTCGGTCATGCCGTATTTTTCTCTTTCAGGAGAAGGGGATGCGCCGCCGTCCCTGATGTGGTTCCTGCGCAGGAAGCCATCTTTGGACGGCATAGGGACGGACGTGTTTCTGCATTTCAAGGAAGCGGCGTTCCGCCCGGAGACGGCTCGGCCGTGGGTGGCTTCCGCGCGGGTATTGTGCACGAACCGCCACCGTGCCGCCGAGCGCTGGCGTCAGGGCGAACTGACGCGGGATACGGACATGCCCACGGCGGCTATCCGCTTCTGCGGCCCTCCTTCGCAACAGCACGATCCGCCCATGTTCGGCGGCGAACTGTGGAAGCTCGTTTCCCATCTCAGCCTCCACCAGCTTTCTTTGAGCGGGCCGGATGCTGACAATGTCCTGCGTGAGCTGCTCCGCCTGTACGCGCCTCCGCGCGACGCTTTTGCGCAGCGCCAGATCGCCGGCGTGAACGGGTTGTGTGCCAAGCCGCTCATTCGCCCCTTGCGTTCCGCTCCGGGCTGTGCGGCGAGGGGAACCCGGCTGACGCTCACGCTCGACGAGGACGCCTTCACCGGAGGCAGCGCGTTCCTGTTCGCGGAGGTCCTCGACGTGTTCTTCGGGCTGTACGCCGGAATCAACACGTTTACGCAGCTTGTGCTGAAAACCTGTAACCGTAAGGGGACGTGGCACAGATGGCCTCTGCGATCCGGCGCGCTTCCGCTGATCTAGGCGGCGATGCCCTGTCGCGCTTTCGGTCCGCGCCGTGGCGTTTCGACGTCTGGCAGGCGAGTGCGATTCTTGAGGCATGGAAAGGCCGTATGGACTGGGGCGTCCCGGCTTCGGACAGCATCCCCGCGGGGGAGGTCCGCGGCGTGGCCTTCCCGGAGGGCGGGGCTCCGCGTCTTGATGTGAATCTGCTTGGGCTGGCGGGCATGGATGGGCCGTTGCCGCCGCATGTGGCCTTGCTGGTGCGGGAGCGGATGCGGGCCGGGGACCCGGCATTTCAGGAGTTTCTGGATCTGTTCCACAACAGGCTCCTGCATCTGTGGCGGGATATGGCGTCGTCGTTGTGCCCTGAACTGCGGGCTGACGGCCCGCCGGAGACTCACCCCTTTGCCGCGTTTCTGGAGGCGGTTTCCGGTCTTCCCAATACGGGAGAGCGGGCACGGGATGTGCCCATGCCCGGCCCGGTGGCTGGGCGGGGGGACGTGCCCGCTGCGCTGTTCCGGTCCTGCGCAGCCGTATGGGCCCGGCAGCCGCGATCCGCGGCAGGGCTGGAAAAACTGGTGAAGGCGGCCTTTGGGGTTGAAGCCCGCGTAGAACCGTTCCGCGGCGCATGGGTCGATCTGCCCGAGGAAGATCTCACCCGCCTTGGCGGAAGGGATGCCGGCAATGCCCGGCTCGGAAGCACGGCCCTGCTCGGAAGCCGTGTTTTTGACGCTTCGGCGGGGATCACCCTGCACCTCGGACCGCTGACGGAGGCACAGCGCCGGATGTTTCTGCCCCCTCCCGCCGGAACGTGCCGCGCAGACCTGCTCGCGCTGGTCCGCTGGTATCTGGGGGACATGGGGTGCGAGGTGATACTGAATAATTTTATGAGGAGCGAGGGAAACTATGCCTGATATAGGAGATGTTTACTATTTGTCGAACGCAATTTTTTTTGATTTTGACGGTAATCCCCTTGTGATAATAGGCCCTCCTGATCATTATTTTGTTGTTTATGACATCGTTGGTGGGATTTGCTTCGCAAAAGAGTTGACGAGCAATTCTACCTGCTGGCACGAGCTTTCGGTAGCCTACAAACCGATTACGGCACCTACGGATTTTTTTAGTACAAAAAGTTATTACAATAACATACATGAGGATTATTGTTTTTGCAGGTCCGAGAGTTCTACCTTTCCGCTTATTACGGAGCTGATGCCCGCATGGGAGGCTGATCCCACGCTGGGCCCCAAAGCATTTACGCACTCGCCCAAGCCGCACCGTACGGTTGAGGCGAAGAGGGTTTGGTGGGCCAGCATGGGCCCGGCCATCACTAAGCCTGCGCCCTCCCCCGGCCCTGTTTCACTCCCTACGGTTCCCCTCACGCCTACACCCACATCGACGCCTACGGCCAAGGATAGATTCTTTGCATCGCTGAATAAGGGCAAATCTTAACGCCTTGTCGTTTTCCGAGTCATGTTTATATGTGAAGGTCGCGCTTCGTCCGTGTGACCCATTGATGAAGAGTACCGGACATCCCAACGTTGATCGGTAAAACCGAAAATCTGGATGGAATCACTCGATATGTCTACTACCCTCACCGGTTACGAGGCCCTTTCCCGTCCGTTTCGTTACGTGCTGGAACATTACCCTGACGAGCAGCCGGATCTGGCGGCGCTGATCGGCAAACCGTATACCGTACGGCTGCCCATGCCCGACGGCTCGGCGCGTCCGCTCAACGGCATCGTGTTCCGTGCCGAACAGGGGCCGTCCACTGTGCGCTCCGCCCGGTATACGCTGGAGCTGCGCCCGTGGTTCCTGCGCCTTGATCAGGAACGTACCTGCGCTGTCTTCCAAAATATGAGCGTGCCGGAAATCGTCACCAAAGTCTGCACTGATGCTGGATTCGGGCATATCCGCAATGCCCTTTCCTCAACCTATCCGGAAAAGGAGTACACCGTCCGTTATGGCGAAACGTCGTTCGCCTTCCTGAGCCGGCTTATGGCGGAGGCCGGGATTGTGTATTTTTTCGAGCACAGTGGGTCCGCGCACACGCTGGTCATGGCCGATTCGCCCGACGTTTTCGCGGATTGCCCGCAGGGTGCGACGCTGGAATGGCTTCCCGACGCGCAGGACAAGGAGGGGGGGCCGCCCACGGAACCCTCTGCGCATGTTTTTGAGCTTTCGCTGTCACGGCAGGTTGCTGCGGCTTCTTGTTCCGTGGATGACTATAATCCGCTGACCCCTGAAACCAGCCTTGCCGCGTCCGCGGGAGAAGGGTTCCCTTGCCTCGGCTATCCGTTGGGCGGGCATATCGATCAGCAGTCCGGCGAAGGGCTCGCCGCTATCCGCTTGGACGCGTGCGAGTCGGGAGGATTCAAGCTGCGCGGGCGCTCTTCCTGTCCGGGGCTGTCCGCAGGATGCGCCTTTGCAGTGAAGGGTCACCCCGACGGGCAGGTGAATGCCCGGTGGGTGGCTACGGAAGTCCGTTTTACGGCATCGTTCCCCGGTAACGGCACTGCCGAAACCGGGCGTTTCCTAGCGGATGTTTCCGCTGTGCCCGCTTCCGCCCGTTATCGCCCCCTGCCGTTTTTCGCACGGTCCCGCATGAGCGGCCCGCTTACGGGTGTGGTCACGGGCAAGGAGGGGGAAGAGGTTTGGACGGACCAGCACGGGCGGTGCAAGGTCCGGTTCCATTGGCAGGGCGCCTCGGATGAAACCTCGTCGTGCTGGGTGCGGGTGGCACAGCCGTGGACCGGCAACGGCTACGGCGCGCTGTTCCTGCCTCGCATCGGGCAGGAAGTGGTGCTCAGTTTTGTCGGGGGAGATCCGGATCGGCCCCTTGTGACGGGCATGGTCTACAATTCGGGTAATCCGCCGCCGTGGGCGTTGCCGGAGCACGCGGCCTGTTCCGGCCTGCTGACCCGGAGCTTTCCGGACGGACAGGCCGGCAATGAGCTGCGCTTCGACGATACGAAGGATGCGGAGCTGGTGTATCTGCACGCTCAGAAGGCGTTTTCCTGTGATGTGGAGGACGCCCGCACGGTGACGATCATCGGGGAGGGCGGCGACGCGCTCACGTTGGAAAGGAGCAGCCGGGTCACGACGCTCAAGGAAGGCAACGATGCCCTTACGTTGGAAAAGGGGAACCGCTCCGTCGAACTCAAGGAAGGTGACGATGCCTTCACCATTGAAAAGGGCGGCCGCAGTGCCACATTAAAGGAAGGTGACGACGCGCTGAGCCTTGAGAAAGGCAATCGGGCCGTGACGCTCAAAGAGGGCAACGATGTGCTGACGCTGGAAAAAGGCGGGCGCACTGTCGAACTCAAGGATGGCGACGACAGCCTCAAGATAAAGGGCAAGCGGTACGTTGAAACGGGAGGCGACGAGGAGCGCAAGCACGGCGGCAACGTAGTCATCAACGTGAAGGGTGACTATACGCTGAAGGTTTCCGGCAATCTGACTATCGAAGCGGGCGGGACTCTGGCGCTCAAGTCCGCCAAGGCGCAATTCTCGGCGAAGCAGGGTATGGAGATTTCCTCGTCGGCAAACCTTTCCGTTTCCGCGCAAGCGGAACTGACTCAGAAGGCTACGATGGTCGGCATCAAGGCTGATGCCAAGGGGACACTCAGCGCGGGTGCAATGCTTGAGGTCAAGGGCGGTCTGGTGAAGATCAACTAAAGGCTGGCTCCGCCCGGTACGGCGGAGACAGAAAGCGTTATCCGCAACACGCCGAATTGGCGTAAAGGAGGATGGGCCATGCCGCCAGCAGCGCGCGTTGGAGATATGCATGTGTGTCCCATGCAGACGCCGGGGCTCCCGCCGATTCCGCATGTGGGCGGGCCGATACTTCCGCCCGGCTGCCCTCATGTCCTTATCGGGAATATGCCCGCAGCGTGTATGGGCGATTCCGCCGTTTGCGTAGGGCCTCCGGACGTTATCATCAAAGGATCGTCTTCCGTGCTGATCGGAGGCCGCCCCGCCGCCCGCATGGGCGATCAGACGGCCCACGGCGGGCAGGTCGTCATGGGCTGTCCTACAGTCATAATCGGAGGGTAGATTCCTTATTGGGCGGGAAGTGGATGGCTGCCCCACAGGGGCTGTGATCGTTGGGTGCGTCTTCGGGCTTTACGGACATCGACAGCAGCGTCCCTCCCCGGGCTCCTTCCTCCCAAGGCTTTCGATGTTATCGAATCCCTCCTTGTCGGCCTTTCGGGTAGACAAAAATAAAACCCGCTCGGACATGTTGTCTGGGCGGGTTTTTGATTTGGAGGAACAGCGGGAAAAGGCTTGCGCATAGGATAGGAAGTTTTCCCCTTGACCGGAACGAACTCCTGTTGCGCGGCCTCTCCACGAATCGAAGTTCCTGCGGGATGGGTTCGGGGAAGGAACTGTTTTGAAAAAGCTCCCCCCGGTCTTTCCCCTTCATGCTGAAATATTGCAATGCCCGTCGAGGCCGCACGCGTTGGCGGGGCGTGTCTCCGAGCCGTCGGCTCCTCCACCGAGCACGGAGGCAAGCTTGGCGGCCACAACGGGATAATCCGCATAACCGCGCGCCAGCACATGGCGCTCGCCGTCGTCCGTTTCAAGAAAGAGGGTGGGATAAACCACAAAGTCACCCAGTATATCGAGCGCTTCCTCTCGTTCGGCTTCCGCGGCGGCCTGTACGCCGGGGTCTTCTAACGCTCGCATGAAGACGTCGCCGTCCACATTCGCCATACGCATCTGGACTTCGGGGGCGAGCACGTCGCGGCCTTCGCCGTAAAAGGCCGTCTGAAAGGCCTCCATCTGTTCGAGCTCGTGTCCCGGGGCCAGTTTTTTCAGCGCCGCCAGAGGCACGGCCATATCCGGGGAAAACATGCGGAGATCTCCCTGCCCCGGCTCAAGGCGGCGCAGGAAATCCTGCCCGACGGCTTGTCCCGTGGTCTTGGCGAGCCGGACGAAAAATTCCCGCATGGTCGGGTGGTTCCTCATCATTTCGCCGGTGGTGGTTGGGTTTTCCACCAGATCGCCGCTCAGCACGCGTACGGGATAGCCGGGATGCTCGGAGGAAATCCGCTGCATGACCGGGGCAAAACCATAACACCAAGGACAAAATACGTCCGATATATAAAGGAAATGTGACATAAGAGCACATTACTCCGAAAGCCGCCGTCTGTGAAGGGGGGCGGCTTTCGGGCATCAAAGGAGGGCCTAGGCAGGGAGGATTCGGAGGGCCGGGCAGGAATGGAAGCCTACCCCCGTGCCCGTTGCAGCGCTGCGAAAAGCGTCTCCGGATCGATGGGCTTGGCGATGTGATCCTGCATTCCCGCTTCGAGGCACTTTTCGGCGTCGCCCTTCATGGTGTGGGCGGTCATGGCAATAATGGGAATGTCCGGCAGGAAGGCCCGGATACGCCGCGTCGCTTCGATGCCGTCCAGTTCCGGCATCTGGATGTCCATGAGGATCACGTCGTAGGCCCCGGAACGAGCCATGTCCACGGCTTCGAGCCCGTTGGAGGCCACATCCACCGCGATGCCCTTCATTTTCAGGATTTCTGTAGCTACTATCTGGTTGATATCGTTATCCTCGGCGAGCAGGACCCGGAGCCCGTCGAGCGGTGCGGGCGTGTTGCCCGGCGCGGTGCTTTCGGCCTCCTTGAGGACTGCGGCAGGCCGGCGGAAGCGGAGCGTGAAACTGAATGTGGACCCTTTGCCTACCACGCTGCGCACATGGATTGTCCCGCCCATGTGCTGTACCAGCACCCGCGCGATGGCGAGGCCGAGGCCCGTGCCGCCGTAGCGCCGGGAAACCGACATATCCGCCTGGATGAACGGCTGGAACAGAGAGGGAAGCTTGTCCGCGGGGATACCGATGCCCGTGTCGCGCACGGCGAAACCCAGCGTGACGGTCTGCTGGTCCGTCTCCACGCACCGGACGAAAAGGGTCACGCTGCCTTCATGCGTGAATTTCATAGCGTTCCCCACAAGGTTGAGCAAGATCTGCCCGAGCCGCGTGGGATCTCCCACAAGCGACTGGGGCACTCCTTCCCCAACGTCAAAGCGCAGGGAGAGCCCCTTTTCCCGCACGGCATGGGTGAACATCTGGAGAGTGTTATCAAGCACCTCCGAGAGGTTGAACGGGATTTCCTCGAAGTCCATTTTGCCGGATTCGACTTTAGAAAAATCAAGGATATCATTGATGATCCGCAGAAGGGTCTTGGCGGTGACGTCGATTTTGGCGAGGTAATCCGCAATGGCGGCGGGGCATTCGCGCTGGAGCGCAAGGTATGTCAGGCCGATGATTCCGTTCATGGGCGTACGGATTTCGTGGCTCATGGTGGCGAGGAATTCGCTCTTGGCACGGGTGGCTTCCAAGGCTTCCTGCTGGCTTTTGAGCAGTTCGGCATTGCGGGCCGCGAGTTCCGCCGTGCGCGTCTGCACCTGCGCTTCAAGTTCAGCGGCGCGCTGAAGGGTGTCGAGCGCTTCTTGTTTGCGGGCGTGGTTGTCGATGACGATGCCCACCCGTTCGGCCTGGTGGGTCAGAGGGTTGATCGCTTTTTGCCCTTTGACCAGTACCCATCGCCAGTTCCCGTTGCCGTCCCGCACCCGGTATTCGTATTCCAGCGTGTCGTCGGCGTCTTCGGCGGAAAAGCTTTCAAACACGTTGCGCACGTGCTCCACGTCGTCGGGATGGCACTGGAGCAGAAAATCCGGGAGCGTCATGTGCAGCGCGTCTTCGGGCCAGCCCAGCATCCGGCAGACGTGCTCATTGTAGGAAATGAGCCCTGTTTCGAGATCCGTGGACCACAAGGGGATGCTCGCGCTGTCCACAAGGAACTTGAGCCTGTTTTCACTGGCGGAAACCTGCTGGACAAGCGTTTCCAGCTCGCAGGACTGGCGCTCAAAGGCAAGCTGCGTTTCCTTCTGTTCGGTGACGTCGATGATGACCCATACGCCGATTTGCCCCAGTTCGGGATCGTTCACCTGCCGTCCCCGGATGAGGGCCCATAAGCGGGTGCCGTCCCGCCGCTGGAGGCGGTGTTCGAGCGACAGCATACCGTTCTGGGAAAGCTGGCTGAAAATCGCTTGCATCGTCGCGTTCCGCTCTTCGGACGCGCAAAGGCTAACGGCCGCGTTGCGCTTTTCCTTGCGGAGCTGGCTTCGGGTATAGCCTACCATATTCAGGTAGCCGTCGTTGGCGTAGAGGATGGTGAAGGACCGATCCAGCCTTGTAATGAGCAGGCCACCGAGAAGGTGGGAGGATATGGCGTCAAGTTGGAGATTCTTCTCGCGGATCTGCCGGGTGAGCGAGCTCAGGAGCACCCAGACGAGGAGGAGAAGCAGCAGCCCCGTGGCTCCGCTGATGGTCAGCGTCCCGTCGCGGAGTATATTGGCCGGGCCGAGGATCTTGTTTTCGTTCACGGCCATGAGGATCCGCCAGTCCGTGGACGGAATGGGGAACCAGATGCCGAGGCTGGTGTGCCCACTCCTGGAGGCGAAACGGATAAGCTGCCCTTCCGGCTGATGGAAAATATTCTGCTTGCCGGGGCTCAGCATGTTGTCTGGAGGCGCCTCGCTGTTCCATGAGGCCAGCACGTTGCCTTGTGCGTTGATGATGTGGAAATAGCCGTCGCTCGGAGCGATGGAGGCTGTGCGTTTCCAGCTTTGCAGAAAATTTTCCAGATCAATGATGACGACAACTTCACCGATGCGTTCGCCGCCGCGTTCGCCGTCGCTGCGGACAGGGGCGCTGACGTAGGCCATGACCTTCCCGTCCCCGTTGGTGGTGCTGCCGAAGGAAGGCCGATCAATATTGGAGAAATCGGTGCGGACACTCCGGGTGATGCCGGGCATGGCCGTGGTGGAGCTGAGGATTATCTGGCCGTTCTTGTTGAGAAGGTTGAGGTTGGGCATATCCGACTGGTGCCGGATGAACAGGCGCGTAAGCCGCCGCGCCGAACCCATCTCTTCCGCGGAATCGGGATTCTTGAGCAGCCGGCGGATGGGACCGGAGGCGGCGAGCGTCTCGACGTTCTCTGTGATGCCGGTAAAATAGATGTGGATGGCATCGACGGCGCTTTGGGCGATCATTTTTTGATGGGCAACGAGTTCCTGTTCGAGGATGTCCTTGGCGTTGTGATAGCCGAACCACGCCATGATCCCGATGGACAGGACTACGGCGAGCAGGACGGGAGCGAACAGCGTAAGACGTTTTGGCATGTGGTCGGATTGCGTTTGCGGACGGCGGGGCCGAGAGCGTTGATGTTGAAATCCTTTTAGCCTTTTGAATTGTAGGCCGCAACCGATTTTCGGGGAAGGTGGGAGGAAGGGCTTTGAAAGGGCATAGAGGCATTGGGGAGAGGGAACGTTTTCTGAATAAAGGCTTTTCCTCTCTTTCCCAAGCTTGCCGGCGGGGAGTCCATGCCTTTTCAAAGGTTCCTGTACCCATCGAATCCCCCACGCAGCTTTTCTGGGACGATTGCCTTTGCATCATATACATTTCTAAGAGGAAAGGCTCTGGTATGGAATCGGATGCTTCTCTCAGTGGGGCTTCCGGGCAGTGCCCGTTGTCATTGCTTCCCACCGTAACCTGTCCGTTTCACCGGAGTTGCACAGAGCAGGGAAATGCCGTATCCGTTCAGCGGTCAGGCTCCCGTTATTTGCTGTCCGGCATTGCTGGGGAGAGCCCGTGGGGTTCTCAGGAAAATCTTTTCGGCATCCGATCGGGCAGAAGCCGCCGGCCTTGCCCAGATTTCCTTCCGGGCGTCTTTATTCTCACAGAGAAGGCCGCATCACTTTTTGTAAGGACGTTTTCCCATGGATGCTTTGCTTGTCCGCATCGCCGAACGCATCACGTCCGGCGCCGATCCGCTTCTGTCACCTTCCGAGGCGCTGGAGCTTGCCCATCTTCCCGAATCCGCGACGTTGGACATCCTGTCCGTGGCGGGGCTGGCCCGCGCCACCCGCAGGCCAGCCGCCGCGTTCACCTGCGGGATCATCAACGCCAAGTCCGGGCGTTGCCCCGAAAACTGCGCCTTCTGCGCCCAGTCCGCGCATCACCGGACGGATTCGCCCGTGTATCCCCTCTATGATACGGATACGCTGCTGCGCCGCGCCGAGGAACTCGCCGCCAACAATGTCGACCGCTTCGGCATCGTGACCAGCGGCACGACTCCGAGCGACCGCGATTTCGACGCGCTGTGCGAATCGGCGCTGCGCATCGGCAGGGAAGTGAAGATCGGCCTGTGCGCCTCGCTCGGCCTGCTGACGCCCGAGCGGGCCGCCCGGCTGCGCGAGGCTGGTTTTACGTCCTATCATCACAATCTCGAAACCTCAGCGAGCCATTTCCCTTCGATCTGTACCACCCACGCCTACGAGCAGGATCTGGAAACCGTGCGCGTGGCCCGCGCCGCCGGGTTCCGGGTGTGCAGCTGCGGCATCTTCGGCCTTGGCGAGACGTGGGAGCAGCGTATTGAGCTTTCCCAGACCCTGACCGATCTCGGCGTGGACTCCCTGCCGCTCAATTTTCTGAATCCCATTCCCGGCACGCCGCTTGGGGATTCCCCCCTCCTGCCGCCTTCCGAGGCGCTGCGGGTGGTCGCGCTCATGCGGCTTCTGCATCCGGAACAGGACGTGCTCATCTGCGGCGGGCGCTCCAAGACGTTCGGCCAGTGGCAGTCGTGGGTTTTCGCTGCCGGAGCCAACGGCGTCATGACCGGCAACTACCTCACCACCAAGGGCTGCGCCTTCTGTGACGACGCCGAGATGTACGAGGTGCTGGGGCTTCGGGAGGAGCGGTCATGAAGGGGCTTTTCATCACCGGGACCGATACCGATGCCGGGAAGACCACCGTTACCGCCGCGCTTCTGCGCGCCCTGATGCTCGCCGGGGTGCCCGCCGCCGCTGTAAAGCCCGTGCAGACGGGGTGCGTTATGCGGGGGGGAGAGGAAGAAAATCGGGGGGAGGAGGGAACCTTTCTGAAGAAAGGTTTCCCTCCTC
>ERZ506905.160-NODE-160-length-35824-cov-9.56255_pt1 | contig 35824 bp, 32 predicted proteins | sample MGYA00513175_ERZ506905 | MGnify/ENA metagenome assembly ERZ506905
ATTAGGGCTATGCCCGAAACTGAAATACCACGCGCTACGCGCGTGGATATTTATTTGCCCCGAAACAGAAAATGTGACGAAAAAGCGGGGTATGAGAAAGGGGGCGGCGGCATATAATAGAGCATGAAAAAAAGACGTATCATCGAATCGGCGGTGTGTTTTGTGCTCGCGGGGGTATTATGCGCTCTGTCCGTATTTATCGCCGTGCCCGCGCTCACGGCGAAATCCTCCTCGCCCCAGTCCCGCTCGGGGATCGTGCGGCTTTGGAACATCGACACGTTCGAGGGCGGCAAAGGGTCGCGCTCGGCGTTTCTCAACCGTATCTCCGCCGCCTACGAAAAGGCGCACGACGGCGTATATATCATGGTTTCCTCCTATACGGCGGAGGGTGCGGCGGCCGCGATACGGGAGGGGAATCTGCCCGATATGCTCTCTTTCGGCGTCGGATTTTCCGAGGCGGCCGAAAGCTGTCTGAAGATCAACGGCCGTTCGTTTGCGGGCGGGCTGGTGGGAAAGGAATGTCGGGCGGTGCCCTGGTGCCGCGGCGGGTACGCGCTGTTCTGCCTCGAGGACGGGTTTGAGGACGCGGGCGCGGCGAATACCGTCGTCTCTCTGGGCGGAAGTAATCAGCCGCTCGCCGCCGCGGCGCTTCTGCCGCTTACGGGAAATATTGCCGCGGAGGAATCCACTTCCGCTTACGTGCGGTTTCTCAACGGGAAATATAAGTATCTTCTGGGTACGCAGCGGGACGTCTGCCGCTTCGCTTCGCGCGGCGTAAACGTTTACTGCAAGCCGATCTCCGATTATTCGGACCTCTATCAGTATATCGCCGTGACTTCGAGAGACGCGGAGATCAAAAAGATTTGCGACGATTACGTAGAGAGTCTCCTGGGCGAAAAAAATCAGAAGAAGCTGACCGAGATCGGTATGCTCAGCCCGTATTACGACATCTATTCGTCCGACAACCCCGCCGCCGACGAGCTGGAACGCGCAAGGATCGGTTATACGCTGAACGTCTTTACTTCGGCCGAAGGCTTAAACGGGGTAAACGCGGCCGCGAAGGACGTACTCGCGGGCGGAAATGCGGAAGTTTTGAAAAATTTTCTGAAAGCGATTTGAAACACTTCCAAAAAATAAAAAAATATGCTAAAATAAAGGAGAGGAAATTTTGAAGGATTGGACGGGTCTTCTCGACGACGAATGTTCGGGTATCGCGCACGAAGCGCCTTTCGGGTTTTCGGCGCATTGTTCCATAGGCTGCGGGGGCGGCGCGCGGGCGGCGTTTTATCCCGCCAATACCGCGGAGCTTTTGCTTCTCGTCGATCTGTTCAAACGGGAAGGCGTGAAATTTCTCGTTCTCGGAAATATGAGCAATGTGCTTCCCGCGGACGGTATGTACGAAGGGGCGGTCATCTTCACCAAACGGCTGAGGTCGGTGGGGATAGGGCAGACGGTGTTTGCCATGGCGGGCGTAAAGGCAAAGGCTTTTTTGGACGCCTGCGAACGGCACGGCAAGAGCGGCGCGGAATTCCTCGCGGGGATTCCCTGTTCGGTCGGCGGAGCCGTCTTTATGAACGCGGGCGCGCACGGAAAGCATATTTCGGATATCCTCGAAAGCGCGCTGGTCTATAAAGAGGGACGTATCCGCGTGACGTCGGCGGCGGAATGCGAATATTCGTATAAGCACAGCGTCTTTATGCGGGACGGAAGCGTGATTTTGGGCGCATCCTTTGTTTTGGAGGACGCAGACGGGGAAACGGTGGCAAAAAAGCGGGCCGAATATCTCGAAAAACGCAGAAGGCTTCCCGCGGGGCGCAGTATGGGCTGCACTTTCAAAAATCCGCCCGCGGAAACGGCGGGAAAGCTGATCGAGGGCGCGGGGCTCAAGGGGCTGCGGGTCGGCGGCGCGGTGATTTCGACGGAGCATGCAAATTTTATCATCAATGAGGGCGGGGCGACGTCCGCGGACGTGCGGGCGCTTATCAATCTTATCAAAAACGCCGTCTTTGCGCGCTACGGCGTCGAGCTGGAGGAAGAAATCAGATACATAGAGAACTGAAAGTACGGGGAAAGCGGCGCATATCGGAAAGGAAAAGGAATACGGGGGAAAGCGACGGGCGTACATAAGGCAAAGAGAGGCACACACATGATTTTAACGGCGGATTATCATACGCATACCCCCTATTCCCACGGTAAAGGCACGGTGGAGGAAAATGCGGCGCGCGCAAAAGAGCTGGGGCTGAAGCAGATCGGAATCACCGACCACGGCTTTTCACATCTCGCGTTCGGGCTTAAGCGGAAAAAAGTTCCCGATTTGATTGCGGACTGTAAAAGGGCTTCGGAAAAGCTGGGGATCGACGTGCTTGTCGGCATGGAATCGAATATTCGCGGGATAAGCGGACTTACCGACCTCACGGAAGAAGATTACGACGACTTCGATCTCTTTATCTGCGGCAAGCACGTCTTTATCGCCTATGAAACTTTTTCCGATTGGCTGCATTATTTCGGCGGCAATTTTACGGTGGATAAATTCGGGCGCAGGCCGCCGAAAGAATTGGTGGAACGCAACACGCGGGCGTATATCAATATGATTAAAAAAAATCCCGTCGATATCGTCAGCCACTTAAACTATGTCTGTCCCGCCGACGCCGCGGAAGTGGCCAGATGCGCCGCCGACTACGGGACGTATATCGAATTGAATTCGAAAAAGGCGCACCTGACCGACGAGGAGCTGTTCGCCGTATGCGAAACGGGCGTGCGCTTCGTCGTCGATTCGGACGCGCACTCGGTCGATCGCGTAGGCGATACGAAGCTTGTGGAGGAACAGCTCGCGCGCGTTTGCCTGCCGCCTGAGCGGATAGACAACATCGACGGGCGGCTTCCGAAATTCCGTTTTGCGGAATTCAAAAGGCACAGATAAAGGCGGACCATGAATTTTACTTCGGATGTCAAAAGGGAGATCATATCGCGCGGCATTTCGGGCGGGGCGGCGAAAAAGGCGGCTCTGTCCGCTTTCGTGCGTACGAGCGGCGTTTTAGGCGAAACGGGCGGGCGGCGCACGTTTTATATCGTCAGCGAGACGGAAAACGTCGCGGAATTTTTTACTTCCCTGTTTGGGGATACATTCGGCGAGGAGCTTTCCGTCGCGCGCGCGTCCATGGATCGAATGAGCGGCCGGGATAAGCTGGTTCTCGCGTGCATGAGCGAAAATCCCGAAAAGCTCCTGTGGGAGCTGGGGCTGTTAAAGCGGGGCGGCGGGGAATTTTCCTCGGGGATATCCAGGCGCACGGTGCCCGACGAAGACTGTGCGATCGCGTATATCAAGGGCGCGTTTTTGGGCGGAGGGAGCTGTATCCTCCCCGCCGAGGGCGGAAAGACGGGATATCATCTCGAATTCGTCTTTCCCGAAAAGCGTACGGCGGAGGAGTTTCGAGGGCTTCTGGCGGAGGAAGAGCTTATTTCCAAAGTGGTGGAACGCAGCGGCGCCGCCGTGGTCTATATCAAAAGCAAGGAGACGATTTCCGATTTTCTTTCTATTTTGGGCGCGGAGAGCTCTCTGAAAAAGTTTTCCGAGCTGGTGGAACGCCGCGACGAGGCCAACCGCTCCAACCGCGCGGCAAACTGTTTTTCGGGCAACGCCGACAAATCCGCTACGGCGGCGGTGAGGCAGGTGCTTGCCATTCGGGCGATCGAGCGGGAGGAGGGCCTGGAAAACCTGGAAACCGAGCTTAAGGAAACGGCGCGGGCGCGGCTGGAAAATCCGTCGCTGTCCTTGAAAGAGCTGGCGGAAAAGCTGGAAATAAGCAAGAGCTGTCTCAACCACCGCATGCGGAAGATAGAAGAGCTTGCGTCGAAAATTTCGGCGAAGTGATTATAAAAAATATTTTACGAGGAGAAAAGGGGATGAAAGTAAAGAGTATCGGCTTATTGTTTGGCGGAATGTTTATCGCTTTAGGTCTTTTTGCCGCAGGCTGCGGAGCTTTGCAGGGCGACTCGACGGGGATCGAGCAGCCGCGGGAAGAAGCTTTGCTATTCGATACAGACGAGCTGTACGGCGAGTGCAGACTGTCGAATTTACGGGATTTTTCGGGCGCCGTTTTGGAAATTCCCGAATTCTATCAAGGAAAAAAGGTAGTCGAAATAGGAAGGCTGAGCGGGGACGCTTCTCTTGACGAAATCGAAAAAATCGTTTTGCCGCAAAGCGTAAAGAAAATCGGCGATTATGCCTTTTACGGAATGAGTAATTTGGCCGAAATCGTCGTGTCGGACGAAGCGGTTTTGGAGCGTATAGGCGAGCAGGCCTTTGCAAATTGTTCCTCTTTAACGGAATACGCGCTTCCCGCAACCGTAAAAACGGTAGGCGAAGAAGCTTTTACGGGGTGTTCTGCCTTGACGGAGTTTACAGTCGGCGCAAATGTAGAAAGTATAGAAATAAATACGTTTTTAGGCTGCGAGGCATTGACGGCGATCAATGTTGATGCGGAAAACTTATATTATTCAAGTCGGGACGGGGTGCTGTTTGACAAAGATAAAACAAATTTGATAGAGTATCCTTACGGAAAAACGACAGAGAGCTATACGGTCCCTGCTACCGTGAGTGAAATTGGCGCATGGGCTTTTTTCGGAAATAAAACATTGCGAACAATAGATTTGAATCAAGCAATTATGGTTCGTAAATATGCTTTTGCCGAATGTTCTAACTTAACCGCCATTTCAGCGGACAAAATCAAGTATGCGGAAATAGGAGTCGTCGAGGAAACGCCTTGGTTAAATAATAAAACAAACGATTTCATTATGCTGGGAGGCTCGTTGTTGGAATACAGAGGAAGCGCCAAGGCTGTGAGTTTAGAAACAGCGGTTTCTATTTCTCCGTTCGCCTTTGCTGAAAATAAGAATTTAAAGTCGATTACGATAAAAAACGGATTGGTGAATATAGGAGAACGCGCTTTTTATAAATGCGAGAATTTGAGCGCCGTTTATATGAACAATACAAATCAGATGGTGTTTATCGGCACAAACGTATTCGGAAGAAACGCTGCGGGCAGAAAAATCTATGTGCCCCGCAATCTCTACGACGAATACAAAGAAAACACTTTTTGGAAACAATATTCCGATTCCCTTACGGTACATCAAACGGTAATCAAATTTAATAGCAACGGGGGAAGCGCGTGCGCCGACGGCAGTGTGGAGTATCTTGGATATGTCGGAGAGCTTCCTGTCCCCGAGAAAGAAGGATATAAATTTTTAGGCTGGTACGACACCCCCGATTTTGCAGGAAGAAAGATCGAAGCGGGGCTGAGTTGGGATAGTATGGAGGCTGAAGTCACATTATACGCAAAATATGAGGAAAAGAAGCCGATCGTATATTCGATCAACTATTACCCTAACGGCGGGAGCATAGCCGCCGGCGCAGTGCATACCTATACGGCGGAGGACGACGTAATCCTGCCGACGGCTACAAAAAGCGGGTACGAATTTAAGGGCTGGTACTACGACGAAGAATTTACCCGGCCCGCCGGCAGCGGCTGGAAAAAAGGCGAGACGGGTATAAAATACCTGTACGCAAAATGGGAAGCCGTAAAATAGACGGCCGACAGATAAAGATAAAAAAGACAGAAACGGAAAGGATAAAATGACAGATTTTGTACACTTACATTTGCACACCGAATACAGCCTTCTCGACGGAGCCGCCAAAGTGGACGACCTCGTCGATTATCTCGTAAAAAACAACATAGACTGCTGTGCCGTAACCGATCACGGCAATATGTACGCCTCCCTCTATTTTGCGGAGGAGTGCGTCAAAAAAGGAATCAAATATATCATCGGCTGCGAGCTTTACGCCACGGACGATTATCTCGACAAGCGGCCGGGTACCAAGACGGAGCATATTATCGTGCTTGCCAAAAACAAGACGGGGTATAAAAATATCGTCAAGCTGGATTCGCTTTCGTATATCGACGGATTTTACGGCAAGCCGAGGATCGACTATAAGCTGTTGAAACAGTACCACGAAGGAGTGATCTGCCTTTCCGCCTGCCTTGCGGGAAGAATGCCTCAGTTGCTGATGCACGGCGATTACGACGGCGCAAAGGAATGGGCGAGGGAAATGAAAGAGGTGTTCGGGGAGGATTTTTACATCGAAATCCAGGATCACGATATCCCCGAAGAAAAGCAGGTAATTCCGCAGTTGATTCAGATCGCGCGGGAGCTGGACATTCAGCTTGTCGCAACCAACGACGTTCACTATATCTATAAACAGGACTGGGAGGCGCAGGATATCCTGCTGTGTATTCAGACGAAAAAAACGCTTGCCGATCCCAAGCGCATGAAGTTTGAAACGCACGAATTTTATATGAAGACGGGCGACGAGATGGCGCAGCTGTTCGATTATGTGCCCGAGGCGATTTCCAATACCCGCGTGATCGCCGATAAAATAGAGGAGCCTGTTTTCGACCTCAAACCCAACGGGACGCCCATCCGGGATACCTCGCTTATCCCTCTCTACACCCCCGACGACGGTTCCACCTCGCCCGATTATCTTACGCGGTTGACGTGGGAGGGGCTTCCCAAACGCTACAAAGATATCACCGATACGATCAAACAGCGCGTCGAATACGAGCTGGGCATCATCATCAAGATGGGGTTCGCCGATTACTTTTTGATCGTCTGGGACTATATCAACTGGTCGCGTCTGCACGGGATACCCGTGGGGCCGGGCAGAGGTTCGGGCGTAGGCAGTATCGTCGCCTATTCGATCGGGATCACCGACGTCGATCCTTTGCGGTACGAATTGATTTTCGAACGCTTCTTAAACCCCGACCGGGTTTCCATGCCCGACTTCGACGTGGACTTCTGTACCAAGCGGCGTTATGAAACGATCGAATACGTGCGCGAAAAATATCATCCCGAAAACGTGGCCCAGATCGTTACGTTCGGTACCCTCGCTTCGCGGGCCGTCATCAAGGACGTGGGGCGCGTTATGGGCGTGCCGTATTCGGAGACGGATAAGGTCGCCAAGCTCATGGACGGCAAATCCACGATACGCGAGCTTTTGGGGCTGAATATCCCCGTCATGGAGAAGAAGCTTCAGGACCCGGCTCTGCCCGAGGACAAGCGGATTGAAAAGGAAAAGGACCTCGCGGAGCAGAAAAAGAAAAAGAACCCCGAATTTATCGACGTTTACGAAAACAACGAAGAACTGCATCGGGTCATCGACATGGGCTTAAAGCTGGAAGGCATGCCCAAAAATACCTCCGAGCACGCCGCGGGCGTGGTTATCTGCCGAAAGGTATTGTCCGATAACGTGCCTCTGGCGAGGAACGGCGAGGATATCGTCACGCAGTTCGACATGAAGGAAGTGGAAGCGGTCGGCATGCTGAAGATGGACTTCCTCGCCCTCACGACGTTGACGGATATCCAGAATACCCTCAATTATATCAAGGAGGGGCTGGGGATCGACGTCGATTTCAACGAGATAGGCTACGACGTCCCCGAAGCCTATCAGCTGATTTCCTCGGGAGATACGGACGCGGTGTTCCAACTCGAACAAGGCGGCATGAAAAAGTTTATGAAAGACCTTCAGCCGAGCTGTCTCGAAGATCTTATCGCAGGAATCTCTCTCTACCGACCCGGCCCCATGGACTTTATTCCCACCTATATCCGCAATAAAAACAATCCCGATAAGATCGTTTACGACACGCCTTTGCTGGAGCCGATCCTGAAAAATTCTTACGGCGTCATCATCTATCAGGAACAGGTTATGCAGATATTCCAGAAGCTTGCGGGATATTCGTTGGGGCAGGCCGACCTCGTGCGCCGCGCCATGGCGAAAAAGCACAAGGACGAGCTGATGGCGCAGAAGGATAAATTCATTTACGGCGACATCGACAAGGGGGGGAATATTACGGGCTGCGCCGCGCAGGGCATTCCCGCGGACGTGGCGGCGAAAATTTTTGCGGATATGGAAAGCTTCGCCTCGTACGCCTTCAACAAGTCGCACGCGGCCGCTTACGCCGTCGTCGCTTACCGCACGGCCTATCTTAAATATTTCTATCCCAAGGAATTTTTGGCGGGTATCCTTAACGACCGTATCGATAAAATAGAGGAAATTTCCAAGTACATCGCGTACATGAAGGAAAAGAATATCGAGGTTCTGCCCCCCGACATCAATAAATCCAAGGCAATTTTCTCCGTTCAGGGCAACGGACTGCGCTTCGGGCTCGGCGCGCTCCGCGGCGTCGGACAGGCGCCTATAGAGGGCGTCATCAACGAACGCAACGAGCACGGAGAATTTAAGGATTTTGCCGATTTTGCTCTCCGTTGTGCGAAATACGTCAATAAAAGGATTGTGGAAAGCCTCATTTACGCGGGCGCTTTCGATTGCTTCGGCTATACCCGCTCGCAATTCGCGGCGGTCTATGACGAAGTGATCACCCGCGTCAACGCCATGGATAAACAGAAGGCGGGCGCGCAAATTTCCCTGTTCGGGGATATTATCGAGGAACAATCCATTGATATTGACTATCCGACTATTCCTGAATACGAGCAGACGGAAAAGCTCTCAAAGGAAAAATCGGTGCTGGGCGTTTATGTCAGCGGACACCCTTTTGAGAAATTCGCGCCTTATTTCAAGGATAAAAGCTTTAATTGTTCTATGCTTACCGAGTATCTCGAGGACGAGGAGACGGGCGCAAAGACCTATACGGAAATCTCCGACGGCCAGCAGGTGACGATGGGCGGCATGGTCGCCGCGACGAAGAAATTGCAGACCCGTTCGGGCTCGTTTATGGCGTTTGTCACCATCGAAGATCTCTACGGCACGGTGGAATGCGTGTGTTTTCCCAATGTTTACGAACAGATTCGGAGCTTCCTCGTCGTCGATGCGGTCGTTTCCTTAAGCGGAAAAATCGACATCAACGAGGACAAGGCGCCCACGATTATCGTGGACAGAATGACGGAGTTTAAGCTCGACGAAGCGCCCGCGGCGGCAAATAAAGCGGCGGCGCCCGTCGCGGAGGAAAATTCGGCGGCGCCCGCGCGGCGGGAAGAAAAGCCCTTGAGAGAGAAAAAGCTTTGGCTGAATATCACGGGGCTGGAGAATGCAGATGTGGAAGAACTGATGGAAACGCTGTGCTTTTACGAGGGGGAAACCTCCGTATGCTTTGTAAACGCAGGGAAAAAATTTGTCTGCTCGCAGAAGGTTAACCCCAACCGCGCCCTGATGGCCGAGCTGTCGAGCTTTTTAAGAGAAGATTGTATAAAACTTGTCTGAAAAATTTCGAAAAAGAAGTGCAAAAGACTTTGTTTTTTTTGAAAAGTCTGTTATAATATATCGGAATAGCGTTTTTATGCCGACAAAAAAGCGGGAAAATCGACGGGAATCGAGGCGGCGGGAAAAGAGCGTACTACGCCGCGCGTAAAACAGCGAAAATTTTTAGGATTTATAAATTTATTCTGACGGAGGATTATACTATGAAACGTATCGGTCTGTTGACGAGCGGCGGCGATGCACCCGGCATGAACGCGGCGATCCGCGCGGTAGTCAGGACGGCCATCTATTACGGCATGGAAGTTTACGGAATCGAGAGAGGCTATGCGGGCCTTTTGGAGGACGACGTTATCCCTATGGAAATGCGCAGCGTTTCCGATATCGTACAGCGCGGCGGCACGAAGCTCCGCACGGCGAGATGTCTTGAAATGCTGACGAAGGAAGGTCAGCAGAAAGCCGTCAAAACCTTGGAAAACAGGGGGCTCGAAGGCCTCGTGGTCATCGGCGGAGACGGATCTTTCCGTGCGGCGAGAGATTTAAGCGACGGCTTCGGCGTGCCTACGATCGGTATTCCCGGAACGATCGACAACGATCTCGAATACACCGATTACACGCTCGGCTTCGATACCGCCGTCAATACCTGTCTCGATATCATTAATAAGCTCCGCGACACGATGACCTCTCACGAGCGCATCTCCGTCGTCGAGGTGATGGGGCGGCACTGCGGCGACATCGCGCTTTTCAGCGGTATCGCTTCGGGCGCCGAGATTATCGTTGTCCCCGAGATCACTTTCGATATGGACGATATCGTCATGAAAATCAACCGTTCCCGCGCGAGCGGAAAGCACTCCAACATCATCGTGGTGGCGGAGGGCGTCATGAGCGCGGAACAGTTTGCGCGGCAGCTTCAGGACGTGACTACCTATTCCGTGCGCCCGACCTGTATCGGGCACGTTCAACGCGGCGGTTCGCCCTCCATGGCGGACCGAATGCTGGCGGCGCAGTTCGGCAATAAAGCGGTGCGGCTCCTCAACGAGGGCGTGGGCAACCGCGCGGTGGGAATCCGCAAAAACGAAATCATCGACATGGACATCATCGAAGCGGTGTCTATGAAGAAAAAATTCAATTACGAATTGTACGAAACCCTCCAGATGATTTCCATGTAAGGACTTCGAAAATCGAGGCCGTTTTTTCTCCCGTAGAAAAGGCGGCCTTTTTTAAGGCGGAGCGCCTCGGATCAAACTTTCGGAAAGGTGCGCATAAATCCGACAAAAATTTACGAAAAAAGGGAAAAATTTTTCCGTTTGGTATTGAAATTTTTTTCGTTTTATTATATAATAGGTAAGGTCGGACGGCGGAGCTGTTTTTCGCCGCCAAAAAGGAGCCGATTCCATGATTTTAACCGTTTGTTTAAGTCCCTGTACGGACATTACGATAGAACTCGATTCCCTCAACATCGGAAAGACGAACATCGTCAAAAGCAAGACGCTTTCCTTTACGGGAAAAGCGCTCAACGTTGCGATCGGCGTGGCGCGGCTCGGCGGCGAACCGTACGCCACGGGGCTGATGTACAACGAAAACGGCTATATGTTTGAAAACGCGCTTGACAAAGAGGGCGTGCCGTTTACGTTTGTGTGGAACAAGGGCCGCGTGCGGGAAAACTATAAGTTTATCGACAATAAATCCATGCTCACCGAGGTAAACGACGTAGGCGAGGAGGTCAGCGAGGGAAAGACGACCGAGCTGGTCAATATGGTGCAGATGCTTTCCTCCCGCAGCAACGTCACCGTCATTTCGGGCGGCCTGCCCCGCGGCGTGTCCGCGGACTATTACGAAAGCCTGTTCCGCTGTGTGGACTCGAAAACCCTGAAGATCGTGGACGCGGAGGGCGCACGGCTTTTTGCGGCGCTGAAAGCGGGCGTGGATCTCGCAAAGCCCAATCTCGACGAGTTGCAAAATACGCTGGGCAGAGAGATTGTCGATAAAGAAGATATGCTGGCGGGCTGCAGAGAGATTATCGATCGGGGCGCCAAGACGGTGCTTTTGTCTCTCGGCAAGGACGGCGCGGTGATGACGGACGGCGCGCATCACTATTATTGCAAAAGCATAAACGTCGCCGTCAATTCTACGGTCGGCGCGGGCGACGGTATGGTCGCCGCGGCGGCGATGATGATGGAACAGGGTGCGCCTTTGCCCGATATCCTGCGCGCGGGGGTCGCCGCGGGGACGGCTACCGTGACGACGTTTGGACAGATATCTTTCACGCAAGAAAAATATAGGGAGATATTAAGCAATTTGCGCGTGACGGAATTTTTTTGAGAAAAATTTTGAACAAACGAAAAATTACGGTTCATAAATTCGTTTTGCCTGCATATAATATAATATTGTTACGAAGGGAGAAGGCGGTTTCGCCGCGCAGGTAAGGGAAAGGAAAGCGAGGGAAATCGGTTCGCTTTTCCGATGGCAAAGACGGACGCCGGAAAAGGCGCCGCACAAAAACTTCTTTGCTCCGCCGGAGAATGGCACTTAAAATACGCTTCGGATAAAACGGTTAACGGCGCTTTGCAACTGCTCGGTTGCAAAGGCGCATAACTGAAAGGCTAAAAAACCGAAAACTTCGACCGCGGCGGGTTGCGCCGCGGTTTTTGTTTGCCCAAAGGCAGGCGGTGGGAAAATATACGGCAAAAAATAAAAAATTTACAATTTTTTCACTCAAAAGCATTGAAAAAAATGTCGAAATTTATTATAATATAGATAGGAACAAAACGGGAGGCGGCGTTATGGATTTCAAGGCGGAACAAGACAGATTAGACAAGATCAAGTGGGACGACAGCATGCGGGAAGGAAGGGACAAATGCGGAACGTACGATTTTTGCGCTTGCTGTAAAAAAGAGGCTCAATATCCCTGTGCCCGCGCGGCTCATCGCTATCGTAACGGCTACGTCCGCATTGCGATTCTGCGCGCCCGTGAATAAATTTTTTACCGCTCAAACGGGTCGGAAATCTGATAAACAGCGGCTTTTTTCTTCGTAAAGGGATAGTACGGCCTTTTTTAAGAAGGAAAAAGCTTTTTTTATTTTGAGGAAAAGATGAAAACGAAGAAAGAATTTAGCGAAGTCGCCCGCCTTTTTGAAGGCTGGGAGGAAACGATGATTTATACCTGTCTCGAGGGACGGATGGGAAAAGTGATATTGGACGGAAATAATCCGCCTCGTGCGGCGCTGGCCGAGGTGGGATATTTTTGCTTTTTTGCGGGCGAGCCGGACGAGGAATTGATTAGACGGGCGTCTGCTCCCGCATTGACGCCGCAGGACGAAAGGTGGTGCCGCGCAATCGAACGGGTATGGGGGCCGCGCGTCGAGCGAACGCTTCGCTATGCCGTGAAAAAGGAACGGGACGTTTTCGAGCTCGAAAAACTGCGGGGATTTGTTGGGGCGCTACCGCCCGAATATACCTTGAAGGAGATTGACGGCGGGCTTTTCGAAAGGCTGCTTTCCGAGGAATGGTCGAGAGATTTTTGCTCGCTGTATCCCTCGTATGAGGAATATAAAGCCCACGGCTTGGGCTTTGCGGCATTGAAGGAAGGCGTGCCCGTCGCGGGCGCTTCGTCCTATACGTTTTGGTCGGAGGGGATCGAAATAGAGATAGACACCCGTTCCGATTGCCGTAGAAAAGGGCTTGCCACGGTCTGCGCTTCCGCGCTTATTCTCGAATGTCTGCGCCGCGGGCTGTATCCCAGCTGGGACGCGCACGACCTGCGGTCTCTCGCGCTGGCGGAAAAGCTCGGATACCACAGGGATAAACCCTATCCCGTTTATTCGTTAAAAGCCTAAGCCAAGGGACGCGCTTTAATATTAAGATATCGTATAATAAAAAAGGAGAGGAGGACGAAAGGAGATGGGCAATATCGAAGTGAGAGACCTGAAAAAGATTTATGGCGGTGCGGATAATCCCGTGACGGCGCTTTCGGGCGTTTCGTTTTCGCTGGATATCGGCGAATTTGTCGTGATTTTAGGACCCTCGGGCAGCGGGAAAAGCACTCTCCTGAATATACTCGGCGGCATGGATTCCGCATCGGAGGGGAGCGTCGAGGTGGCGGGAAAGGATATCGTCCGTTTTTCCGAGAAACAGCTGGTGACCTATCGCAGAAACGATATCGGATTTGTCTTTCAATTTTATAATTTGATGCAGAATCTGACCGCTCTCGAAAACGTCGCCCTGTCGGAGAGCGTCGGAGGTATGGAAGCGGCGGAAGCGCTTCGGCTGGTGGGGCTGGAAAAACGCGCGGATAATTTCCCCGCTCAGCTTTCGGGCGGCGAGCAGCAGCGCGTCGCCATTGCCCGCGCCGTGGTGAAAAATCCCCGGCTCCTGCTCTGCGACGAGCCGACGGGCGCACTCGACAGCGGCACGGGGAAAAATATTATTTCCCTGCTTTTGTCGCTTGCCAAAAAGAAGGATAAGACGATCGTCGTGGTGACGCACAACGCCAAGCTTGCGGAAGTGGCCGATCGGGTAATCAGGCTTTCGGACGGGCGGATCGTCAGCGACGAGCGGATGGGGGCGCCGAAATCGCCGGAGGAGATTGACTGGTGATGAAATCGGGAAAAATACTTCGTCGGCTCGCCGCGCGCGAAATGAAGAAAAACCGTTTGCAGTTCGCTTCCATGATCGCCATTACCATGCTGGCAGTGACGTTGTTCTGCGGCTTTATCTCCAATACCAAAACGCTGGAACGGGCGGTAAACAAATATTTCACCTCGACAAACCTCTGTGATCTTTGCGTACAGATGGGCAAGATAACCGATACGGAAAAGGAATACTTTTCCTCGCTGGACGCCGTTGCGGAATACCGCGCGTATGCGGAGGGCACTCTGGACGGAAAAAGTGCAAAGCTTTACGTGGGAGATACGTCCGTCTCCCGTCCCGAGGTGGTGCAGGGCGTTTCGGGCGTGACGATCGATCAACGTACGGCCGAGCTCAACAACATCTCGGTGGGGTCCGACGTTACGCTGGGCGTTACGCTTCCCTTAGGCTCCCGATACTACGACGTAGAAATGGAAGCGAAAGTGACGGGACTGATGAATTTCCCCGAAACTACCGTTTCCGCCTCGTCGGTGGCGGTGTATATTTCCGAAGCGAAGTTTGAGGAAATGGCGAAAGAGAAATATCCGTATATAAATATCGACGTCTCCTATTTTTATAACCAGGTGGTGATAAAGACGTCCGAGGCCGACGCTTTGAAGACGGAAATAAACGAACGTTTCGAAGGGGACGGCAATCTCATTTTTATTTACGACCGCGAGAGTATGGAGGCGCCTCTCCTTTTGGACGGCGAGATTAGCCAAAGCAGAAAAATGCTGTATGTGTTTCCCGTCATTTTCCTCCTGGTATCCGTATTCGTTATTCTCACCACGGTCAACCGTTTGATTTTGGACGAACGCACGGAAATCGGCACGTTGAAGGCCTTGGGCTTCAGCCGCGGGGAGATACTGCGCCACTACGCGGGGTTCGGCGGCATTTTATGCCTCGTCGGCGGTGCGGTCGGGGCGGTGGTCGGGCCGTTTATCGTGCCCAACGTCATGAAGGTGAAATACCAGCTGGTGTATAATCTGTCCATACCCGTAATCCCCGCGTTCGACGTTTTGGGCACTGTTTTTGCCGTCGGGACGGTGGCGCTGCTGGCGGCGGTCATCAGCGTCCTCGTTTGCAGAAACGTCGTCAAGGAAAGCCCCGCTTCCTGCATGCGCCCCGCCGTACCGAAGGATAATTTATTTCTGCGGTTGGGAAAGCGCAGAGACGTTAAGGAAAAAGCGCCGGAGCGCGTCAAGGAAAAGGGAAGGGTTTCCTTCAAGGGCAGAAAGGACGGCGCGCTCTCCTTCAAAATGGCCGTCCGCAATATTGCGATCAAGCCCGTGCGCGCGCTGATGACAGTCATCGGGATTACGGGCTGCGTGGCGCTTCTGATGTGCGCGTTCGGAATCGGGGACACCGTCAACAACAGTCTGGAAACGGAGTTTTATAAACAATTTACCTACGATATTTCCACGCCTTACAATACCTCGGGCTTTACGAAAAAAATGGACGCGATGAAAGCTTCGGGCGAAATAGAGGCTTTTGAAACCTATAAAATTCATTACATGACGGCAATCGGCGCGGAAGCGAATAAGGACGTCAAGGTCTATAATTTTTCCGAAAATATGACGATGACCACAATCGATACGAGCGGCGGAAGGGTGGTGATGTCCCGTTCGGTTGCGGAATTTCTCGGACTCAAAGAGGGCGGAACGTTTACGTTAAATTCGGGCGCGCAGAGCTTCGAGCTTACGTTAAGCGAAATCGTCGATACCGCTATCACCAAAGGCGTATTTCTGCATACCGACCTTTTCGGGGATATTTACGGCACTTCGTCGGCGTGGATCAGGGCGGACAATATCACCGATGAGCTGATCGATAAGATAAACGAAGCGGGGGGCACCGCGCAGGCTACCAGCGTGAAAGATATGTGGGGGTATGTGGAAGATAAGGTTTCTTCCATAAACGCGATGAAATATACCCTTATGATCTTTGCCGTACTCCTTTCGGTCGTGGTGCTTTATAATCTGTCCCTGCTGAATATCAACGAGCGGACGCGGGATATCGCCACGCTGAAGGTACTCGGCTTCAAGCGCGGCAAAATAGCGCTTTCTCTGCTGTTTGAAATTATGCTCCTGACGCTGGCGGGGACTGTCTGCGGCTTGATCCTGGGCTATCCGCTCACCTATCTGGTATTGAGTATAAACAAAGTGGAAATCATGAGTTTTCTTTACTATCTCAAGCCCGTGTCGTACGTGTATTCCGCTTTGCTGGCGCTCCTCACGTCGTTTGCGATTAATTATATCTTCGGCAGAAGCCTCGATAAGATAAATATGATAGAATCTTTGAAAAGCGTGGAATAAAATTTTTGTCAAATCTGTTGGCTTTTGCAAAAATAGGTGTATAATAATATAGTAAAAAACATAAAAACGGAGGAAAGCATATGAAAACCTCTCAAAAGGTCGTTGCCGCGGCGCTGACGATTGCCCTCGGCGTACTCTTGATCGTTTTGAAAAGCGGGCTGGTCAATCTCGTTTTGGTCGGTCTCGGCGTTATGCTGATCGTTCTCGGCATTTTGAATATCGTTGACAAATTGGTTCCGTTGGGCGTGACAAAAATCGTCATCGGCGCGCTCGTGGCTTTGTTCGGCGGATTGTTTTGGAAGGTTATGCTCTATATCGTGGCGGCTTTGCTGCTGATCTACGGCATTCTTCAGCTGTACGGACGGATCAAGCTCAAGGTAAAATGTTCCCGAACGATTGATACGATTATCGCTTATGCGGCGCCCGTATTGTGTATCGTCATCGCGTTGCTCTTATTTTTCAATCAGGGCGGTACGATCAACTGGATATTTGTCGTGTCGGGCGTGTTCACGGTGATTGAAGGCGTCCTCATGCTGATAGACTCGCTGAGAAAAAATTGAAGACGTACTGCGGAGATACTTCCTGCAATTTGCGCCGATTTTCGGACGGAGCGCGTTTTCAGCGGCGGGGTGGAGAACGCCGAACGGGAATAACGAAAAAAGGAATATAAAAAATATGAAAAAGAAGAAATTGTTTGCCGTCGTCTTGTCTTTATGCGCGATTGCTCTCGTGAGTTTGGGAATGGCGGCCTGTCAGGGCGCGCAAGGCGAAAAAGGCGATAAGGGCGATAAAGGAATACAAGGCGAAGCGGGAAAAGACGGCAAAGACGGAAAGGACGGCGTAACGCCCGTGATAGAGATAAGCGCCGACGGTTTTTGGGTAATCAACGGCGAGAAGACCGAATACAAGGCGGTTGGAACGGACGGGGAAGACGGAAAGGACGGGGCTGCGTCTGTGATAGGGATAAGTGCGGACGGTTTTTGGGTGATCGACGGCGAGAAGACCGAATACAAAGCGGTTGGTTCGGACGGCCAAGACGGCGACAACGGGCGCGGAATAGAATCCGTTTTTTACGACGAAGACGGAAATCTCGTAATCGTTTATACCGATAAAACCAACGAGACGGTTGTTTTGCCCGAAAGGGAAGAGCATATACATAGTTTCGGCGAATGGCAGTATTATTCCGAAGCGGGAACGGGCTGCGGGGGAGGGCTTTATTATAAAGTTTGTACCGCATGCAATGCCGTCGAGTGGAAAATGGAAACGGGCGGGGAGCACGTCTGGGAAGAAACATATTCCTACGACGAAGACACGCATTGGCAGGTTTGTAAAAACTGCGGCGACAAACGAAACGTCGAACCGCACGTTTTGGACGATAACGGAGATTGTACGGTCTGCGGACAACATATCAACGGCGTTCGGTACGAAGTATCTTCCGACAAAACGTACGCGACCGTAATCGGATACGACGGTACGGAAGGCGACGTGACGATTTTGGCCGAGTACATGGGCGTCCCCGTAACCGCTATCGGTTCCCGAGCGTTTTCTTCCTGTGAAGAATTGACGTCCGTAGAACTACCGGACAGCATTATAACCATTGGTCACGGGGCGTTTTATAATTGTAAAAATCTGAAAGAAATTCGATTGAACGACGGCTTGAAAACGATTGAGAGCGAGGCGTTTAACTCCTCTGGTCTTGAAACAATCGTTATCCCCGCCAGCGTGGAGAATGTCGGGACTTCCGCGTTTTATAGGTGCGCTTCGCTGAAAACGGCGACGTTTGAAGACGACAACAGTCTGAAAATAATTGCAAATTTTCTTTTTTTCGAATGCGCACAGCTGGAAAACGTCGTTTTCGGGAAAAACAGCAAAATGGACTTTATCGGAAACAGTTCGTTTGATAAATGCGTTTCGCTGAAAAGTATTGACATACCCGAAGGCGTAACAGTTATTGCTTACGGCGCCTTCGAGGGGTGTTCGGGATTGCAGAGCATCAAATTTCCTTCCACGCTGCAAACCTTAAGCTCGCATTCTTTTTACGATTGTACGTCGCTGACGGCGGTTGAGATTCCCGCCGCGACGGTTTCGATCAACCACAATTCGTTTACGGGCTGCGACGCGCTGAGAGAGATTGTCGTCGAGACGGGAAATCCTACCTATCATTCCGACGGAAATTGTATCATTGAAACGGCGGCGAAAAAGCTTGCGATCGGATGTTCGGGCAGCGTTCTGCCGCAGGACGACAGCGTGACGGAGATCGGTACGTGGGCGTTTGGAGATAATCCCTGTCTGAAAAAAATAGAAATTTTCCGCTATATCCAAAAAATCGACATCATGTCCTTTTATAACTGCGGCGGGTTGGAGGAAATCGTCGTCGATAAAGACAACCCCGTATTTCACGAGGCGGGAAATTGTCTCATCGAAACGCAAACAAAGACATTGCTGCGCTTTGGCTCCAACGGCAAAATTCCGTCCGACGGCAGCGTGACGGGGATACAGGACGGTGCGTTCGGCGGGTGCTTTATTCGAAATCTTTATATTCCCGCATGTATTCAATCGTTTGTAATCAGCGGACACGGGATTGCGGGGCTGGAAACCGTTTCCGTGGAAGAGGGCAACGCCGTTTATTACAGCAGCGAAAATTGTCTGATTGAGAAATCCACGCAAACCCTCTGCGTAGGCTGTAAAAACAGCGTCATTCCTTCCGGCGTGAAAAGGATAAAAACGGGTGCGTTTGAGGGGAGCGAAATCGCGTCGATCAATATCCCCGTAAGCGTTACCTGCATTGAAAGCTTTGCCTTTCTCGATTGCGCCGATTTGACGGAAATTCGCTACGAAGGGACGACGGAACAATGGAACGCGTTGGAAAAGAACGGCAGCTGGGATAAAAATACGGGAAATTACGTCGTGAATTGCAGCGACGGGACTTTGATAAAAAAATGAAATAAAATTCGTCTTTTGCGATGGAGACAGACCGTTGAAACGGGCGCGCCTTTCAAACTTTTCGAAGAAAGAAGACCGCGCCCGTTTTGCGTGCAAAAAGCGTTTTTCTGCTTGAAAAAATTATCGATTTACTCTATTTTTTATCGTATGTGCAAATATGGCAAAGTGTGTGGGGTACGTTCATGAATTGTGTTTTTCGCTAACGCGGAAAAAGGGGAAAATACGGAGAAAACGTGAATTTTTTATCGAATGAGCAATTATTGATTTCAGTTGTTGAGATTTAAGAGAAAATATGATATAATATGAACCGTTTGAAGCTGACGGAGAGCGGGGAAGAAAAAGCGGCTTCTTTTGACGAAACGGAAAAAATTTTAATACGGAGTGTGAATAAGTATGAGCAACAAAGTTACTATTATCGGTGCAGGTTCGGTCGGCGCTACCATCGCCTATACGCTGGTGGTGGACAGTCCGGTTTCGGAGATCGTCCTCATCGACGTCAACCGCGAAAAGGCTCTCGGCGAGGCTCTCGACATCAAGCAGGCGACGCCCTTTCTTTCCCCCACGAAAGTATATGAAGGCTCCTACGAGGACGCGGAAGGCTCGGATATCGTCGTCGTGACTTCGGGGATCGGCAGAAAGCCCGGGCAGTCGCGCATCGATCTCGCGCAGACCAATGTCGATATTATCAAGAGCATTGCGCCCGAAATCGTCAGACACGCTCCCAATGCGATTTATGTCATCGTCGCTAATCCCGTGGACGTTCTCACTTACGTATTCTGTAAGGTGACGGGGCTGCCCAAGGGCCAGGTGTTGGGCTCGGGCACCATTCTCGATACGATCCGTTTAAGAACCCGCCTTTCCGAGCTGTATTCCATCAATCAGAAACAGGTGCACGCCTATGTGCTCGGCGAGCACGGCGACAGCTCTTTCGTCGCATGGTCCACGGCCGACATCACGGGGATACCCTTAAACGATTACGACGCGGCTTTGACAAATAAAGCCGTTTTGCCCATTACGCCTTACACGCACGAGGAAGTGGAGGAATACGTCCGCAAATCGGGCGGAAAGATCATCGCGGGCAAGGGCGCCACGTTCTACGGTATCGCCGCCTCCGTATGCCATATCGTCAAGAGCATCTATTCCGGCGCGGATACCGTCATGACCCTTTCCACGCTTTTAGACGGGGAATACGGGCTCAGCGACGTGTGCCTGAGCACGCTCTGCATCCTCGGCAACAACGGAATTCAGACGACGCTCACGCCCAAGATGTCCGAAGACGAACTTGAAAAGCTTAAGCACAGCGCGGAGGTGCTCAAGGGCGTAATCGCACAGCTGGCTATCTGAAAGGAGAAAGGAAGCATGGAATACCGCATTGAAAAAGACACCATGGGGGAAATGAAGGTCCCCGCGGACAAATATTGGGCGGCGCAGACCGAAAGAAGCCACGAAAATTTTCGGATCGGCACGGAAGTGATGCCGCGGGAGATTACGCACGCGTTCGGTATCCTTAAAAAGGCCGCCGCGCTTGCCAACTATAAATTAGGGATACTGCCCGAAGAAAAGAAGAAATTTATCTGTGCGGCCGCGGACGAGGTGATTTCGGGCGCGCTCAACGAGCATTTTCCCCTCGTCGTCTGGCAGACGGGCAGCGGCACGCAGTCGAACATGAACGCCAACGAGGTGATCGCGAATCGCGGCAACGAGCTGGCGGGCAAAAAATTACTTCACCCCAACGACGATATCAATAAAAGCCAAAGCTCCAACGATACTTTTCCCACCGCGATGCACATTGCGGCCGTCGTTGCGATAGAAGATAAGCTCTTTCCCGCGATGGATAAACTGATCGAAACCTTCAAACGCCTGGAAAAGGAAAACGAAGGAATCGTCAAAAGCGGCCGCACCCATCTTCAGGACGCCGTTCCCGTCGCGTTTTCGCAGGAGATCAGCGGCTGGAGAAATATGGTCGAAAAAACGAAAAGTCAGATGATGCTCGCGCTTTCGGGCTTGAAGGAGCTTGCGCTCGGCGGCACCGCCGTCGGAACGGGGCTTAACGCGCCCAAGGGCTTTGCGGAAGAGGTCGCGGCGCAGATCAGCGGATTGACGGGCAAGACGTTTGTCACCGCGGAAAACAAGTATCACGCCCTCACCTCGAAGGACGAACTCGTTTTCGCGCACGGCGCGCTGAAGGCGCTGGCGTGCAATCTCATGAAAATTGCCAACGACGTGCGATGGCTGGCTTCGGGACCGCGCGACGGGCTGGGCGAAATCTTTATCCCCGAAAACGAACCCGGTTCCTCGATTATGCCGGGCAAGGTCAACCCCACGCAGTGCGAAGCGATGACGATGGTGGCCGTTCAGGTCATGGCCAACGACGTCGCCGTGGGCATGGGCGCTTCTCAGGGCAATTTCGAGCTCAACGTATTTATGCCCGTCATTATCTATAATTTCCTGCAGTCGGCGAGGCTTTTGGCGGACGGAATTGTTTCTTTCGAGAAAAACTGCGTCACGGGCATCCGCGCGAACAAGGAAAAAATGAAGCATAACCTCTACAATTCGTTGATGCTGGTGACGGCGCTCAATCCCTATATCGGGTACGAAAACGCGGCCAAAACGGCGAAAAAGGCGTATAAGGAAAACATTTCCCTCAAAGAGGCGTGCGTGGCGCTCGGCTTCCTCACGGCGGAGAAATTTGACGAAGTATTCCGCCCCGAGGAGATGGCGTATCCGCAGAAATAAAGGTAGCGATATGAAAATCTGTTATTATCCCGGCTGTACGCTCAAGACGAAGGCGAAGGATCTGGACGTTTACGCCCGCCGCTCCGCCGCGGCTTTGGGCGTGGAAATGGAAGAAATAGAAAACTGGCAGTGCTGCGGCGCCGTGTATCCCATGGCGAAGGACGAGATTGCAACCAAGCTGTCCGCCGTCCGCGCTTTAGAATACGCGAAACGCAACGGCGGTAAATTGCTTACGCTTTGTTCCGCCTGCCATAACGTCATCAAGCGTACAAATGAAGATATGCGCGGCGATGAAAATATTTCTTTCAAGGCCAATAATTATCTGAAGTTTGAGGAGCCGTACCGCGGCGAAACGCAGGTATTGCATTACCTCGAGCTTTTGAAAAACGAGATCGGGTTCGACGAAATAGCGAAAAAGGTCGTCCGTCCCTTAAACAGAAAAATAGGGGCGTATTACGGCTGTCTTTTGCTTCGCCCGAGCGGCGTCATGGCGTTCGATAACCCCGAAAATCCCACCATCATCGAGGATTTTATCCGCGCGGTCGGCGGGACGCCCGTCGTCTATCCTTTCCGCAACGAATGCTGCGGCGCGTACGTCGCCCTCAAAAACGCCTCCCTGCCCAAAGCAAGGAGTGAAAAAGTGCTTCAAAGCGCGCGGGAAAAGGGCGCGGAGGAAGTGATTACGGCCTGCCCGCTCTGCCTTTATAATTTGCAGGCAAACGGCGGCGGCATATTGCCCGTGCGATATTTCACGGAGCTTCTCGCCGAGGCGCTGGGGGTGAAAGAATGACGAAAGAAGAACAGTTTGAAAATCTTCTCCGCATCAGCGGTACGGACGTGAGAAAGTGCATGAAGTGCGGCAAATGCTCGGGACGGTGCCCCGCGTTTAAGGATATGGACATCAAGCCGCACCAATTTGTTTCCCTGCTTGCCAAGGGCAAGGTGGAGGAGCTTTTGGAAAGCAAAGCGATCTGGAGCTGCCTCTCCTGCATGGCCTGCGTGGAACGCTGTCCGAGGGGCGTTGCGCCCGCGGCGGTCATAGAGGCGGTGCGGGACACCGTCGTCCGCATGCAGAACGGAAACGGCATCAAGGCGGAGGACATTCCGCCCATCGTGGACGAACTCATTCCCCAGCAGCTGCTCGTCAGCGCTTACAGAAAATACAACAAATGATTTTTAGAGAAAAGAGAGTTATATAAAATGCAAAGAATAGGTGTTTTTATTTGTTGGTGCGGCAGCAATATCGCGGCAACGGTAGATGTGGAACGGGTCGCCGAGCTAATGAAAGCAGAACCCGGTGTGGTTTTTTCGGCGAATTATCAGTACATGTGTTCCGAAAACGGTCAGCAGCTCATCAAAAACGCAATCAAAGAATATAATCTGACGGGGATCGTCGTCGGCTCCTGTTCGCCGAGAATGCACGAAGCGACCTTCCGCAGGACGGCGGAGGCCGCGGGGCTTAATCCCTATATGGTAGAGATCGCCAATATCCGCGAGCATTGCTCCTGGATACATAAAGACAGGGAGGAGGCCACCGAAAAGGCGGTCGTTCTCGTGCGCACGGCGATCGCGAAAGTCAAGCTCAACGCGCCTTTGCAAGCGGGAGAAAGCCCCGTCGTCAAGCGCGCTTTGGTCATCGGCGGCGGTATCGCGGGCATTCAGTCCGCACTCGATATCGCGGAGGCGGGCTTTGAGGTCGATATCGTGGAAAAAAATCCCACAATCGGCGGCCGTATGGCTCAGCTGGACAAAACGTTTCCCACGCTCGACTGTTCGGCGTGTATTTTGACGCCGAAAATGGTGGATTGCGCTCAAAGCGATAAAATCGATATTCTTTCCTACTCCGAAGTAGAGGACGTGAAGGGCTTTGTCGGCAATTTTACGGTAAAGATCCGCAAAAAGGCGAGGTTTGTCGATGAGACCAAGTGCACGGGCTGTAAGATTTGTATGGAAAAATGCCCGTCCAAGAAAGGACTCAACGAGTTTAATATGAATCTGAACAACCGCACCGCCATCTATATCCCGTTCGCGCAGGCAATCCCCAACGTGGCGGTGATCGATCCCGCGCAGTGTATCAAGCTCAAGACGGGCAAGTGCGGAATCTGTCAGAAGTTCTGCGGCGCGGGCGCGATCAATTACGAAATGAAGGACGAGCTTATCGAACGGCAATACGGCGCCATCGTCGTGGCGACGGGTTTTAAGCCGATTGCGCTCGACGCTTTCAACGAATACGGCTACAGCGATAACAAGGATGTCATCACCTCGCTCGAGCTCGAGCGGCTGATGAACGCGGCAGGGCCTACAAACGGCGTTCTTCTCCGCCCTTCCGACGGCACGCACCCCAAAGTGATTACCTTTATTCAGTGCGTCGGTTCGCGCGATACGTCCGGCTGCGGCAAGCCGTATTGCTCGAAAATCTGCTGCATGTACACGGCGAAGCACGCCATGCTTATCCGGGAAAAATATCCCGACACCGAGGTGCACGTGTTCTATATCGACGTGCGTACCCCCGGAAAGAATTACGACGAGTTTTACCGCCGCGCGGTGGAACAGTACGGCGTGGATTATATCAAGGGCATGGTCGGCAAGGTCTATAACGAAAACGGCAAGCTGATGGTGCAGGGCTCGAATCTTATCGACAACGAGCAGGTGACGATTGCCTCCGACCTCGTGGTTTTGGCGGCCGCGATCGAACCGGAGCCTTCCGTGAGAAAGGTGGCCACCCTTTTGACGGCGAGCATCGACACCAATAATTTCCTCACCGAGGCGCATCCCAAGCTCCGCCCCGTAGAAAGCCCCACGGCGGGCGTATATCTGGCCGGCGTATGTCAAGGGCCCAAAGATATTCCGGAGACGGTGTCCCAGGCTTCCGCATGCGCCTCCAAGGTCATCGGGCTGTTGGTAAAGGATCATCTGAAAACAAATCCCTGCGTTGCCCATTCCGACGAAAATATGTGCAACGGGTGCAGTCAGTGCGCCAACGTCTGCGCGTACGGCGCGATTACTTACGTGGATAAGGAATTCCGTCTCGGCGGCGGCAAAACGGAGACGCGGCGCGTGGCGTCCGTCAATCCCGCCGTATGTCAGGGCTGCGGCGCCTGTACGGTCACCTGTCCTTCGGGCGCGATGGATCTGAGCGGGTTCAGTTCCAGGCAAATCATGTCGGAGGTGGAAACCATATGCAGGAGGTAACGATGGAAAAGAAAGAATATGTGCCCAATATCGTGGCTTTTTGCTGCAACTGGTGCTCGTACGCGGGCGCGGACCTTGCGGGCTCCAGCCGTTTGAGCTATCCCGCAAACGTCAAGATCATCCGCGTGCCGTGCTCCTGCCGCGTCAATCCCATGTTCGTTTTGAAGGCGTTTCAGCAGGGCGCGGACGGCGTAATTCTCTGCGGCTGTCATCCCGGCGACTGTCATTACGTGACGGGCAATTATTATACGAGAAGAAGGATGGCTTTGCTGTTCAGCTTTTTGAATTATCTCGGAATCGAGAAGGAACGCACGCGCGTGGAATGGGTTTCCGCCGCGGAGGGCGCGCGTTTTTCTGCGGTCATGAACGATTTTGTCAAGACGGTGAGCGCGCTCGGCGAAAACAAGCGGCTTTCCGATCTTCGGTGCAAGGAGGAGTAAGGCGATGAAAGACGTTGAAAAGAAAATGATTGAACGGGCCGCCGAACTTCTGAAAAGCGGCGAGGTCGCCCGCGTGGTCGGCTGGAAAAAGGGCGAATTTTACTTCGATCCCAGCCCCGCTTCGTTTGAGACGGAAGCGGAGCTTTCGGAGTTTGCGTATAACGGCTTCTGCGGCGCGAACCTGTCTAAATATCTGATTGCCGCGTCGAAAAAGCCCGGAAAGACGGCGGTGTTTCTGAAGCCTTGCGATACCTACAGCTTTAACGAATTGGTAAAAGAGCATCGCGTCGCGCGCGAAAACGTATATGTGATCGGCGTCGAGTGTCAGGGAAAGCTGGATATTTCAAAAATCAAAAAACAGGGCGCGGACGCCGTGACGGAAGTGGAAGAAAACGGCGATAAGGTGCTGGTTTCTTCGCTCTACGGCGATAAAGAATTTGCAAAGGAGGAAATACTCCTCGAAAAATGTCTCTGCTGTAAAGGCAAAAAGCATGTCGTAAGCGACGAGACGATTATTCTGCACGACATGCCCGAGACGAAAAACGACCGTTTTTCGGGCGTGGCAGCGCTGGAAGCGATGACTGCGGACGAGCGGTTTGCGTTTTGGAAAAAGGAATTGTCCAAATGTATCCGCTGTAACGCCTGCCGCAACGTCTGTCCCGCGTGTTCGTGCGTGAAATGCGTGTTCGACAATCCTGCGTCGGGCATCTCCGCCAAGGCGAACGATTCGGAGTTTGAGGAACAGATGTTCCATATCATCCGCGCGTTCCATGTGGCGGGGCGCTGTACCGACTGCGGCGAATGCAGCCGCGTCTGTCCCCAAAACATACCCTTACATCTCCTGAACAGAAAGTTTATTAAAGACATCGACGCTTTGTACGGGGATTTTCAGGCGGGTGAAACTGCCGAAGGAAAGACGCCGCTCACCGATTATACGGAAGGCGACGCCGAGCCCTCGACGGCCGTTTGCGCGGAGGATAAACATGCTTAAAATCAGTAAGGAAAATTTGAACGGATTATATCGGAAGCTCTCCGCCGCCATGCCTCTGTATATGCCCTTGAAAAAGGCGGGCGAAGTCAACTACGGCCTTTGGACGGAAGGCGCGGAAAGCTCTGTCGAAACGCTTAAAACGGTAAAATCGCCCAAGGATCTGTTTTTTCCGCAGAGCGAGACCATGATGAAATTTAAGACGGAGGGCAAATCGATCGAGATCGTCGATGTGCGCGAAGAGAAGAAACCTTTCGTTCTTTTCGGCGTCCGCGCCTGCGATTTCAAAGCGTTCGACGTGCTCGACCGCGTGTTTCTCGCCGATCCCGTGGATACCTATTATCAGTCGCGTCGGGAAGCGGGCGTGATCGTCACGCTGGCCTGTTCCCGTCCCGAGGAGAGCTGTTTCTGCAAAGCGTTCGGCATAGACGCGGCGGAACCCATGGGCGACGTTACCGCATGGATGGACGAAAATTATCTCTACTGGCGCGCGAATACCGAAAAGGGAAAGGCGCTGACGGCCTCTGTTTCGGAATTGTTTGAAGAGGGCGGAGATAAGCAGGTAAATGAACAGCAGGAAAAGACGAGGGAAATTATCGAAAAACTGCCTTTTTCGCAGCTCGACCTGTCCCGTTTCAAGGGTGAAAACCTCAACGAACTGTTTGAGGCTCCCGAGTGGCAGACTCTTTCCGAGGCCTGTCTCGGCTGCGGCGCGTGCACCTTTGTGTGTCCCACCTGCCAATGCTTCGATATCCGCGATTTCAAAACCAAGGAGGGCGTTATCCGCTACCGTTGCTGGGATTCGTGCATGTATTCCGATTTTACCCTGATGGCCGCGGCCAACAGCCGTACCACCCAGCTGCAGAGATACCGCCAGAGGTTTATGCATAAGCTGGTTTATTATCCCGCGCAGCACGAAGGGCTCTATTCCTGCGTGGGGTGCGGCAGATGCGTCAATAAATGTCCGCAGCGTCTCAATATCGTAAAAGTAATCAAAACGTTGGGAGGAAAAGCGCATGATTAACGAAAATCTTATTCCTAAGATCGGCGTAATCACGGATATCCGCAAAGATACGCCCGACGTAAAAACATTCCGCGTCGTGGGAACGGACGGCAGAAAGCTGTTCGAACACATGCCCGGTCAGTGTGCCATGGTCTCCGTGCCCGGCGTGGGCGAGTGTATGTTTTCCATTACTTCCTCGCCGACCAACGAGGAATTTATGGAGTTTTCCATTAAAAAATGCGGCTGCGTCACGGAGGTGATCCATTCCCTCGAAGCGGGACAGCAGATTACCGTGCGCGGGCCGTACGGCAGAAGCTTTCCCGTCGAAGGGGAATTCAAGGGCAAAGATATGCTCTTTATCGCGGGCGGTATCGGCCTTGCGCCGTTGAGAAGCGTCATCAACTATATTCGCCACTACCGCAATAATTACGGCAGAGTGGTGGTGGTTTACGGTGCGCGCAGCAAGGACGATCTCGTGGATATCGACGAGATCCGTACCGAATGGGAAAAGGAGCCGAATTTTGAGGTATATCTTACGATCGACCGTCCGCAGGAAGGCTGGGACGGACACGTGGGGTTTGTGCCCGCCTACGTCAAGGAGCTGGGGCTCGACCCGTCCATGACGGCGGTGCTTTGCGGCCCGCCTATCATGATAAAGTTTACCTTGGCGGGGCTTTTGGAACTCGGCTTTGACAAATCGCGGGTATATACGACGCTGGAGCTGCGTATGAAGTGCGGCATCGGGAAGTGCGGACGGTGCAACGTGGGCGATAAATTCGTCTGCAAGGACGGCCCGGTGTTCCGTATGGACGAGCTGGACGAGCTGCCCGACGAGTATTGATTAGAGGAGATCGACATGGAAAATTTAGTAAACGTTTACCTCTTCGGCAAGAGATATCAGGTGCCCGAAAGCCTGACGATCATGAAGGCGATGGAATACGCGGGCTATCAGCTGGTGCGCGGCTGCGGCTGCCGCAACGGGTTCTGCGGCGCCTGTGCGACGATTTATCGTATCAAAGGACAGCAGGAATTAAAGACTTGCCTCGCCTGCCAGACGCAGGTGGAGGAGGGCATGTATGTGGCGACGCTGCCCTTTTTCCCGTTGGTGAAGCAGATTTACGATATTGAAAAGATAAAGCCCACGCAGCAGATCATGATGCAGCTCTATCCCGAAATTTATTCCTGCATAGGCTGCAACGCCTGCACGAAAAGCTGTACCCAAGGGCTCAACGTCATGCAGTATATTGCTTACGCCCAGCGCGGCGAATACGAAAAGTGCGCGGAAGAGAGTTTCGACTGCGTTATGTGCGGCGTGTGCTCCTCGCGTTGTCCTGCAGGAATCTCTCATCCGCAGGTGGCGGAGCTTGCCCGCCGCCTGACGGGAAAATATCTCGCGCCCAAGAGCGAACATCTCGAAAAACGGGTGGAAGAGATCAGGGAAGGAAAATTCGAGGCGATCATCGAAAGCCTGATGCAAAAGCCGATCGAGGAAATGAAAGAGCTTTATAACCATAGAGAAATAGAAAAATAAGGAGAAGCGTATGTATCAGTACACCGAAGAACAAACAGTGTCCATGAAAAAGGTGGAAGCGACGCGCGCTTCCCGTTTCGGCGCGGATATCCGCAGAATGACGGCCGAGGAAAAGGACGAGGTGCTCGCTTCCTTTCATCCCGACTATATTGCTTCTGCTTATGAGGAATTGAAGGTCGGCCCCAACAAGGGCGGGAAAGTCCTTCACGAGCTGGCGGCGCTGCTCGAAGGCCGCCCGCGCGTTTTGGATATGCAGATCGATCTTTCGCAGCCCGATTACGACGTGGACGTCCTTATCATCGGCGGCGGCGGCGCGGGAGCCTCCGCCGCGATTGAAGCGGACAACTGCGGCGCAAAGGCCATGATCGTCACAAAGCTTCGTCTCGGCGACGCCAATACCGCGATGGCCGAGGGCGGGATTCAGGCCGCGGACAAGGAAAACGACAGCCCCGCGGTTCATTATCTCGACGCTTTCGGCGGCGGACATTTCAAAAATAAACCCGAATTGCTTTATAAATTGGTTACGGAAGCGCCCGAAGCCATTCAGTGGTTAAATGACCTCGGCGTTATGTTCGACAAGGCGCCCGACGGAACCATGGTTACGACGCACGGCGGGGGAACTTCCCGCAAGAGAATGCACGCCTGCCGCGACTATTCGGGTTCTGAAATTATGCGCGTCCTGCGCGACGAAGTCCTTAACCGCGGTATCACGGTAGTGGATTTCACTTCCGCGATCGAATTGATCAAGGACGCGGACGGCAAAGCCGCGGGCGCGGTGCTCATGAATATGGAGACGAAAGAGATACTCGTCGCCAGGGCAAAAACAGTCGTTATCGCAACGGGCGGCGCGGGCAGGCTGCATTATCAGGGCTTCCCCACGTCCAACCATTACGGGGCGACGGCGGACGGGCTCGTGCTCGCCTATCGCGCGGGCGCAAAATTGCTCTATCCCGAAACGTTGCAGTATCATCCCACGGGCGCGGCGGCGCCTACGCAGATTTACGGCGCTTTGGTTACCGAAAAAGTGCGTTCGCTGGGCGCGCAGCTCGTCAACAAAGACGGTATAGCGTTTGTCAATCCGTTGGAGACGCGCGACGTCACGGCCTCCTCGATTATTCGGGAATGTAAGAAAAACAACGGCGGAATCAAGACTACGGACGGCGAAGGCGTCTGGCTGGATACGCCGCTTATCGAAATGGTAAACGGCGAAGGAACGATCGAGAAGCGAATTCCCGCTATGATGAGAATGTTCGGAAAATACGGGATCGATATCCGTAAGGAACCTATTCTCGTCTATCCGACCCTTCATTATCAGAACGGCGGAATCGATATTTCGGCGGACGGCATGTCGGGAGTCGAAAACCTGTATGTGGCAGGCGAAGCGGTGGGCGGTATTCACGGCACCAATCGCTTGATGGGAAATTCGTTGCTCGACATTATCGTATTCGGGCGCAATGCGGGAAGACGTGCGGGCGAAAAATGCAAGAACGTCAAAGTGAAAAAACTGACGCTCGATTTTGTAAAAGAGTATGAGAGAGCGCTGGAAACGGCGGGGCTTCGTCCCGAAATGCCGTCTCCGAGGCTGTTGCCCGATTATAGAAGAAAAGACAATTAAAAAGGAGTTTTTATGGAGACGTTTGCAACTATATTTGAAATCGTGATGGTGCTGTGTTTCGGCGCTTCGTGGCCGTTCAACATCATACGCGCCTATAAAGCCCGTACGGCAAAGGGAACGAGCCTTCAATTTACGATTTTGATCGGTATCGGCTATGTCGGCGGCATTTTAAGCAAGGTGTTTTTCGCATTGGAAAAGGGCGCGGGATATTGGAAACCGCTTACTATTCTGGCTTTTATTTTCTATTTCATTAATTTAGCAATGATCATTACGGCGATCATTATTTATTTCAGAAACAGAAAGCTTGACGCGGCAAAAGCCGCCGCTAAAACTCAAGAGACTGAGGCTTAATAACAAAAAGAGAACGCTTGGCAAAGATTGGCAGGCGTTCTCTTTTTGTTTGAATTCATAGGAGATATTTTTTATTTCAAGCATTGGATTTCCTTGAAAACGTGGCTAAAAAGAGTTGCTTTTTTTTTGTAAATAGTATATAATACTAACGATGCAGAGATGGCGGAGCGGTCGAACGCGCACGATTCGAAATCGTGTTATGCAGGAATGCATACAAGGGTTCAAATCCCTTTCTCTGCGCCAAACAAAAAATGATTGTATTTCACAAAAAATACATCAATTTTGTTTTTAATTTTCCTATTTCCCAGTGTGAATCCGCTAAATTCTTCGGGAAATAGGGATTTTTTTTGCTTTTGAGGGGTACGCGAGGGGTACGCTAATTCAAAAAGTCTTCTATAATTGCGAGAATTTCCGCATATTCCTTGCGTAAAATCTCCAGCCTTTCTTCCTCTTTCAGGCTTCCGTTTAGAAAGGTTTCCCGGTCGAGCTGTTCGGGGTGCGTATAGATTCTCAAAGTGGTTTCTATGGTCGAATGTCCCATATAAAGCGATACCGTTTTGATGTCTAATTTGTTTACACAAATTTGTATCGTTCCATAGGTGTGCCTCAAATCGTGCAACTTATGCGGCGCACCATATTTTTTGAAAGTGGTATCCGCTACATATTCCGAAAATGGAAAATATTTACCGTCTTTCGGAGTAATACTTTTCAGCAACTTCTCGACTAAAGGTAACAGGGGAACGTATCTATCCGATCCGTCGGTTTTGGTTCCGTTGATATGTAAAATTTTTTGAACGTCCTCGGTAGTGAGATCCAAAGCTTCGTTGCGGCGAGTACCTGTAAGATATATGAAAATTGAATAACACTTTTTTACGTGTGAAATCTTCGGGTCGGCCAGCAGATTGACGAAAAAATATTTTTGTTCGTGAAAAGAAAGAGAAGTCCCTTCGACAGTATCGTGTTTCATAGTAGCGATGCTTTCGGAGGGATTTTCTTTTATTTTACCTAAAGATTTTGCATAAGTAAAAAGATTATTGAAAAATCCCTGAATGATTTGTCTCTTTCGAGTTTTTGGAATGGATAACAGAAAATTTGTTATATCTAATGAGGTGTACTCGTTGAGCGGCTTGTTAAATCCGCTTTTAACAATAAATGAAAAATTATATCCCATTCCCTTTAAGGTTTTTGCGGCCAGGCCGTCGGCCTTTTTATAAGGCAAATAATTCTGTTCGTAAAATTCGATGAGCGTAGGGCAAGTATTTTTCTTTTGTTTGGGAGATCTCTTTGTTTTTGTCTCCTGTATTTTTTTTGAGAGTTTTCGGCTTAATTCTTCCTTCGTTCGTCCATAGACTGAACCGAAGTTCACTGTCCGTAATTCTAATAAGCCGTTTTTACGGGTTTTTAAGTGACCTTTGATATCTAATTCTAAAAGCATTTCTTTCATCTCCTCTTTTAAGGACTTTTGAGAAATGTTTTTTTGTACCGCTTTTTCGTTATTTTCGTCATTGATAGGGGTATCAATTGTTTCTTGTGAAACAGATACGCTTTGGGCTGGCTTTAGGGTGGTAGGGAAACACCCGGCGTAAACAGTGCCGTCTCCGGGGGAGCGGTCGTAATTGTGTGTATTCCCTTCAAGTTCTTCTTGAAGGTTCCACTTAAAGTAATAGGCTTCCATTTTTGCATGTAATATTCTTTCCTCGTCAAGCAAATCTTTGAATTCTTTTAATCTTTCGCGCATTAAGGCCTGTCCCCTTTTAATTTCTTCTATATATATAACAATTAGAAAGGCCAAACGTACGACGAAATTATTCAATTACCAATAATTACATAAATTGGAAAAAAATTCCAAATGTAAATATTAAAAAAACACTAAAAAATATTAAAAATTATTTTTTAGTATTTTTTACAGTAGTAAAAGCATTAGAGCTTGAAGTAACAGGCTCTTCTTTTTGATAATCGACAATCATTTTTAGTTGTTTTTCTGCTAAAACTTTATAGCCCTCTTTGAGAAAACGGAACTGTTCAATCAGTTTTTTTTCTCTTGCCGATAACCCGTCGAATGTATTTTCGGCGGGTTTTTCTCTTGGTTGTTGTTTTGCGATAGTGGGGGCTTCGATTAAATAATCGACTGAGACATTAAAGTATTGAGCTATTTTTATGAGGGTATTCATACCCGGTTCTCTTGTTCCGTTTTCCCAAGAAGCAATAGAAGATTGAGAAAATCCTATCTCCTGCGCAAATTTTGCTTGGGAGAGATCATCGCCTTCTCTCAAAATTTTTAACCTTGTTCCAAACATTTTTCACCTCCGACTTTAATGATACCTTAAAAAATAATCATAGTACAGTTAGAAATAAAAAAAAATAAAAAAAATCACAAATAGTACTTGACAAAGTGTAGTATTTGTGATAGTATTATCGCAAACAGTAATTATCACTATAAGTAATATAATCTTATAAAAAGCTGTCATGATAGGGCAGGCGAAGCGAAAGCGGTCGAGGTCGAAAGATAGCCCACGCAGAGGGAAACGAAGCGTAGAGGACAAAAGAGAGGTCGGAGGAGGTCGCAAGCATGAGCGAGAAACTGAAAGTAAAGACGTATTGTATCAATCGAGGGCAGCCGACGCAGTATTACGGATTGAAAACCGCGAAAGAAAACACGGTGCTGCATAGCGCGCCGAATCATTGGAAAACGGAGCGGGGCGCGTATGGCTGGGCGAAAAAGAACGGGTACGAGGTGCCGAAGTCGGCGGAAAAAGCGTCGAAGGCAAAAGCGAAAGGAAAACCGGCGAAAAAGAGGAAATAAAAAGCAGGTCGAAACGGCGAAGAGCCGAGGCGATAAACAACAAAAATTAATTCGTGGAGGAATTAGGAAAATGGAAGGAATCTGGGTGGTATTATCGAAAGCCGCGGTGATAACGTGGCTGATTGTGCTTGTAAGCGGATCCATTTTGGCAATCGTGATCGGAATTGTAGAATACCGTGACCTGAAAAAAGGGGAATCAGCCGCGGGGGAAGATTTTGAAGTAACGGCAACGGATCGGGGAATCATAACGGAATGTGAAAAATCCAACTGCTGCGCGGCGGTGACGGGGATTCTGGAATCGGAGCGGGAGAAAGAGCAGCTGCGGAAAAAATACGACGAGTTGAAGGAGAGATACAAAAACTTGCAAGCGGCGTATGAAGGCCAAAGGGACGATTTCGAGGATTTGGAAAAGGATTACCGAGCGCTAGATGAATCGAATAATAAACTGATTTCGGAGCATGAGGAACTAAAAAAGGAAAACGAAGCGCATTGGCGGCAGTTAACGCAGATCATGAGAAGCAATCCTGAGGTATTCGAACAGTTTAGCGGCGAGGACGAATCAGAGCAGGAGCTGATAGACAACGGCTATGTAGTAAAATAGCGAGGTGTAAAAAATGCCGAAAGAAAAAGCAAAGTCGGAAAAAACGTTGAAAGGGAGCAGTCGGATAAAGCAAGTAGGAGATACGCATTGGGTGCTGCACCAACAAAACGATGTACGGAAATACAAGGGCTTTAAGAGTAAAGGAGAGGCGGAGAGCTTCGCAGCGACAAATCCGGTAGAAAAGGGCGTGAAGATCACGGCAACGAAAGCGAAGCGGGAAGGGGTGAAAAAGAAAACGAAAACGCCGCCGGCAGAGAAAAGCCCGAAACCGAGCAGCGGTGCGAGGAAAGCCAAGAGCGGGAAAGTGGTGTCGTTCAACGCGGGGAGGGCGAAGTATGGGAAGAAATAGCCGCCGGGATAAAACAGAAATCTTGCGAGATCGGTTGCAGTTGGAGGACACGCGGCTTTTGTTTCAGATAGAAGAAGCAGCAGAGCTTATCGAAGGCATGAGCGCGGGGCAGATATACAGTCCGTCGGGAGCGCAAGCGGTGCAGAGATTAGACGCGCTGACGCAGGCGGAGGAGAGGCTGTCGGAGGCGATCAGATGTCTGGAACAGGCAATCGAGCCAGAGGGGAAAGCGCGGGCGGCAAATTAAACCAGCTTATACAAAAACTTCCTTATCATATTATCGGCATAGCGGGCGCCGCAAGTCCCGCCCCAAGTGAAGGATACACTGAAAACCAGCAGTAGAGAGCTACGGCTACCGTATCGCGGGCGCGTGAGTCCCGCCCCAAAGGGCTGACAAGTAAAGAAAAAGCCCTCTTAATCTTCCACGAAGGCGGGGCGAAGTTTCCTCCTCGTCCTGCCGGGAGGAAGGAAAGAAGAAAAACAGTAAAAAACCCGGAAACGGGAAAAAGGAGAAAGAATAAAATGGCGGTAAAAAAGACAGGCGAAAGCAAAGTGAAGAAGGTAGTCGGAGGGATCGCGTGTGCATTGGCGCTGATCCTTGTAGGCGGGGTGTGCGGTGGCTTGTTGCAGCACCATTATAATTGGGGCGCAGAAGAAAAACCCCCGGTAGAGGATTCGACAGGCGGAGAAGAAAAGCCGGAGGATTCGACGGGCGGAGGCGAAGTGAGCACGGAAGCGGGTGTGAGCCACGGGATCCGCCTTGCGGCGGTGAAACTTGCCTCGAGCGAGTATGAGGCATACGGAGTGAGTGCACAGGCGGAAAGTGCGTACACGCTGACGGCAACGATCACGCCATCGGACGCGGCAAATAAAGCGGTGGATTGGACGATTGCGTTCAAAAACGCAAGCTCGGAATGGGCGAGCGGAAAGACGGTAACAGAGTATGCGACGGTAACGCCGAGCGCGGACGGAGCATTGACGGCGGTAGTGGAGAACGTGGCGGCGTTCGGTGAGCAGATCGTAGTGAAAGCGACGTCGCGGGATAATGCAGAAGCGTATGCGACGTGTA
>ERZ506905.168-NODE-168-length-34588-cov-13.9796_pt1 | contig 34588 bp, 19 predicted proteins | sample MGYA00513175_ERZ506905 | MGnify/ENA metagenome assembly ERZ506905
CCTCAAGAAATAAGGAACCGGTTGGTTATACAGCCAACCGGTCCGAGATTTTGGGATCAGAATCGCAAAACGATCCTGTGATTTTGCGCTCGTTTTACTGCTTAATCCCTGTGCAAGAAGGGATTTAAGAGCTTATCCACTGGATCATCTTGAATAACTTGAGATGGACTGACTTCGTCAGCCCCGCTTGACCCCACCCACGTGTGCCACATGGATGGGGAATGCGCGGGGAATCCGTTCAACCGCAACGCCTACCTCGGCGTCGCCTCTCCCTACGGCGAAGTCCGCTTCGGCCGACAGGGCGCGCTCGGATCGGGCGTCAACGGCTCGATCTTCCTCAACAGCTATACGGTCTTCGGCAACCTCTACAAGGAAGCCCAGGCGCTGCAGATCATCAACCATCAGGTCATGCGCGCCGACAACATGATCCGCTACGAATCGCCCGACATGGCCGGCCTGAGGCTCTACGGCGAATACTCCAACGGCGTGGACGGCGACGATGCCGTGCCGAGCTCGCAGCGCGACCGATTCGCCGCCCTCGGCGCCCAGTACCGCCGCGGTCCGCTCCGCGTCGTCTTCGTGGCCGACAACTACTTTTACGAGCGCGGCTCGAGCCCCTACAACCGAGACGACTCGCAGACCTACAACCTCGGTATCCGCTGGAAACTCGACGACCTGACGCTCTACGGCGCCTATCAGTACGGCCACAACGTCGAGAAGGTAGGCAACCAGATGACGCGCCACAAGGACACCAAAAATACCCTGTGCGGCAATGAAGGCTTCGACAGCCACGCCGTCGTTCTCGGCGCCACCCATGAGGTCCTCGGCGGCAAGCTCAAGATACAGACGGGCTACGTCACGGGCGACTACGACACCTTCACGGTCACGGTCAAGTCGGGCAAGCGAACCGACGTCAAGGTCGAGGCCGACGCCTGGCAGATCGCGCTCGGCTATGACTATCCGCTCAGCAAGCGCACGTACCTCTACGCCGCCGCGTCCTACGTCGACCGCACCTACAAGGAGAACGGCAAGGAGGTCTCAGGCTCCAAGAAGACCGACACGGTCAGGGCCGCCATGCTCGGCATCTGCCACAGCTTTTGACAAGTCCTGAGTCCTGACGAACAAAGGGGCTTCCGTCCCCAGACGGCGGCCCCTTCTTCATTCTCCGCGAATCCGATCCTCACGCACGGCGCTTGCGGGATTCCGTGAACCGGATTTCCGTTCTCTCTGCAGGCGGATTGTCGGGCGGGAGCCCCACGAAGGAGCTCACGGCCCGCTCGTAGCCTGCAAAGGTGCTGCGCATGGCGGCCGCAAACCACTCGAAGAAGACGCGCACGCGCTTCATGTGCCAGGCATCGCGGTTCGTCACGATGTAGCACTCGACGGGCGGACGGCTCCAGCCCGGAAGGATCGGCACGAGCTTGCCTTCGGCAAGATCCTCGTAGATCTGCACGAGCGGCATGTCGGCCGCAACGCCCATGCCGGAGAGCACCGCCTCCCGGATCGCAAGCACGTCGGTCGAGCGCACGGCCGTGCCGTACTCGACGGGCGCGCTCACCGCGCCTCTGCAGAGCACCTTCGTCTCGGGACGGACGGGACCCGCGTAGATGTAGCCGCGGTGCTGCCTGAGCTGCTCGGGCGTGACGGGCAACCCGTTGCGGCTGATGTAGTCGGGACTAGCGACGGGAAGATAGAGATTTCTGCCGCGACTCACGTAGACGAGGCCCGGCAAGGTCGGCTCGCCCGTGATGACGGCCACGTCGACAAAGCCCTTCGCGACGTCGGCCTCGGTGCCGCCCGTCTGGATGTCGACCGAAATCCCGGGGTGCGCTTCGGTGAACTCGCGGATGAAGGGCACGAGCTTTCTCGTCGCAAAGCCCGGTGCGGACGAGAGCCTCACGCGGCCCGTGAGCGCGCGGTTGTCGTTGACGAGCGCCTCCATCAGACCATCGTGCGCTCTGAGTATCGTCTCCATGCGCTTCAGGGCAGCCTGTCCCGCCTCCGTCAGCTTCATCGGCCGCATGTTGCGGCGGATGAGCTCGCAACCGAGCGCCTTCTCAAGCCCGCCGATCGCGCGGGAAATGCTCGAGACCTCCACGTCAAGCGCCTTGGCGGCCGCGCTGAGCGTGCCGCTTCGCGCGACGGTCACGAAGACGCGCCACGCCGAGAGGTCGTCCGTCTTGCTCATGATGAACTCCGGAAATCCTGATGATGCACATTCCGATCATAGCCGAGCGTCGTCTCTGAGTGACACAACACTTTGCGTTTGACGCAAAGTCATTTTGCGTTGTGCATGGTTGTGCGCCACCTTGCGCGGCGGCAGACTTGAGGCATCACCAACACCGGGCGGCCGCATCCGGACCGCCCAAAAGGACCTGAAAGTGAAAAAGGACGAATTCTTCTGGCTCAACGCCGTCAACCGCGCGACGGTCGTGACGGGCCTTCGCAACGGCCAGTTCGGCGAGGACCTCGCCCGCAGGGCGGCCGCCGGCATTGCGGCCGTCGAGGCCATGGGCGAGGCGGATCCCGCGCTTCGCGTCAAAAGCTACATCGCATGGGAGCCGCTTCTCATCAAGGCCGCGGGCCAGGGCGTGACCGCCATTCACGCGGGCCGCTCGAGCCAGGACATCCTCTCGACGCAGCGCACGGCGATCCTTCGCGACGAAACGCTTGAGTTTGCGGCAGGCCTCGAGGACGTGATCGGCGACCTGCTTGCGCTTGCCGAACGCCACGTCGACACGATCGTGCCGAGCTACACGAACGGCGTCGCCGCGCAGCCGACCTCCTACGCCCATCATCTCCTCGGCATCGCCGCCTCGCTCCTTCGCGTGCGCGAACGCCTCTCCGAATGCCACACCCGCTTCAACATGTGCGCGATGGGCGCCACCGTCCTCAACGGCACGGGCTGGCCCCTTGACCGCGACGCGATGGCCGCCGCGCTCGGCTTTCCGCGTCCCGTCGAGAACGCGCTCGACGCGACGAGCCTCGCGCCCGTGGACATGCCGCTCGAGGTCGCCTCGGCGCTCGCCGCCGCGGCCGTGCGCATCGGCTCGATGGTCGACGACATCATGGTCCAGTACGCACAACCGCGCCCCTGGATCATCCTGCAGGAAGGCGGCGAGAACACCTACGTCTCCTCGGCCATGCCGCAAAAGCGCAATCCCGGCCTCATGAACAACTGCCGCGAGGACTGCTCGGACGTCATCGGCGAGATGAACGCGGCCTTCCTGCGCGCGCACAACGTCGTGCCCGGCATGATCGACGGCAAGCGCGTCGAGAAGAACGCCCGCATGATGAAGACCGCCATGACGATGCTCGCGCGCTTTCGCAAGGTGCTCGCGGCGCTCACGATCAATCCCGCCCGCGCCCTCGAGGAACTCAACAGCGACTGGACGGCCTCCCAGGAAATCGCCGACCGCCTGATGCGCGACCACGGTCTGCCGTTTCGCATCGGCCACCACATGGCGAGCCGCATGGTCGGCTGGGCCCGCGCCAACAACGTGCTCCCGCTCGAATTCCCCTATGCGCAGATGCGCCGCATCTACCGCGAGGAGGTCTCCGAGGAATACCCCGAAGGCCCCGCCGAGCTTCCGATGAGCGAGGAGGAATTCCGCGCCGCGCTCGACCCGAGGAGCATCGTCGCCGCCCGCCGCACCGCCGGCAGCGCCTCGCCCGCCGAGGTGAGGAAGATGCTTGAGGCCGACGCAGGCAGGCTCGCCGCCCTGCGCGCCGAACGCGAGGCCGAAGAGGCCCGCGTCGCGAAGGCCCTCGAGGACCTCGACGAAGCCTTCAGGAAGCTTCTCTGAAGCCAGAGCTGAAAACGTCCGAACAAACTGGAGAACAACATCATGCAAACACTCATGCCCTGGATCGCGGTCGCCGTGACGATCGTCGCCGGCTGGGCGCTCATCAAGCGCTACCAGACGCACATGGTCCTGCTCTTCGCGGGCCTCGTCCTGCTGCTCTGCGCCGCAGGCCTCACCGACGCGAGCTTCCTGCCCAAGGGCGTGAAGCCCTCGGGCTTCTTCCTCTTCGACATCTTCAACACCCTGAAGAGCATCGCCACGAAGCAGAGCGCCGGCATCGGCTTCCTCATCATGACCGCGGGCGGCTTTGCGGCCTACATGGACCGCATCGGCGCCGCACGCGCGCTCGTCGACATCGCCGTCAAGCCGCTCAGCATGCTCAAGGCGCCGTACCTCGTGCTCGTGGGCGGCTACCTCGTCGGCCAGATTCTCGTGATGGTCATTCCGTCCGCCGCCGGCCTCGCCATGCTGCTTCTCGTCGCGCTCTTCCCGATCCTCAAGGCCGTGGGCACCTCTGCCGCATCGGCCGCGGCCGTCATCGGCACCTCCGCCGGCATGACCTTCGCGCCGACGGCGGGCACCGCCAACCTCGCCGCCAAGGTCGCGAACCTCGACCCGATCATCTACCTCGTGCAGTACCAGCTCGTCCTTGCCATTCCGACGCTCATCGTCGTGTGCATCGCGCACTACTTCGTGCAGCGCCACTATGACAGGAAGAACGACGACGTCTACTCCGAAGCCGCCGAGGTGAAGGCTTCCGACGCGCCCGCCGCTCCGAAGTGGTATGCGATCTTCCCGGTCCTGCCGATCGTCCTTCTCATCATCTTCTCGAAGCTCGTCGTCACGTCCATCAAGCTCGACACGATCTCCGCGCTCTTCATGGTCTGGGTCGGCGTCGTCATCGTCGAGATCATCCGCACGAAGTCCGTCAAAAAGGTCTTCAAGGACGCCATGGCCATGTTTCAGAGCATGGGCAAGATGTTCGCGGGCATCGTCGCCCTCATCATCTGCGCCGAGTTCTTCGCCACGGGCCTCAAGGTCTCCGGTCTCATCGACGCGCTCATCAACTCCGCCCAGGGCATCGGTGCGGGCATGGGCGTCATGACCCTCATCCTCACGGCCATCGTCTCCGCCGTCACGTTCCTCACGGGTTCGGGCGTCGGCGCCTACTCGTCCTTCGCCTCGCTCGCTCCCGACGTCGCCGCGGGCCTCGGCGGCTCCGTCGCCGCACTCGTCACGCCGATGCAGTTCGCCTCCGGCATGCTGCGCGCCATGAGCCCGGTCGCAGGCGTCATCATCGCCGTCGCAGGCGCTGCGGGCATCTCGCCCATGGCCGTCGTGCGCCGCACTTGGATCCCGATGATCGCAGGCATGTTCACCACGATCATCGCGAACATGATCTTCTTCGGATAAACAGAATCCGACCAAAAGTCCCCTGCTCCTCGGAGCGAGTCGGGCCGCCCGTTCATTCGGGCGGCCCGACTTGCATCAGCTCAGGAGAAACTTCACCTCGGCCCGCCAGGGCGCCGCGAGGCTGCGCCACCTTTCGGTCTCCACCGACGCCCAGGCCTCGGCCGCACCCGCATAGTCCTTCAGGTTGTAGGCGCAAAGCCCCGAGAGGAAGCGCCAGCGGTCCCGCTCGGCAGGCTTCGTCTCGCTTTCGGCGAGCCTCATCGCGCCCTTTCTTGCACCCGTCCAGTCCTCCTCGGCAAAGGCAAGCTCCACTGCCATGCGCTCGCACCCGTTCCCTGCGCCGCCGTCCCCCGCCTTTCTCAAGAGCTCGAGTGCCTCGGCCCTGCGGCCGCACTTCACGAGAAGAGCCGTCTGCAGCATGCGCCGCTCCTCGGGCTTCCAGGCTTCGGGATGCTCCTCGAGGATGCGAAGCGCCTTGGTCGGCGCGTCATGCTCGATCACGAGCGAAAGAAGAAGCGGCACGAGACGCTCGTCAAGGCGTCCCGCCTTGCGGGCGCTCGAGAGAATGTCGAGCGCCTGACGTCCGTCGCCCGCCTGCTGCACGAGCGAGCCCCATCTGCTCCAGTAGGGCGTCTCGTTCCAGTCGCGCACCATCACGGGCAGGAAGGCCCGCTCGGCCTTCACGTCGCCGAGCGAGGCGCAGAGCGCGAGCACGAAGTCGCCGCGCGCCCGGGCAGGTGCGATGCCGTAGGCCTGCTTCACGCGGGCGAGCGCCTGACGGTCGCGTTCGAGCTCGTGCAGCGCATAGGCCGCCAGCGTCATCATCTCCGCCGTCTCGGCGCGTTCGGCCGCCGTGCGCGGCATGCCCTTCACTTCAATCCAGGCGTCCACGTGTCCGGGCACGGCCTCAAACCGCCCGCTCTGATAACCCAGCTGGGCGGCGAGCTTCAGAAGTCCCGGCCTCTGCTCGGGCGAAGGCTTGAGCTCGAGAAGCACGAGCGCCGCACCGTAGGCCGCCTGATGGCGACCCGACGCGATGCCCCAACGAAGCATCAGGTAGGCGGCCATCGTGCGCTCGGAGGCGGCGCCCTTCGACCAGCGCTTCGAAAAGGACTCGACCAGCACGCCCGCTACCCGAAGCCCCTCGGCGTCGCCTTCCCTGACGGACTGCAGCTTCATGTCGGCCGCACGGTACTCCTCAAAGGCGCCCGCCCTGACGGGCGAGGCCGCGAGCATGCAGGCAAAAACCGCAACGGCCGCAAGGGCAGCGACGGACTTCAGGGGCGGACTCGGAATCAGCTTCATCATTTCTCCAGCTCATAGCGGATGGTGAGGCGCTGCCACGCGGGTTCCGCGGGCGGCATGAAGGCCCAGCGGCGCACGACGCGCAGGGCGGAGGCGCGGAAGACGCCCTCGGGCTTTTCGCGCACGACGCGCACATCCTCGACGCGGCCCTCGGCGTTGATGCGCAGGTCCATGACGACGTAGCCCTCGATGCCCTGCTGCTTCGCCTTCACGGGATACTGAGGCGGCACCCTGTGCACGGGCCTTGCGAGCGCGATCGAGCTCACGGCGGGCGCTGAGGGCGCTGCGGCGTCGGGAGCGGCGGGCGACTCGAACGAAAAGTCGGGCACGGTCATGACGCGATCGACCGTGGGCCTGCCGATCTCGTACTTCGGCATCGGCAGGCCGGCCGCGGCTATTGCGGGCGACTCGAAGGCGAGCGTGACGGGCTTCGGGGGCGCCGACACCTCGGGCACGGTCTCAGCCGTGACGGGGACCTCCTCGGGCGGCGTCTCGTCGGGCGCCTCGGGCGGAGGACCCGACCAGTAGACGACGGGAAGCGTCACCGCGCGCTTCGCCTCATGCCGTCCGCCCATCGTGAGCATCAGGATGAGCGTGAGCACCGCGCCCGTCACGACGAGGGCCGCCAGGGCGGCGGCGAGGCGGTCAGGAATGCCCTGCGTTGGTTGCAACGGCCACATTGGCGACGCCTCCCAGACGGATTTGGTCGATGACTTCGATGAGCAGGCCCGAGGGCACGAGCCTGTCGGCGTTGACGACGACGCTCACGGGCCTGCCCGCGGCCGCGCCGCGCACGAGTCCCGCAACCTCCTCCTTGCCCACCTGCCTGCCGTCGAACCAGATGATGTTCGAGCGGTCCACGCTCACGACGAGGGCCTCGGGGGCCGACTTGTCGTGCGAGGCCGTCGACGGGCGCTCGACGTCGAGCGTCTGCGTCTGCGTGAAGCTCGCAGTGAGCACGAAGAAGATCAGCATGATGAAGACGATGTCCATCATCGGTGTCATGTCGATGCCCGCGTCACGCTCGCGACCGTCCCTGTGTTCAAATCTCATGATCAAACCTCATTTCATTTTTCCTGAACCTGCATTCAGGACCTGCAGCACGAGGGCCGCATGAACCTGCGCAGCCTTGCGCGCACCTTGTCCGCAAGGCGGTCGGTCCTTCGCTCGAGGCGGTGCACGGCGAAGACTCCGGGAAGCGCCGTCACGAGTCCCGCAAGGGTCGTGAGGAGCGCCGCGCTGATGCCGCCCGTGAGGCCGCCGGGGTCGGAGCCCCCTGCGGCGGAGAGCGTCTCGAAGCTCTCGATCATCCCGGTCACGGTGCCGAGAAGTCCGAGGAGCGGCAGGAGCGCCACGATCACTCTGGCCCAGGCGGCCTCGGCCGCGGCCGTGCGCCTCACGCGCACGAGGGCCGCCTGCATCATGCGGCGGCGCGACGCGGCGGTCGCGGTCGCCCACTCGAGGGCAGGCGCGGCGGTGGCGGCCGTCCAGGCCTTCTCCGCGTCCTTCAGGCGCCTCGCGCCCGTGAGAAGAATCATCCAGAGCACCGTCGAGAGGACGAGGATCGCCCAGAGGACGTGCCCGCCCCTGTCCATCAGGAGCGAGAGGTCCTCGAACCACCAGAAGCCTGCAAGTGCTTCGTTCATGGCGCCTCCCCGACTCACTCGTCCCTGCGGCAGGCGCCGCAGCAGCCCGCGGCCTCGCGCACGGCAAGGGTCGAGGCGGCTTCCTCGAGATGCGAGAAGAGCGCGTCGCGCTTCGTCTTCACGGCGCAGTGAAGAAGCAGGATCGGAATCGCGGACACAAGGCCGAGCTCCGTCGTGACGAGCGCCTCGGCGATGCCGCCCGCCAGAAGGCCGGGCTCGGCCGAGCCGTGCTCGCTCATCACCGTGAAGGTCTCGATCATGCCGCTCACAGTCCCGAGCAGACCGAGAAGCGTCGGAATGCCGGCGAGCACCGCAAGCGTCGCGACGCCGCGCTCGAACCCGGGACGCTCGGCGACGATCGCCGCATCGAGCTTCGCCTCGAGGAGTTCGTCCGTGCTCTCCTTCGCGGCCGCGAGCATGCGGCCGAGCGAATTGTCCTCGCGCGGATTCTCCATGTCCTCGAGCTGCCTGCGCACACGCCTTTCCTCAAGGGCGAGCGCCGTCCAGCGCAGGAAGCCAAGAAGAAGCGCCGCAGCAGCCACGAGTCCGATGAAGATGCCTATGACGCCTGCGGGCTTCATCCAGGCCCAAACCGAATGACGCTCGGCGTAGCCCGCAAGCAGCCTGCCGAAGGACGGATCAAGCGCCACAACGCCCGCTGGAATGCCGGGATCGTCCACAAGGCGACGCCAGGCGCGCTCTGAAGGCAGATATCGGAGCCACGCGCCGTCCTCCGCCTTCGCGGCAAAGGGACCGTAGAGCGTCACCGTTCCCCTCGAGGGCGCGCCCGCAGCGTCGTAGATCACGGCGTCCTCGACCGTCCTCACGCCCGCCGACCCGGCGACGGCCCCGAGGGCCCTCACCCAGTGGCGGCGCAGGCGTGCGACGCCGTCCGTCTTCGAGACGGGCGCATCGTCCATGAAGGCCTCGCTCCTGCCGATCTGGGTCTTCATCACCGCTTCGGTGAGGAGTCCTTCGTGCCTTTCGATCGAGGCGAGCACGGCCTCGACCGAGGCCCTCTCCTTCTCGAGCTTCGCGCGCCTCTCGCGCACGCGCTCCTGAGCGGCCGAAACGGCTTCCTCAAGCGCTGCAACCTCGGCCTCGAGCGACTTCTTCGTTCGGACGGCCTCGTCACGGGCCGCGCCTGCAGCGACGGCGGACGCCCTCATGGCATCGACGGCCGCCTTCGCATCAGCCGCCTCGACCCTCGTCCCCTGAGCGACAGCTCGGTATACGTCGTCAAGCGTGGTGGCGTGCGCAGCCGTTCCGGCAAGAATGCCGGCAGCAACGACTGCGACAAAAACGGTCCTCTTGAAAACACGGGAGATCATCACTTCGCCTCCTTCACGGCCTCGCCGAGGAGCGACTCGGCAACGAGCATCAGATCGGGCGCAGCGGCGCCCGAAGCGGTCTTCACGGCTTCGGCGAGCATGGCGGCATCCTTTTCGGAGAGCTCGCGCCAGCCGTCCGCGGTCTCGATGCGAGCTCGGCGCCCGTCCTCGGAGACCTCTGCGTGAAGAAGCCTGCCGATGCGCAGGAAGACGGCGAGCGCGCCCGAGTCGTTGACACCGCGGTCGGCGCCGACCGTGAGGCCGTAGCTCACCTCCACCTGCCAGGCATCAAGGAGTACGTCCATCTTCTGGCCGTCGGTGAGCGTCGGATCGGCAAGCACGGCGCGCAGGTTCTCGAGCCTCGCCCGGCGTTCGCCCGAAAGAAACTTCCTGTCCGCCGCCACGACCTCGGCGAGCGAGGCCGCCATCTCGTCCATGAGGGGCCCAGTCTCCATGCGCATTCGGCGCACGGACTCACGCTCCGCCTCGATGGCGGCCTCGGAGGCCTCGAGACGCGAGAGGGATGCGGCGAGCTTGTCGCGGTAGTGCGCAAGAAGCCTTGCCTCGCGCTCCTCCATCCGCCTTGCGGCCTCGGCGTCGTCCTTTCCGTCGACGAGGCGGGCGAGCTCGGCGCCCGCCTTCTGCGCGGCAGACGTGCCCGCGGCGTCACGCTCGAGAATGTCGGGCAGGCCGGCCGCGCCTGCGGCACCCGCCATCATGAAGGCCGACGCAAGCGCGAGGGCCGTTTTCCTGAAGTTCGTCATCACTTGTCTCCGGCCGTCGCGGCGCTCCTTCGGTCCGCGGGCGTCATCATGTAGGTGCGGGGCTCGTCCCCGAAAAGCGTTGCGAGAAGCCTGTTCGTGTCCTCGAGGCCGATCGCCTCGAACCGTGCGGTCCTCCCCGCGAGATCCTCGAAGGCCGTCCTCGAGCCGTCCGTCATGGCGGCGGACTCGCACCAGTAGTAGGCGTCGCGCACGTCGCGCTCATGGCGCACGCGCCACTCGGCCTTGAGCTCCTCGAAGGCCGCCGCGTCGATGCCCGTGCGGGCGAGTGTCTTCAGAACCTCGTCGGCGCGCCTTGCCAGATCCTCGGCCCTCGCGGGCGCGGACGTGAAGTTGAGGCGGCCGATGAAGTACGGGGCGGGCTCCTTCACGAGGAGCGGATTGAGGTTCACAACGTAGACGCCCGAGGCCTTCGTCCTGAGCGACTCGCGCAGCGCGCGGTTCGCCGCATAGCCGATGAGGCTCAGCCTGTCGGCGTCGGCCTCGCTCCAGGGCATGGCGGACCGATAGTGCATCTGCACCATGGCCTTGTCGGCCGTGGCCCAGGGCCAGACCTTCACGCCCGTGCCGGACGCAGGCCTCACGCCCTGATCGCGCCAGAACTCGAAACCCTCGCCGCGCTTGGCGAGCGAGGCGAGCCAGGGTGCCGCCTCTTCATAGGTCTTCTCGACGGACTCCCTCGTGACGATCGTCACCGTCATGCGCGACGGGTCGCCGAGGAGCTTCGCCTCAAGGGCGGAAAGCTTCTCGGTCGAGGCGAGCGCATCCACGTCGTCCCTGCCTGCGACCATCGTGCCGCCCGCCGTGAACGCATCGCAGGCGATTGCGTCCATGAAGCGGCGCTCGGCGGGTGCATGCTCGAGGTCCCTGATGCGGTCGCGCCGCATGTCGGCGAGCGCCTTTTCGTCGAACCTCGGAGCGGAGAGCCTGGCGTGCAGGATCGCCATCATGGCGGGCACGCCCTCAGGGTCGGCCTCGGCCCTGATGCCGTGGTGGAGCTGTTCGGCGTAGCTCATCACCGAGACCTTTGCGTCCCTTGCAACACGGCGGATGTCGGCGGCCGTAAGAGAGCCGATCCCGGACCTCATCGGCAGCGTGAGTGCGGCGGGCACGGCGAGAAGGCCGTGATCGACCGCGGACGTGCCGCCCGCAAGCCTCAGGTTGAGGGTCGTCCTGCCCGTGAGCGACGGATCCTCGATGATCACGAGCTTCAGGCCGTTGGCGAATTCGAATCGACGGGCGCGGCCCGAGCCCGTGGGCGACGGCAGAACCGTCGTTTCGGCCGTGACGGGACCGGCGGGCGGCGTGAGATCGAGCGACACGGTCCTCCTCACCTCGGTCCAGGGCTTTGCGGGCGAGGCGACGCCCTTCGTCCAAGCGGCGCGAAGCGAGGCCTTCGACGTCTTCTCGGAGGCGCCCGCAACGGCGCCGAGCTTGACGCGGGAGGCAAGGAGCGCTGAGGCGGAGGCCCTGACGTGGTCCGCCGTCACCTCGGCGAGGAAGGCCGAGACCATTTCGTCCTGCTGCGTCTCGTCGAGCATCGGCAGCCGGTAGACGACGGCGTCGGCGAAGTCGTCGGCGACGCTCGCGTTCGAAATGCGCACGGCGGCGAGCCTGCGGCTTCGGACCGCGTCGCGTCTTGCCCTCACGGCGGCGTCGAGCTCCTCCTTCGAGGGTCCGAAAGCGGCGAGCGTCTTCAGGGCACCCGAGGCGCGCTCAAGTGCGGCCTCAAGCGGCTCGTCCGTGCCGGGGCGCGCAAGGAGCAGAACCTGCGTCTCGGAGGGCGACAGGATCCAGCTCGACTCGGGCGCCTGAAGCGAGCCCTGTCCGCCGTTTTCCTTCATGAGCGCGAAGCGGCGGCCGAGGATGTCGAGGGTGAGGCGCTCGATCGTCTCGCGCCACGCCTCGTTCACCGTGTCGGAGGTCGACTCGAGCGTGCGCTGGAGTTGGATCTGCACGAAGCGGTCCGAGACCTCGGGGTCGAGCACGAGCGTCGTCAGGCGATCCTCGTTTGCAACGGGTTCGAAGCGGCCCCAGTCGGCGGGCGTCTCGAGCCCGCGGGCAGGTTCGGAGGCGAAATAGCGCTCGATGAGCTCGTCCGCCGTTGCCTCGTCGAAGGCGCCCACGAGAAGGAGCGTCATGTTCTGCGGCGAGTACCAGCGCTCGTAGAAGGCCTTCGCGCGCTCGACGGGCGCCGTGCGGATCACGTCGATGAGACCGATCGGATCGCGGTCGCGCGAAGCGCTTCCTTCGTAGCGAAGGGTCTGGAGCGGCCCGTTGATGCGTGCGCCCACGCCTTCCCTCAGGCGCCACTCCTCGACGATGATCTCGCGTTCACGCTCGAAGGCCTCGGGCCTGAACGTGATGTTGAAGGCCCATTCGCGCATGATGTGCAGAGCCGTGTCGAGCCCCGTGCGGGTGGCCTGGGGGACGGAGATCCTGTAGGTGGTGCCGCCGAGAGACGTGACGGCGTTGACGTCCGCGCCGAGCATGATGCCGTCGGCCTCAAGCGCCTTGAAGGCGCTCTGGTCGGGGAAGTCACGCGTGCCGTTGAAGGCCATGTGCTCGACGTAGTGTGCAAGCCCGCGCTCCTCCTCGGTCTCCTGAAGGCTGCCCGCGCGCACGACGAGGCGCGCCTCGAGGCTGCCCGTCGCATCCCTGCGCGGATAAAGGAACACCGTCATGCCGTTGGGCAGAACACGGCGCTTCATGGCGGATGCCGTCGGAAGCACGCCTTCGCTCACGGTCGCCTCGCTGCGGGCGGCTTCGGCGCCGCCCGTGCGGTCCGCGGCGGTGCAGCCCGTCATGATGAAAAGCGCCTCGCACACGGCCGCGGCCAGCAGTGCGGCGCGCAGGCCTGTCCTGATTATGTTCATGCTCGTTCTCCGAGATCGTAGAGGCGGTCCGCAATGCGATGGACCGCGGGCTGGTGCGAGACCAGAAGGAAGGTGGTGTCGGGGAGCCGCTCCCTGAGGAGCGTCAGAAGTCTGACGGCGAGCGCGTCGTCGAGCCCCGAGGTCGTCTCGTCCATGAGGACGGCGGCGGGTCTTGCGAGCAGCAGGCGCGCGAAAAGCACGCGCTGCTGCTCGCCGCCCGAGAGCGTGTTCATCCAGCTGCGGGGCTCATCTTCGTCAAGAAGCGGGACGAGCCGCTCTAGCCCTGCGTCGCGAAGCGCGGCCTCGCAGCCGCTCCTCGAGACGGCATCAGCACCGTGCGGATAGGCAAGCAGCTCTCTGAGCGGCATCGGCGCGAGCCACGTGCGCTGCGTGAGCCAGACGGCGCCCGGCCTGTTTTCAAGATGTCCCTCGACCCAGGGCCAGAAGCCCGCGAGGGCGCGAAGGAGCGTGGTCTTGCCGATGCCGGAAGCACCCCTCACGACGGTGAGACGGCCGGGCTCGGCCCCGAGGCAGAGGTCTTCAAGAAGCGGCTCGCCCGTCTTCGAGCGCACGAGGCCGCAGGCGGCGACGCACTCGCCCTGCCTGACGCAGCTTCCCGGAAGGGGCGCGCTCAGGGCGGCCTCAAAGCCCGCGAGTCGGTCGACCGTGGCCGACCACTCGGCGATGTCGCGGTAGGCGTAGATGAACCAGCCGATAGCGGAGGCGACTTGCTGGAAGGCGATGCGGATCTGCATGAGGCCGCCGAGCTGGATGGCGCCCGAGAGGAACTTCGGGAGCGCGAAGAAGATGGGCACGAGCTGCGTCACCTGGCCAAAGCCCACGGTGAAGAACGCGAGGTCTCGCTCCCTGTTCATGAGCGAGCGCCAGTTGCCGACAATGCGCTCGAACGAAGCCCTGAGCCTCGCCTGCTCGGCCTCCTCGGCGCCCAGGCCCGCAATCGACTCGCCGTGGCGGCGGATGTCGAAGAGCGAGGTGCGGAAGTCGGCCTCCCGCCTCTGCTGCTCGAAGTTGAGCTTCATCAGGGGACGGCCGATCACGTGCGTGAGGCCCGTCGCGACGAGCGTGTAGCCGATGCAGGTCCAGACCATGTAGCCGGGAAGCGCCCACTCGGTGCCGAACATCGTCCACTCGAGCGTGCCCGACAGCGTCCAGAGGATGGTGACGAAGCTCACGATGGTGAGGAGCGAGCGCAGGAAGGAGATGACGAGCGTGAGCGACGATTCGATCAGGAGCCGCACGTCCTCGGCAATTCGCTGGTCGGGGTTGTCGGGCTCAAGGCCCGCGAGCTGCAGGCGGTAGTGGCGGCCGTCGGCGGAGAGCCAACGGCCGAGCAGGTCCTCGGTCATCCAGCGGCGCCACTCGATCACGAGCTTCTTGCGCAGCCAGTCCGCATAGACGAGGACGAACACGAAGGCCGCGACGATCGCGATGAATTCCAGAAGAAGCGGGTAGATCGTCCCGCCGTCCATGGCCTGAATGGCATTGAAGAAGGCGCCGTTCCAGGTGTTGAGGCGCACGGAGAACCAGACGGTCGAAAGCGACAGGCCGATGACGGCCAGAAGCAGCAGGCGAGCGCCCGTGCGCCCTGTGCTCTGCATCCAGAAGGGACGCACGAGCCGCCAGAAGGTCTTGAGCTGATGCATGGGACTTGTATTGAAGTGAGGAGCGGGCCGGGCGGCGGAGTCGTCCGCCGTCCGGCCGGGTCAGGATTTGAATGAGGCCCGGCTGAGCCTCGGCTGAAGCCGGAGCGCGGATCAGTAGTCGTAGGAGAGCTGGACCCAGAACTGGCGGCCCGGGTCGTAGCTCTTGTACTGGGTGCCCTTGTAGACGAAGACGTCAGAGGCGTTGCGGTTGTTGGTCACGTTGTAGACCTCGAGCGAGACGCCCACGCCGCGGGCCCAGTCGGGCCTGTAGAGGACCTTCGTGTCCCAGGACCAGGCGGAGGCGAAGTCGACGCGGCTGTACTTGCGGATCTGCTCGGTCATCGGGCCGTACTCGCCCTCGTGCGTCCAGGCGTAGTACTCGCCGTCGTCGCGCACGGCCTGGCTGCGGTCGAGCGAGAGGTGCAGGAAGTTGTACCAGGTGAGTCCCCACTGAGCCCATTCGGACGTTGCCTCGAGGTCGAACTTCACGGGAATGTTGAAGTCGGTCGAGTCGAGGTCCTCGGCGTCGATCACGCTGCCGTCGTACCAGACCTTGTCCATGTTGACGGTCTTGCCGGACTCGAGCTCGCTGTAGCCCTGGTCGATTGCTGCGTTGCTCTTCGTCTCCTGCCATGCGGCGGAGAAGCGCACCCAGTGGTTCGCCTTCGCGAACTTGAGGGGCGCGGTGTTGTTGATGCTGAAGATCACGGAATCGTGCTCGGACTCGCCGCCGTTGTAGAACTCGCGCACAAAGCGCGTGTCGTAGCCGCCGCCCTCGGTCCTCGAGCGCGAGCGCACCTCGTCGTGGCCGTTGCGGTGCACGTAGGCGGCGGATGCGGACCAGTCGCCGAGGCGCTGCGTGAGGCCGATGCTGAACTCGTCGCTGAAGGGTGTCTTCAGGCGCTCGAGGCCGTCGAAGTCGTTGGCGGCGAACCAGCCGTCGGCGGCGGGACTGTCGTCGGAGGCGTAGTCGTAGATGTTCTCCATCCCGCCGTTCTGCGCTTTGTAGAGCGCGTAGGTGAGGATGTTGCGGCCGTAGTAGCGGTTGGCGCCCACGGTGATGACGGAGCCGCCGTTGCCGAAGAGGTCCCACGAGGTCGTGAAGCGCGGCGCGATGTTGACGTCCTTCGTGAAGTCGTCGTACTCGGCGCGCAGGCCCGTGCGGATCACGAAGTCGCCCACGCCCATCCTGTGCTCGCCGAAGAGCGCCGCCTGGTTGTAGTCGGCCTCGTACGTGCCCGCCTTCCAGCGCGTCGTGTAGAAGTCGGTCTGCGAGAATTCGCCGTAGTCCGACTGCATCACGGACTGCGTGACGCCCCAGCGGTAGTAGTTGCTGCCGCGCCTGTACTCGGCGTGCGTCGAGGAGAGGTCCGCGCCCGCGCTGAACTGATGGCTGACGCTGCCGACCATGACGGGCTCGCAGTCCATCCTCGTCTTCGCGTTGATGACGGACTGCGTGCTCTCGAGGTCCCCGAGACCGCCCGAGGCGGCCGAGGTCATGCTCGTCGTTGAGGTGCTCCCCGTGTCGTCCATGCCGATCGTATAGCGGTCGAGCTGCGTCCAGTTCTTGACGTCGCTCGTGCGCTTGTCGGTCATGCGCGTGTACGCGAGGGACGAGTCGAGCACGCCCGCCTTCATGCGGTGCTTGACGCTGGCCGTCAGGTTGAGGCCGTCGTGGTGATCCTCGTAGCCGGAGTCGGCGACCGTCGTGAGGAAGCCCTTCGACTCGTAGCCCGAATAGGTGAGCGCGAGACTCGCCTCCGTCCAGGGCGTCGCGTAGAGCGTGGCCTTCGCGAAGAAGTTGTCGGCCGTGCGGCGCTGCGTCTGCGTGCCGCCCGCGACCGGCGTCTCAAGAACGCCCCAGCCGGTCCAGTTCTGGTCGTCGGGCACGATGGAGACTCGGGTGCCCGGCACCTGAACGGTCGGGATCTTCGACTCGCGGCGGGTGTAGCCCACGACGACGCCGAGATTGTCGGTAATGCCCCATTCGCCCGTGAAGCCGTAGGTCTTCTTTTCGAAGTCGGTCTGGAACTGGGCGGGCTTCGAGACGTCCGCGTCGCCCGAGCCGACGTCGAGCGCGGAATCGGTGTGGATGCGGCTCCAGCCCGACTTCGTCATGCGGCCGAACACGCTGATGTGGTTTTCGCCCGACCAGCTGCGGGTCTGAGCGTCGATGACGCCGCCCGTGAAGCCGCCGAAGGAGGCGGGAATGTTGTGGTCGTAGACGGTAACGCTGTCGATGAGGCGGCTGTCGACGTAGAAGCCCTGCTCGTCCGAGCCGCCGAGGCGCGTCGTCGTCACCGAAGTCTGCTCGGCGGGATCGAGGTCGCTGTTGGTCGAGATGCTGTCGAGCGTGTAGTTGTTCTGATAGGCGACCGAGCCGTGGATCGAAATGTTCGACGGCTTGATCTCGCCCATCTGCAGAGAGCCGTCGCCGTGATTGGAGAACTGGACCGCAGGATTGCTCTTGAGGAGGTCCGTGATGTTGCCGTCCTCCGTCGGACGCCTGGCGATATCCTCGCGGGTGAGATGCGTGAACGACGTGAGGCTTTCGCCCGCACGGTCGCGTACGATGACGGATTCGCCTTCGTCTGCGGCAGGCTCGGCGGCGTCCGCCTGCGCAGGCTCCTCGACGGCGCGTGCAGCCTCTTCGGTCGAGGCCCAGGCGGGAGCCGTCGCGGCAAGCACGGCGGCGGCAATGAGAGTTCGGTGAAGCACCATGATCCGGTAGTCCGATTGAAAAAAGTCCAGAGATGTGCCCGTGCGCCCACGGGCGCGCAGTTCCCCGAATCTTATATGAGAATGGTTCTCATTCTTTCATTATTCTTTCTACCTGCGGATGCTTCTCATTTGCATTCGCCTATGGTGGACGACGATCATCACATAGTTGAGAATGACTCTCGCCTACTCGCAGTGCGAAAGAGCGTGGGCAAGTGCCGTCACCCGTCCTCGGACACGTTCGGGGTCGGACGCGCGGACCGATACCGCAAACACGTGATGTCTTTACGCAAATCCCAAGGGTTTACCCGCGGCTCATTCAGGCAGGAATCCGCGGCCGTCCGGGATCCAGAGAACGACGAAGCCCCTCGTCCGATGCAGGACAAGGGGCTTTCCGGAATTTCATTCATGCACGCCCGAAGGCGCGCGGACTGCGTCCGTCATTCGAGCACGGCGCCGCTCATGCCCGAGGTCACGAGCTTGGCGTAGCGGGCGAGGTAGCCCGTCGTGATGCGCGGGGCGCGGGGCTTCCAGGCGGCCCTGCGTCGGGCGAGCTCCTCGTTGGTGAGGTCGACGCTGATGGTGTTCGCGGGGATGTCGATCGTGAGCATGTCGCCTTCCTCGAGGAGTCCGATCGGACCGCCCACGGCGGCCTCGGGCGAGACGTGGCCAATGGCGGCGCCGCGGGTTGCACCCGAAAAGCGGCCGTCGGTGATGAGCGCGACGCATCCGCCGAGGCCCGAGCCCATGATGGCGGAGGTCGGGTTGAGCATCTCGCGCATGCCGGGACCGCCCTTGGGACCTTCGTAGCGGATCACGACGACGTCGCCGGGATTGATGCAGCCGCCGTAGATGGCCTCGAGCGCATCCTCCTCGCAGTCGAAGACGCGGGCCGGGCCCGTGTGCATGAGCATTTCGGGCGCCACGGCCGAGCGCTTGACGACGCAGCCGTCGGGCGCCACGTTGCCCTTGAGGACGGCGATGCCGCCTTCCTTCGAGAACGGATCGGAAACGGGACGGATGACCTCGGCGTCGAGGATCTCGCGGCCCTCGATGTTCTCGCCCACGGTTTTGCCCGTAACGGTCGGCAGGTTCGTGTGGAGCAGGCCCGCGCGGGCGAGCTCGTTCATGACGGCGGGGATGCCGCCCGCCTCGTCGAGCTCCTCGATGTAGCGGTGGCCCGCAGGAGCGAGGTGGCAGAGGTTGGGCGTGCGCGCGCTGATGGCGTTGGCCTCCGTGAGGTCGAGCTCGAACCCGCACTCGTGCGCGATGGCGGGCAGGTGCAGCATCGAGTTCGTGGAGCAGCCGAGCGCCATGTCGACGGTGAGCGCGTTCTCGAACGCCTCCTTCGTCATGATGTCGCGCGGACAGACGTTGTTCCTCACGAGCTCCATCACCGCAAGGCCGGCCTCCTTGGCGAGGCGGTAGCGCGCGGACATGACGGCGGGAATCGTGCCGTTGCCGGGCAGCGCCATGCCGAGCACCTCGGTGAGGCAGTTCATGGAGTTGGCCGTGAACATGCCCGAGCAGGAGCCGCAGGTCGGACAGGACTTGTTCTCAAGCTCGAGGAAGGTCTTCGCATCGATCTGGCCCGTGCGAAAGCGGCTCACGCCCTCGGAGATGTCGGAGTAGGAGAGTTTGCGGCCGCAGGCGCGGCCCGCGAGCATCGCGCCGCCCGAGATCACGATGCTCGGGATGTTGAGGCGGGCGGCGGCCATGAGCAGGCCGGGCACGTTCTTGTCGCAGGCGGCCACCATCACGAGGCCGTCGAACGGATGCGCCGTGGCCATCGCCTCGACGCTGTCGGCGATGAGCTCGCGCGAAACGAGCGAATACTTCATGCCCTTGTGGCCCATCGCCAGACCGTCGCAGACGGCGATGGCCGGGAAGACGATGGGCACGCCGCCGCCCAAGGCGACGCCCTGCTTCACCGCGTCCGTAATCTTGTCAAGAAAGACGTGTCCCGGAACGATGTCGTTCTGCGAGGAGACGACGCCGATGAGCGGGCGCTCAATCTCCGCATCGCAGAGACCGAGAGCCTTGAGAAGCGCGCGCTGGGGAGCCGCGTTGATGCCTTTCTTGAGGGGATCAGAACGCATGTAGAAGTATCCTGTGGTGAATTGATGAAGAGAGCCTTTCAAGTGGCCGTCCGATCATTCTATGGGAGCCTCCGGAGCGATTCCGACGCATCTACTCGAGATGTCTTAGGAGAAAAGTCCGAGGAATCTCGAGCGACGTCAAGAGGTACGCAAATATAGGCAGGAAGCCTTCCTCCCCTTCGCTTCCCGCTTGAGGGACGTGCCTTCCGGCATGCCGTCGTACAATGTTCGAAACATCCGGTCAGGACTCAAGACTTCGATTGCGGCCGCATCCGCCGCAGGAGACCCGCAACATGAACTTCTCGCCTCTGCAGCTCCGCAAGCCTGCACTCGCCGCTCTCGGCGAACGGGCCGAAAACCTCTTTCGCGACCACCACTACCGCGAGTGCACGCAGGTCATGCGCCAGTTTGCCGAGGGCGTGCTGCGCACGATCCTCAAGGACGACAGGCACACCTATTCGGAGATGATGCGCACGCCGCTCGTGCGCCAGCTCGCCGACAGCCTCACGTTCGAATACTTCCGCCGCATCCGCGATCTGGGCAACGAGGCCTCGCACTTCAGGCTCGGGACGTCCGGGACGATGCTCGAGACGGGCGAGCGCCACTACCGCGTGCGCACGGCCGACGACGCCGCCGAGTGCCTCAAGTACGGACACGGGATCGCGGTCTGGCTCATGTCGCTTCTCGACCGCGAGTTCCGCTATCCCGACTTCAGGCCGCTCACGCCGCCCAGGGCGAGGATCGCCGCGCAGGGCGCCCCCGTCGTCTTCAACCCCGACCAGCAGGCCGCGATCGAGCTCTCGCAGGGGCGCCATCTCGTGCTCGCGCCGCCGGGCTGCGGCAAGACCGCCATCCTCACCGAGCGCATCGCCGTCGCGCTCAAGGACGGCGTGAATCTTTCCGACATGCTCTGCCTCACGTTCACGAACCGAGCTGCGCGCGGCATGAAGGAGCGCATCGACGAGCGCTTCACGGACCGGTGCATGGACACCCTTTACGTGGGCAACCTCCACCGCTTCTGCTCCCGCCTTCTCTTTGACAACGACGTCGTCTCCGAGATCTCGACGATCCTCGACGAGGACGACGTCCACGACGTGATCGAGGGCCTTCTCATCGAGAACATCCCCGGCGGCTGCAGAGGACGGTCCCTGCCGGGCAACGCCGCCGACTACATCATGGCGCGCTCGGCAAGGCTCTTTCAGGAGGCGAACGGCTTCCCCGAGGAGACGTTTCATCGCACGCCAGAATTCGACGTCAACAAGAAGAACCAGGACGAGCTCGACGCCTTCGGACTGATCAAGGTCGACGACTTCGGCCGCTGCATCGAGCTCGACCATGCCGCGATCGACGCGGCCGCAAGGCGCTACCTCGAGTACAAGACCGCGCAGCACCTGCTCGACTTCAACGACCTGCTCCTCAAGGCCTGGGCCTGGCTCGACGCCACCCCCGAGGCCTGCGGGCGCTACGCCTGGATCCAGGTCGACGAGGTGCAGGACCTCTCGCCCCTGCAGCTCGACATCGTCAAAAAGCTCTGGAACGACTCGATCGACAGGAGCGTGTGCGTCTACTTCGGCGACGAGCAGCAGGCGATCTTCTCCTTCATGGGCGCCAAGCTCGACACGCTCAGGGCCCTTCACAAGACGCACGAGATCCACCGCCTCTACAGGAACTTCCGCTCGCCCGACTACCTGCTCAACATGTTCAACACCTATGCGCAGCGCGTGCTCGAGTGCGATCCCGAGTTCCTGCCCAAGGCCGAGAAGACGGTCGCAAGACCCGAAGGGGCCCTGCGCGCCATCCGCACGGCCACGCCGCAGTCGCAGCTGATGCTGCTGTGCGACCTGCTCGAAGGGCGACGCCCCGAGGAGACGACGGCCGTCATCGTGCCGAGCAACCGCGAGGCCGACGCCGTCAGCGCCGCCTTCAAGGCACAGGACATCGAGCACTTCAAGATCTCCGGCAGCGACATCTTCAGGCAGAACATCCTCAAGGCCGCCAAGGCCTACCTGAGCGTGCTCAAGGACGACTTCAAAAGCGCCCCCTGGGCCCAGCTCGTCTATCGGCTCAGCTCGAAGAAGAACCTCTCCCTCAAGAAGATCCGAGACTACCTTGCCGTCGAATTTCCCAGGCGCGGGCTTCTTGCCTCCGACCTCATGCTCTACAGCACGCATGACGAAAAGGAGCCCGTCAGCGCGCTCGAGGACTTCATGCGCGCCTACGAGGGCGAGCTCGTCGTCTTCGACACGGAGACCACGGGCCTTGACATCGGCCTCGACGAGGTGATCCAGATCGCCGCCGTCAAGCTGCGTGCGGGCGAAGTCGTCGAGCGGCTCGTGCTCTACCTTGAAACGGAGCGCGAGATTCCGAAGATGCTCGGCAACATCCCGAATCCGATGCTCGAGGAGTACGAGGCGCACCGCGCCGAGCTCGTCACGCCCGAGGCGGGCTTCAAGATCTTCCTCGACTTCGTGGGCTACGCGCCCGTCGTGGGCCACAACGTCGAATACGACGCCAACATCGTCAACGCCCAGTACGCCGTCCTCAAGGACCAGCTCAGGCGCGTGCGCGGCGATGCGGCGGGACCCGACGAGGACGTCGACCGCACCGAGCTCGTGCGCCGCTTCGACACGCTCAAGCTCTCCCATGCGCTCGAGCCCGCGATCCTCAAGGCCGCGGGCCTTGCGCGCCTTCCCTCGCACAAGCTCAAGGACCTCATCGCGGTCCTCGGACTCGAGGGCAGCAACACCCACAAGGCCGACGACGACGTCGAGGCGACCGTCAGCCTGCTGCGCTGGTTCCACGCCCAGGCCCGTCCGCTCGTCGAGCTCCAGCGGCGCTTCCTCTCCAACCCGAGCGTCGTGCGCATGTCCGACACGCTCAGGAAGATCGTGCTCCCGATGTTCCTCGAGCACAGGAACCTCATGTACCGCAGAATGCCCGCCGACGACGAGGCGATCCTCGTCCAGGTCTTCAGGCAGTTCATCGAGGCCCTGCCCAACTACACGGACGACGAGGGCGAGATCGAGAACATCCGCAAGAAGCTCCCGCTCATCTACGAGTACCTCGACCGCGTGCTCATCAACACGACCTCACAGCCGACGCTCTACGCGCAGCTGCAGAGAAACCTCGTGCAGATCAACTCCCTCAAGGAGCCCGACCTCTGCTCGAGCGACATCGTGCGCGACCGCGTCTTCATCTCCACGGTCCACAAGGCCAAGGGGCTCGAGTTCGACAACGTCATCGTCACCAGCGTCATCGACGGCACGTACCCGTTCTTCAAGAACCACGACAAGGCCGACATCCTCGAGGACGCCCGCAAGCTCTACGTCGCCATCAGCCGAACGAAGCGCACGCTCGTCCTGACGATGCCCGCGGCGAACGCCTGGAACTACGCCCAGAGGCCCTCGCGCTTCCTCGAGAGCATCTCAACCTACTTCGAGAAGTCCTCGGCATAGCCGCTGGAAATCCTCTCGAACAGAAACTGCCCCTGCCTTCACGGTGGCCGTTTTCGTTGACGGACACGACGTCAGGCGGCTTCGGCTTCGAAGGCGCGCTCCTCGAACCTGCGCTTGATGCGCTTCATGAGGCGCACGTAGAGGTAGAGCAGCGGCACGACGGTGACGGCCCAGCTGATCGGATAGACGATCATCAGGGTCACGTAGTCGGGGCTTGCCGCGAAGACGGTCCAGACCCAGATGAGGCGCACGGAGCACACGCAGATGAGGGTCGCCATGGCGGGCGGCATCGAGTAGCCGTAGCCTCGCATGGCGCTCGAGGAGACCTCCATGAGCACGCTGATGGGCTCGAAGCTCGCCACCCAGAAGATGCGCGCCATCGCGAGCTCGACGACGGCCGGCACGTCCGTGAAGAGTCCGAGCATCGTGCGTCCGAAGACGAGCACGAGCGCCACCATCAGGACGGTGGCGACCATGTTGAGGCCCGTGGCGACGTAGGTCGCGCGCTTGCAGCGCTCGAGGTTCTTCGCGCCGTAGTTCTGGCTCACGAAGGTCGTGGCGGCCAGACCGAAGGCGTTGATGAAGCAGTAGATGTTGATCTCGATCGTGAAGGCCGCGACCGAACCCGCCATGGCGTCCGCGCCGAGACTGTTGATGGCGGACTGGATGACGAGGTTCGAGATCGAGAAGACCGCGCCCTGAAGGCCCGCGGGCCAGCCGATCCTCACCATCGGGCGCAGCGCCGTCATGTCGATCCGGAACACCTCGCGCGGCTCAATGTGAAGCGGGCCCTCGGCCGTTATGAGGCTGAAGAAGAGGAGCGAGGCGGCGAGCGCGTTGGCGAGGACGGTCGCGAGCGCAACACCCGCCGTTCCCATGCCGAAGGCGAGCACGAAGAAGAGATTGCCCGCAATGTTGACGAGGGTCGCCGCCACCAGCGCCCAGAGCGGCGTCTGCGTGTCGCCCTGGCTTCGCATCACAGCGGCGAGGAAGTTGTAGATCGCAATGAAGGGCATGCCGAGAAGATAGACGCGCAGATAGGTGAGCGCATCGTCTCTCACGGCCTCGGGCACCGACAGCCAGTCCATGGCGGGCCCCGCGAAGCACTCGCCGACGATCGCCGCGCCTATGCCGAAGATCACCGCCGTGGCGAGCGCCGTGTGCACGGCTCTGTTCGCCCGCTCGGGCTCCTTCATGCCGAGCAGCCTCGCCACCACGACGTTGGCGCCGAGCGCAAGACCCATGCAGAACGCAATGATGAGGCCGATGACGGGCACGTTGTTGCCCACGCCCGCCATCGACTCGTTCGAGACGAAGCGCCCGAGCACCGCAACGTCGGCAGCGTTGAAGAGCTGCTGGAGCATGCCTGTGAAGGCGAGGGGCAGGGCGAAGACGATCATCTTGTCCCAGATCGATCCGTTGAGCATGTCGATCTTCTTGTTCTTGCGGCGCATATCCTTGCGTTGTCCTTTGGCTGGCTGTTGTTCTGCCGTCGAGTCCGGCACTTTCGTTCTTCCGTTCATTCTACCGCCCCCTCCCGCCCTTCCAAGAGTCCCGAAACGAGCGCGGAGCAGTCTTTTGAGCGACCTCACCCGCGCTTGGCGCGTCGGCCCTTCGCGGCGAGGCGATAGCGTTGCCTCGGGTTCTGGCGCGCCTCGGTGGGCTCGATGACGCCCGCCTCCACAAGACGCTTCACGCGCTTGGCGGCCGTCTGGCGGGAGACGCCCGCAAGGAGCGTGATCTCCTTGACCGAAAGACTGCCCGCCTCCGCGAGCCTCTCCCTGAGAATCGTCTCGAAGTCGGCCTGATCCGCACCCGCCAAAGGCGCTGCGGACTCGTCCGGAGCCTCCGCCCTCACCTCTTCTCTTATGTCGGCTTTTTCCTCCTCGGCCGCCTTTGCGAAGATGACCGTGAAGGCGGCGGGCGTGGTTTCGACGCGCACGGCGAGGCCGTCGGCCCCGCAGCCGAGGATCGCGGCAAACCCGAAGCCCGTGCCTTCGGCGGCGAGGCCGCCTGCGAGCGGCGTGAGGGAAAGCATGCGCACGAGCCTTTCGTTTCGGCTCGCCCTGAGGCCCGCGTCCGAGGCGAGCGCCTCGGGCGCCATGCCGAAGAGTCCGCCCGGGCTCCTGATGTCGACGGCGTCCTCGAAGACGCGCACCCGCACGGGCATGCCTCGTCCTTCAGGCGAATAATCCCTGTGCTCAAGGGCGTTGACGAGCGCGGCGCGAAGGGCTCGGGCGAAGGCCCCATCCGTCGTTTCCGCGGCGGGCGCCCACGACGCCATGACGATCCTCTCCGCCTCCGCGGCCATTTCGGCGGCGGGGCCGGGCACGGGCTTCATGAAGAGCACTCTGCGGCCCTCGTCCGCGCCGTCGCCCCTCGGTCCCTCGAGGACCGACACCTCGAGCACGAGCCTCGGAAAATGCTTCTGCGGGAAGATCGAGCCGGCGACAAGGCCGCCGAGCGTCGGGCAGATCCTGCCGTCGACGCGGGTGAGGACGCCGAGCTGCATCAGGGCCGTCTCGTCGGAGAGTCTCGCGAAGACGTTCGGATGACGCTCCCTCGCAAAGCCGAGCATCGCGGCGATCCGCTCGGCCTCGAGCTCGTCGGGATTCGCGTGCTCGACGGGCTCAATGTCAAAGAGCGGCGGACAGCGCTCCTCCATCATGCGGTAGCGCTCATAGGCGGTCAGAGGCCTGGTGCCCTCGTCAGTTCTCAGAAAGGCGCCCGCACGGCCCGCGCCCTGCACGCGGGCGGGCCTGCGCCTGCGGTCGACCTCATGCACGCGCAGCCAGGCGACGGGCCGTCCGTCAACGGACGCAATCCCCGCCTCCGCGCGCACCTCAGGCTCCACCGCCCCGAGCGCCCCGCGAAGGGCCTCGACCGCCGCCTCGGCATCGAACCCCACCGCAGACCGCCATCCGTCCTCAGGATCGGGGCCGATCAGAATCCATCCGCCCGCCGTGTTCGCAAGGGCCGAAACCGTCGCTGCAAGACTCTCGTCGGGCGCCTTGAGCACCTCGACGCTCCTGCGCAGATTCGCGCCCCTCATGAGACGCGCCAGCACGCCGCCCGCGTCCTCATTCCCGACTTCAGACATGCCGTCCTCCCAACTTGACAAATCAACTGTAAACCCTTCCGCCGGGGTGCACTCCGTCCGCTCCCGCAGCCCCGTCGCGCAACCGGAAATGGCCCCGCGACAGCTCAAACTGTAAACATGCGGTACCGGAACTGTCAACCCCGCCCGCTGACAGTAACGCATACTTTAAACTACAGATCAGACATATTTTACCTTTACACTTGCCGACCCTCTTCCTCCGGCCGGCTCACGGAAAAGCATCCCGGTCATTTCCACTCACGACTGTAAACCACGCCAAACCACCTTTCCACCCTTTACAGTTGCAATCCCTCCGTCACTCGAAAATGCATCGTCATGCAACAACTGGAGCTTCAGCTCGACGGGTTCCGAAGCGCTTGTCTTCAGAGCCTGCGAGTCCGCCGTCTCGCCCCGAAGGACGGGCTGAACGCTGGTCAAAGATACTTTGCGAGCTGATTTTCATCGAGCGGCCTCGGCGCATTTTGAGGTCCTCTTTGGCGCGAAGACCGTACGTCCCCTTGAAGTGGCCTTCAAAATGCACCATGCCGCAACGGACGTTCTGATCCTCGAACCGATCCTTCGGGTATGGGCTGCACGAGGTTCCATCATCCCGGATACCTCAGGCGCGCCCGCGTACTCGGAGCCGCGGACGTCGTCGAGCGCTTCATCGTGAAGCAGTCCTGAAAACAATTCGGGCGCCCGCAGCATCTGCCGCAGGCGCCCGAATTGTTCTTGCCCGTCCCTCGACGGCGCCCTTTCCGGGCTTAGCCGCAGACCCAGAGGGCCGTGCGGTAGACGACGAAGGAGAAGGCGTAAGCGAGGAGCGTGTAGGCCACCCACAGGACGGCCGGCGCCTTCCAGGTGCCCATCTCGCGCTTGATGGCGGCGAGCGTCGCGAAGCACGACGGGCTGAAAACGAAGAAGGCGAGGAAGGAGAGGCCCATCGGGATCGTCCAGCTGTGCTGCAGGATCGGCACGAGGGCGTCCTCCGCGTCGCTCGCGGTCGCGTAGAGCGTGCCGAGCACCGAGACGGCCACCTCGCGCGCGCCCATGGCGGGAACGAGCGAGATGCACATCTGCCAGTTGAAGCCGATCGGCGCAAAGAGGGGCTCCAACGCGCGGCCGAGCATGCCCGCGAAGCTGTAGTTGATCGCGGGATCGGTCGCGCCGGCGGGCGCGCCCGGGAAGGTCGTCAGCACCCAGAGGAAGACCGTGAGCGCCAGAATGATCGTGCCCACCTTCTGCAGATAGATGCAGGCGCGCTGCCAGAGGCCGTGCGCGAGCGCGTCGATGCGCGGCAGGTGGTAGCTCGGCAGCTCGAGCATCAGCGTGCGGTTCTCGCCCTTGCCCGTCGTGTGCTTGAGGATCCAGGCGACGACGAGCGCGCCCACCATGCCAAGACAGTAGAGCGCGAAGAGCACGAGGCCCTGCAGGCCCACGCCCCAGACGGAGACGTCGGGCACGAAGGCCGCGATCATCACGGCGTAGACGGGCAGCCTCGCGCCGCAGGTGAGCAGCGGCGCAATGGCGATCGTCGCCCAGCGGTCGCGCTGGTTGCCGACGATGCGAGCCGCCATGATGGCGGGCACCGCGCAGGCGTAGCCCGAGAGAAGCGGCAGGAAGGAGCGGCCCGAAAGGCCCACCGAGCCCATCGTGCGGTCAAGCAGGAACGCCGCTCGCGGCAGGTAGCCCGACTCCTCCATCAGCAGGATGAAGAAGAAGAGGATCAGGATCTGCGGCAGGAACACCACCACGCCGCCCACGCCGCCGATGACGGCGTCGACGAGCAGGTCCTTCACGAACCCGTCGGGCAGGTGCTCGGCGCACAGCTCCCCGAGCATGTTGAAGCCCTCCTCGATCCACTCCATCGGATAGGCGGACCAGGCGAACACCGCCTGGAAGACGAAGAAGAGGATGATCATCAGGATCGTCACGCCGAGCCAAGGATTGAGCACGACGCGGTCGATGCGGTCGGAAAATTCGTCGGGGAAGATCTTGTCAAGCCCGAGCTTGCGCAGGATCCTGTTGAGGCGCGCAAGGTCGTCCTCCTCGGTCGCCTCGGGCACCCAGGACGACCAGGCGGATGGGTCGGAGAGAAGCTCGGTGAGCCTGTCGATGCCCTGCTTGCGCACGGCGATCGTCTCGACCACGGGCACGCCGAGCTCGCGCGAGAGGTCCTCGGCCTTGAGCTCGATCCCGCGGCGGCGCGCGAGGTCCATCATGTTGACCGCCACCACGGCGGGGAGCTTCAGGCGCTGCGCGGCCATGACGAGCTTGAGGCCGCGCCTCAGGTTCGTCGCGTCAAGCACGCAGACGACGAGGTCGGGCCTGCGCTCGCCGCGCGCGACGCCCTTGAGGACGTCGACCGTCACCTTCTCGTCGGGCGAGCGCGGATGAAAGGAATAGGTGCCCGGAAGGTCGAGCACGCGGATCTTCTCGGGCGCGCCGATGAGTTGGCCCTCGACGCGCTCGACGGTCACGCCCGCATAGTTGGCGACCTTCTGCTTCGAACCCGTCAGAATGTTGAAGAGCGACGTCTTGCCGGCGTTCGGATTGCCGAGCATCGCGATGAGCGGCCCGGACGGATAGATGTCAACGGTGGAGACGGCCATCAGTCGCGCCTCCTCACCTCGATGCAGCGGGCCTCGACCAACCTCAGCGCAAACGTCGAGACGCCGATGCGGACCGCGATCGGATCGCCGCCCAGAGCGGCCTTCTGCAACACCACGCACGGTTCGCCCGCGGTGAAGCCGATTTCCTCAAGCCAGATCTCCCAGTCTTCGGGAGCGCCTTCGGCATGGACGCCGACCACCTCGAGCTCGTCTCCGATGGCGGCCTTGTCCAGAGTGAATGTGTCGGACATTTTTATATATGGGGGGCTGATCCTTCGTGCCTCGGGCCGCCTCAGGGGTTCGGAAGCCCGGGTCCAGCCCCGTGGGTGAGGGCTGAGAAGGAAAATGATTCTCTTTTAGGTGACTCGCATTTTACCCGTTTGCGCAGCCGTCGGCTCGATTCCCTGAAAAAATTCCTCGCCCGCTTGGACCGCCTCCGCCTCCCGAAGAGGCGCGCTGTCACCCAAAAATGACAGTTTTCCCTTACGACGAATACTCCCAAGGGGGTATTTGCACCCATTTCACCCTAGTCAATCTGATGTATAACCCTTGAAAATCAATGGGTTAGAATGAAAGAATCCCCTGCCATTCAATGCGGTTCGCGCCTGACGCCGAACCCGCCTCACCAACGGAGTTCCCCCCTGATGACCGAGATGACCGCTCCCGCGCGCGTTCGCGAGATTCCCTATAACTACACGTCGCTCTCGGACCGCGAGATTGTGATCCGTCTCCTGGGCGAAAAGGCCTGGGACACGATTGAGTCTCTTCGCGGCTCTCGCCGCACCGGCCGTTCCGCCCGCATGCTCTTCGAAGTGCTCGGCGACATCTGGGCGGTCGAGCGCAATCCCTATCTGGTCGACGACCTGATCGTGCACCCGAAGCGCCGCAAACTGCTCGTGCGCGAGATGAGCCGCCGCCTCGAGGCCGTTCGCCAGCGCGCCGAGGGCAATGCCGACGTGCTTCGCCTCGTCTCCGAGGCGAGCGCCGCCGTGTGCCGCTTCGACAACAGCTTCCCGAAGCTCATCGAGCGCCGTGCCGAAGTGAAGCGCCGTCTGTCCGCGATCACCGATCCGGACAACATCCGCTTCGACGGCTTTGCGCGCGTCACGCACGTCACCGACGCCACCGACTGGCGCATCGAGTATCCGTTCGTCGTCCTCACGCCCGACCGCGAGGAGGAGATCGCGCCCCTCGTGCGCGCGCTCTTCGAGCTCAAGCTCACCATCATTCCGCGCTCGGGCGGCACGGGCTACACGGGCGGCGCCGTTCCGCTGCACCCCGACACGGCCGTGATCAACATGGAGAAGTTCGACCGCCACAGCGGTCCCGTCATGCGCCGCCTGCCGGGCGTCGAGGGCGAGCATCCCGTGATTGAATGCGGCGCGGGCTGCGTCACCCGCCGCATCGAGGAGGCCGCGGCCGCCGCAGGCCTCGTCTTCGCGGTCGACCCCGCCTCGGCCGACGCCTGCTGCATCGGCGGCAACGTCGCCATCAACGCGGGCGGCAAGAAAGCCGCCCTCTGGGGCACGACGATCGACAACCTCGCCTGGTGGAAGATGGTCGACGTCAACGGCCGCATGATCCGCGTCGAGCGCGTCAACCACAACTTCGGCCGCATCCACGAGGTCGAGACCGCCGAGTTCGACATCCACGAGCTCTCCGACGAGGGCGCGGTCGTCAGGACAGAGCGCCTCTCGATTCCGGGCCGCACCTTCCGCAAGGCGGGCCTCGGCAAGGACGTCACCAACAAGCTTCTCAACGGCCTGCCCGCCATACAGAAGGAAGGCACGGACGGCATCATCGTGAGCGCCGCCTTCGTGCTGCACCGGATGCCCGACTTCGGCCGCACGGTCTGCCTCGAGTTCTACGGCACCGTGGCCGAATCCACACCCGCCATCGTCGAGGTGCGCGACTTCGTGCGCGGCCATCCGACGGTCGAGCTTGCGGGTCTCGAGCACATCGACTGGCGCTACGTGCGCGCCGTCGGCTACCGTGCCAAGCTCGAGGGCCGCGGCATGCCCAAGATGGTGCTTCTCGCCGACATCGTCTCCGACAACGAAGCCGACCTCGACGCCGTGGCCGAACGCTGCTGTGAAATGGCGCGCGCCCGCGGCGGCGCGGGCTTCATCGCCCGCACGTCCGCCGATCGCAAGGCCTACTGGAAGGAGCGCTCCCGCACGGCAGCCATCGCCAAGCACACCAACGCCTTCAAGCTCAACGAGGACGTCGTCATTCCGCTCGAGCGTCTCGGCGAATACTCCGACGAGATCGAGCGCATCAACATCGAGTTCTCCTTCAAGAACAAGATCCGCATCGCGGGCGCCTTCATCGAGCGCCTCGCCGACACCGCGCTCGACGAGCGTCCCGGCATCACCTTCGCGCGCGACCTCGCGGCCCGCGTCAGGACCCGCTGGGAGGAAATGCGCGCCGCCATGGACGGCGACGCCGCGCCCTATCTCGCCGAAGGCGTCGAGCCCCGCGAGGGCGAGACCGTGTTTCTCGCCATGCGCGACGGGCGCCTTCGCATCTCCGTCAAGCGCGAGATCCTCGAGATCCTCGCCGCGACGCTGCCCGCCGACGTGATGGCCGAGCTTCACGCGCTCCACAAGAAGCACGTGAGGAGCCGCCTCTTCGTCGCGCTCCACATGCACGCGGGCGACGGCAACGTCCACACGAACATCCCCGTCAACTCCGACGACTACGGCATGATGCAGGATGCCGAGCACACGCTCGGGCGCATCATGAGCTGCGCCGTGAAGCTCGGCGGCGTCATCACGGGCGAGCACGGCATCGGCCTCACGAAGTTCGAGTTCGTCACCGACGAGGAGCTTCGTCCCTTCCGCGAATGGAAGAACAGGATCGACCCCGAGGGCCGCTTCAACAAGGGCAAGCTCATGCCGGGCGGCGGCCTCGAGCGCGCCTACACGCCCTCGTTCGAGCTCTTCCGCGCGGAGTCCCTCATTCTCGAAAATTCGGGCCTCGGCGCCATCTCGCAGTCCGTCAAGAGCTGCCTACGCTGCGGCAAGTGCAAGCCCGTCTGCACGACGCACGTCCCGCGCGCCAACATGCTCTACTCGCCGCGCAACAAGATCCTCGCGCTCGGGCTGATGACGGAGGCCTTCCTCTATGAGTCGCAGACCCGCCGCGGCCTTTCACTCAAGCACTTCAACGAGCTCGTCAATCTGGCCGACCACTGCACGATCTGCCACCGCTGCGTCAAGCCCTGCCCCGTCAAGATCGACTTCGGCAAAGTGACCACTGCCGTCAAGGCCTTCCTCAACCGCTCGGGCCACAGGGATCTCAATCCCGCCGCGCTCGCGGGCGGCGCGCTCGTCGACGCCGTCAACCCGATCGCCGTGCGTGCGCTCCACGCGGGCGCCGTTCGCGCGGGCTTCTCGCTGCAGCGCCTCGGCAACGAGCTCGCCGAGAAGTACCTCGCCGCGGACCTTGCGCGCATTCGTGAAAAGCCCGCCAACACCACGGGCCGTCCGAGCCTCAAGGACCAGGTGATCCATCTCGTCTCGACGCCGCTTCCGGGCCGCATGCCCAGACAGACCATGCGCGCCGCGCTCGGCATCGAGGACGAGATCACGATCCCGATTCTTCGGCGTCCCGACATGCCCGCCGACGCCGAGGCCGTCTTCTACTTCCCGGGCTGCGGCTCCGAACGCCTCTTCGGCGACGTGGGCCTCGCCGTCGAGGCGATGCTCATGCACGCGGGCGTCCAGACCGTGCTCCCGCCGGGCTACCGCTGCTGCGGCCACCCGCAGCTCGCCTACGGCGAGACCGCCAAGGCCGAGAAGATGATGACGGAGAACCGCGTGCTCTTCCACCGCATGGCCAACACGCTCAACTACCTCGACATCAAGACCGTCGTCGTGAGCTGCGGCACCTGCATCAAGGCGCTCGACGAGTACGAGTTCGACCGCATCTTCCCGGGCTGCCGCATCATCGACATCCACGAGTTCCTGCTCGAGCGCGGCATCACCATGCCCGTGCACGCCGACACGTACCTCTACCACGATCCGTGCCACACGCCGCTCAGGCTCAACCCGCCGCTCGAAACGGTCAAGAAGCTCACCGGCGCCAACGTCGTGCAGTCCGAGCGCTGCTGTGGCGAGTCGGGCCTCTTCGCCGTCAAGCGCCCCGACATCGCCTCCCAGGTGCGTCACCGCAAGTTCGAGGAGATCGAGAAGGCCAGGGCCAAGGCCGGCATCAAGGGCCACGTCAAGATGCTCACCACGTGCCCCGGCTGCCTGCAGGGCCTCTCCCGCTATGAGGAGCGCGCCGACATGGACGCCGAGTACATCGTCGTCGAGATGGCCCGCCAGATCCTGGGCGCCAACTGGCGCGACCAGTTCATCCGCACCGTGAAGAACGGCGGCATCGAGAAGGTTCTCGTCTAGGAACGCCTTCTCTCCGGGCCGCCCCCTTTCCCTGCCCCGCAGTTCGCAGCCGCGTCCGACGGCTTCGCGCCCCGGCGTCCAAACACGCCGCCTCATGGTTTTTCCTCTCGCGCGTGCGTTTCGAAATGCAAGCGTATTCTTCAGAACAGGCTCGGGGCGCGCGCCCTGACTTATCCTTCGGCTAAGAGAAACAACACAAAGAAGGAACCCACACATGCTCAACGACTAGCAGAAGGCCGTCGTCAAGGCAACTGCTCCCATCCTCGCCACCAACGGCGAGGCGAGGCGCTGCTCGCTCACTTCTACTCGCGCCTCCTCACCCACAATCCTGAGTTCCAGCAGCTCTTCAACATGACGCACCAACGCACGGGCTCCCAGCCGCGTGCGCTCGCACATGCGGTCCACGCATACGCGACCCACATCGACGATCCGTCCGTGCTTGCGGGCGCCCTAAGGCATACCGCCATGCGGCACTGCTCGGTGGGCGTTCGCGCCGAGCACTATCCGATCATCGGCCGTCATCTGATTGCCGCCATCCGCGAGGTGCTCGGCGAGATTGCGACGCCCTCCGTCATCGACGCCTGGTCCGCCGACTACAACCAGCTGGCCGCCATGATGATCGCGTTGGAGCAGGACCGCTACTCGAGCGCCGCCCAGGCGCCGGGCGGCTGGAGCTGCTGGCGCGGCTTCGTGCTCACCGACAGGCACGAGGAGACGGCCGACGCCGTGAGCCTCACGCTGGGCCCCGCCAACAACGGCTCCGTCGTTCAGGTCCGCCCCGGCGAATACGTCTCAGTGCGCGTCTACATCCCCGGAGAAAACCTCGTCCAGCCCCGCCAGTACACGGTGACGGCGACCAATGAGAACTCGATCCGCATCACCGTCCGCCGCATTTCCGCAAGAGACAGCCTCCCTGCAGGCATGGTCTCGAACGTCCTCTGCGACCTCGCGGCCGGCGCCCTCGTCGACCTCTCCGCGCCGACGGGAGGCTTCCGCCTGCCCGAGGGCGACGCCCCGCTCGTCTTCATCACGGCGGGCATCGGCGTGACGCCCGCGGCCGCCATGCTCCGCAGCGTGGACGAGATCGAGTCGCGCATCAGCGGCCATGAAGGCCGCCATCTCATCCTGCGCACCACGGCCGACCATGGCCGTCCGTCTGCGGAGGACTTCGCGGCGCTTGTCACCGACAACGCCGACTACTTTCTCTGCGGTCCCGCAGGCTTCATGAAGGCCGCCGCCGAGGCCCTCAGGGCCGCAGGCGTCCTGTCCGCCCGCATCCGCACGATGTATCCGAAGGAAGAGTCGCTGATGTGCTGGCACCTAGTGAATCCTCTCCGCCCAATTATTAATTGGACGGGGCTTCCCTGCCTTTTACCGG